>Ga0272441_10006178_pt1 | contig 20257 bp, 18 predicted proteins | sample SSMProp6N_FD_193582 | JGI IMG/M metagenome (GOLD analysis project Ga0272441, IMG submission 193582) | Marine sediment archaeal communities from Little Sippewissett salt marsh, Falmouth, MA, United States - SSM-Prop-6N | ecosystem: Environmental > Aquatic > Marine > Wetlands > Sediment ...
CGCTCTGCAAAGTGGGATTCGAGGCCAACGCGCTTGAACCCGCAGAAGCAAGGGTAGAAGAAAAGGCGTTTTTGTCTCAATCATGGCATGCCGAGATGATTTACGACTGTGACCGCTATCTGGTCTTCTAAAAGTCGGACCGATTGGATGCGAGGTCACTGCTGCTTGCGAGTAAGCGTTCACAGGGCACCGCATCTGCTTTTTTGTCGGGCACTTGAAGTACAAAAGTACGTCTGCGCGCCCGACGCCTTGCATCTGCGGCACCCTGTAAACGCTTACAATTAGGTGGTTTGAAGTGCATCGGACTCTGCCACCCTGTGAACGGTTACGCTTGCGAACGATTGACATTTGGGTGCCGGGGGGGTCTTTACCTATGGAAAATATCAAACACTGCGCAGTCGTTGTGCGCAGACCGGAGGATGTCTGGGAAGGGACGCGAACGACGCTGGGCTTGGCAGCGCACAACTACTGGGCCTACCTTTTCGTCTTGGATGTCAGCATCGAAATGACCGAGGCGCTCGAGGAAAACCTGGAGTGGCTCGAAGAGATGGAATGCCCGTGCATCTCCAATCTCGAGGTCAACAGCCAATACGGTTTCGACATCATGCCGCTGGAAAAACTGGCCAGAGAACTCAAGAAGATGGATCTGGTGATTCCATTCGGAAATCGAAAATGAACCGTCACTTTCGAAAGAAGGTCATATGCCGAAAAGAAAAAAAATGTTGCACATTCTGAAATCGGACCCCGAGGATCTCCAGCGCACGCTCATGTACACTCTTTCGCTGGGATACAGCTGCCTGCAGTTTCCTCTCTTCGAATTCGACGGGGAAGCCCCGGACTACGAAGAGCTGATCGATTTGATCTTCGAGTTCGACGAGGTGATCACCTGGTGGTAATGTTCTGCTGAAAAACGCCCCCGCGACAACCGATGTTGCTTAGGATCACGGTAAGAAATAATTCCACACGATTGCGCCGGATTATGGTTTGTCTACAAGGCACATCCACCTGCGCATATCGGGATATGTGTGGGTGGATGTAACGCAGTAGACGGGCCATAAGACAAGCAAGGGGTGGAATTATTTTTTGCCGGGGCCCTTACCGCCGCAGTCGTCTGGGGAGGGGCGGGATACATGTTGACGTCTCCAGCCTCGAGAATTGATATTCCGACCGCCAAAATAAAAAACGTTACGGCGCCGACAGTTATGCCCCGTTGAGCCGATTCACCACGCCCGGCCGGCGCAAAACCCACAAGCCGCCGCAGAGCCCGACATTTAGGACCGGGAGGACCTGCTCTAACTATGAGACTCTGTCAAGGCGTGCCATAGTTGCTGAAGGGTAAAGGGTTTGTCGAGCAGGTCGACGGCATAACTCTCTTTTTCGGCTTCGATTTCTTTGTTAAAAAATTCCAGAGCGCCACTCATGTAGATGGCCTTTATTTTGGGATTATGGGACCGCACGTCGTGCATCAATGCGAATCCGTTTTTCAGCGGCATTTCGATATCCGTGATAATCAGGTCCGGTTCGAACTGGAGGTACTTGTCGTAGCCGTCCTCCCCGTTTTCAGCGGTTTGGACCCGATGAGAGCTGTGTTGTAAAATACATTTGAGGGATTCCGCCACGTATTTGTTGTCATCGACTACCAATATTTTCATTTTTTTCACCTTTTCTTTTTCGAATGGCTGACATCGATGGAAAAAGCAAAGGCCATGCCATACTTATAAATTATTGTAATTTATACTAATATAAAAAATATCGGCGTCAATCAGGATCTCGGGATGACTGGAATCCCCTGCATCACAGCCGGCCCCTTGATGCACCAGGGGCTGTGACGGTTCTGTTAAAAACCGAACGACTGCAAGACAACCGCCATGGCGGATACACAATATTTTATTTAATATTAAATAGATATGAAGGCATGTCGCGGACCTCGCCGGTGGCGAGCCGGCTTTCATTCGCCTTAGGATCGATGGGGTGGGGAGCCAATGGGGCTATGTAGGATTTTTCATGCATTATCAAATGGTAATGTTAAAAAAGACGCTCGAAGGACATCATTGACATTTTTTTCTGTTCGCAGTATAAGTTCATGGAATTGCGCCGGAACCCATGATACCGCGGCGGTACTCGAGACCGAGATGATCGCAGGACCCCACGCCGATGGCCAACTTCAATTTGGATACGCGTGAACGTCATTTCGCCGCTTGGCCGCTGCTATTCAACGGTTTTCCTCGTTAAGGATAACAGGGTTTTTGGGATCTGTTATTCTATTACGGAAAAGACGTGAGGCTTCCTACTCCTGTCACACCGCTCAACTCTTACTACTTATCAACGCCTCTTCCGAGTGGCGCCGGGAAGCGTTTTCCGTAAGGCATCCCTATCGTTCCGCCCGCGGTCTCTGGCTTTGACTGATTTCACGGGCGTCTCGTCATCAGGACAGGTTTTCAGGCCCGAATCCGCAGGTCCCACGAAGTGGTCCGGTTCTACGGAAATCAAAAAAATGAACCGACAACACACGAATTCAACCGGTCTCAAGGAGAGAAGAACAGGTATCGACCGGCGGCGAATGGATCCGCCAGTGTATTTTGGGCCGGAAAGACGAAAAATCATCGAACGCCGCACCGGCAAGCCGCATCCGGTCGATATGCCGCACCCGAATCGGTTCATGCAGAAGGCTCAGCTTTTCAATCGGGCGATTCAGACCTTTCTTGGAAAACAGGGTCTCAAGGGCGACAGAACCAATAAGGCACTCCGCCCGAAATGGTCGCGCGAGACGATGCAACTCACCGACCGGATTCACGAACGGGTCACGGTCGAATCACCGGTCATGGTGCAGGAAGGCGACTCGCACGCCATGTTTCCCGGCACCCTTTTGAACTTCAGCAGCGCCGGAATGTACATCGAATCTGAAACTATTCCGAGACTGCGATCAGGAATCATCATTCACATGCAGAATTATGCCTCGGATGCCGCGACACCTGAGGATATCCGCAAATATTACGGCCAGGTACGGTGGTGCCGGAAACTGACCGGCATGGTTGTCTTCGTGCGTTACGGCATCGGCGTTAAACTCATCGACGATATAAATGAATTTGTAAAACTGTTCAGCCTTTAGAGTTCACGCCCGAATCGGCAAAAGATGGATGCCGGCGCGACCGAGACGACCTCCACACTTTAATTCCCTCATCCAAAAATTTGCCGTTTAAACCGCTCGGCTGCGGCCGAATACCCCTGTTGTCTAAAAAAACCCTGCGTTATTTTACCCAAAGCGGTTGCGCACTGTAACCCATCCTACAGGGGACACCCATCTGTATCATGATTGAGAATATATTATTATCTATTTGTAATTTATATCTATTTCAACGTTGGGACTAGCTCCTAACGGCTTGGCATATTTCCTGCTTTTGAGAAAATGAACATCAGGCCTCGGAAAACTGACGAATTTGGATTTAGAAACCGAAAACGCAAAACAGAGAGCAGAAATTATGATGAGTGGACAGCCGCAGTTTGATGTGTCGAAAAAGAAGATGACCCCTATTATCAGCAACCGGGACAAGAGGAAAAACGACCGCATCGACTACACGGCCGGTGCGGTAATTGAATCTCTCGATCCAAGCCCTTCGGTGAGCGCCTGTGTCGCAAACTACAGCAGCAGTGGTCTGTACTTCGAATCGGACACGCTGATTACTCCCGGCACCAACATCTACCTGGGCATATTCGGCTCGCCCTACAGCGAATCCGCGGCCGAATACGAATGCCATCGCGTAAAGATAAAATGGTGTAAAGATCTCTACAATTCGGATTTCAAGTATGGATACGGTGCCCAACACCTCGACCCCATCGGTGCGTATTCCCGAGACGCGGAACAGCACTTTTACGAGGTACCGCAATATCTCAAACTCATGATGGAAGATGGACGGGAATCCCGAAAATATCCGCGTAAACCGGCTGATAAATCAATCATTTTTACATCGGCCGATCAATTCTGTAAAGGCACCATCACCAACGTCAGCAAGAGCGGTCTGTTCATTGAGACCGAAACCGATTTGGGTGTGGGCAACGAGATTAAAATTGCTGTCCCCGGAACCAGGTTCGACAAGGGGATCATGCTCAGAGCGGAGGTCGCCCGTGCCACGTCATCCGGAATCGGTGTCAAACTAACAGGAATCGTCAAAATTTAGAACTTGAAGATGGCTTGCGTGGTCTGTGCCGACCTGAAATTCAGGCACCCCCCACGTCGCCCAACCGAATTTACCCTTCAGCATCACCCTTTCAACCTGAAAGTCCTTCTCCATCCTCTCGACAGCGGCCTGCCGCTTGTCCTGCATGAAGAACCGGTACGGGCCTCGACGCATCGCACTGTCCGGATTCGGTACAGCGCCAATCTTGTCCATTTCTCATCCCGCCGATTGCCTCTACTGAGACTGTGAAGTTGTAACCGTTCGACAGGGTTGCAAAGTCCGATGCGCTTCAAACCACCTGATTGTAAGCGTTTACAGGGTGCCGCAGATGCAAGGCGTCAGGCGCGCAGACGACCTTTTGTACTTCAAGTGCCCGACAACAAAGCAGATGCGGTGCCCTGTGAACGCTTACGTAAAGTTTTGTCCAAGTGCCGGAGGGTCTCGAGAGTCATCCGTGAACCAGCCGGCCACTTTTCCCTTGCCGGGGTCAAAGGTTATTTATTACTTGTGTGTTGACGCCCTTAGTCCCGGATGTTATCGACGACTTATCATTGCAAGATTTTGAAAATGGTGGGATTGAAAGCATCTTCCGATCGATTAATCCCACGGCAGGTTTTTGCGCGTTTTTGGCCGAGCCGTATCGTCCGGGCAGAGAAGAAGGCGAGGAAGCGAATGAATCTTTTAGCGGCAATATGGTTTGTCTGGATTTGATTGCGCTGAAGGGAGATAAAATTGTTTGGTACTATCGTCAATACCATGTCCATTATTGCAGGCAGTCTAATCGGTTTACTTTTCAGAGGTGGTATCTCCGAAAAATACAACCGTACCATGATGCATGCCATTGGACTTGCGGTCGTGCTGATCGGTGTCAAGACAGCTCTGAAAACCGATGCACTTTTGATTGTTATCCTCAGCCTCGCTATCGGAGGTATTTTAGGAGAGCTGCTTCGAATCGAAGATAGGCTGGAACAATTGGGAAATTGGATTGGGAACCGTTTGTCCAAGGACAGCAAAGGAATTGCAAACGGATTTGTGAGCGCCAGCTTGCTTTTTTGTGTCGGGGCGATGGCAATTGTGGGTTCGATGGAAAGCGGTCTTTCGGGGGACCACCAGACGCTTTTCGCAAAATCGATCCTCGATGGGATCAGTTCCGTTTTTTTTGCATCGACTCTCGGAATAGGCGTCATTTTTTCCGCAGCTTCGGTTTTTGTATATCAGGGCCTCATTACCCTGACCGCATCTTTTTTAGGACAATTTTTGGTGCCCGATGTTGTTTCTCAAATGTCCGCTATCGGGGGTCTGCTCATTCTGGCCATTGGAATCGGCCTGCTGGAAATCAAGAAAATAAAAGTTGGCAACATTCTTCCGGCGATATTCATCCCGTTGATTTACCAGGTGTTGAAGCATTTTTATGATGTGTTATGAATCAGAAAACAATGCGGTTTTCGCCGCAAACCAATATGAATTCGGAATTCTTGCCCGCACAGGCAAGAGTCATGTTGAGGGCCTTTCCCATTTCGGCGGCAAGGGCTGTCGGTCTTGACTTGCTGATCATAATCGGCAGATGTGCCCTGGCAGCTTTTTGAACCAATTCATAACTTATTCTTGAAGAAAGAATCAGGATGGCGGCTTCGTGCAGCTTCCTGTTGATAAAGCCTTTTCCTATGGCCTTATCGAGCGCGTTATGCCGCCCCACGTCTTCTGCAAATGAAATTATCTCAAGCTGATTGTCAAATATCATGGCAGCGTGCGAACCCCTGGTTTTCTTATAGTACTTCTGATTTTCGGGAAGCTTGTTGATGCAATCAAAAATGCTGTTGATTTCAATCTTGAGGCCATTTTCTGCCGGAGTTAATACCTGATAAAGGTCCTTGATCATTTCCTTGCCGCAAATGCCGCAACTGGTCTGGCTGACGAAGCCCCTTCTCTCAAGAAGATTACGAACCTTTCCACGCCGTTCGGGTTGGAGCCTGATGTCAATAACATTCGGATCCAGATCTTTACAATATCCTATTGTCATGAAATCATCCGGCGAGTCCACAATCCCTTCTCCGAGGCAGAACCCTGCGGCGTGAAATACCTCTTCCCCGGGTGTTCTCATCACCACCGAATAGGGTTTCTCGTCTATACGTATCAAAAGCGGTTCTTCTCCGATCAATTCGTGAAAACGAGTCCGGCAAACCCCTTTTTCGCACGAAATGACTTGATAAGATTCCGTAATCTTTCCTGTACCATTCAATTGTTCCTGCCCTTCGATAAGCATGATGTCAAGATGTCGTCAGGTTTTAAACGATTAAAATTTCTTTCGTTTTTTTTAACCGTTCACAGGGTTGCAAAGTCCGATGCGCTTCAAACCACCTGATTGTAAGCGTTTACAGGGTGCCGCAGATGCGAGGCGTCGGGCGCGCAGACGTACTTTTGTACTTCAAGTGCCCGACAACAAAGCAGATGCGGTGCCATGTGAACGCTTACCGTTTTTTCATACTCTTTCTAACAATGATTCTTTCTTCTTCGGGGATAGGCGGCGGCACAGGCTCGCCGGTCATTTTCTTCACCGCACCAAAGCGAGAAGGGCAAGCGTCAAAACACGTTTCGCATTTTATGCATTTCTCTTGGTCAATGACATGGATCTGGTTTTTGGCTCCGACAATCGCCTCTACCGGGCATTTCCGAAGGCAAATCATACAGGCCTGACACTTTTGCGGGTCGATATAGTATGAGACGACACCGCTGAACAACCGGTCTATCTCGGCACTTGAAAAATGGCCCTCATATGCTTCTTCATTTTCAAGGCGCGCGGATAGCTTCTCTTGTTTCACGATCTTGATGTAGGGCACCAGCCGGGTGACTTCCGCAAGTTTGGAGGCCAGTTCAATCTTGTTCATTCTTTCGGCTTCGCCCAAAGGTCCTAACTCTTTCACCGTCTTGACAAAATCTTCAACCCCTTCGGTAAAAAGGATGCCGTCGCCGGCAGACATGAATTCGACCCTTAAGCGTTCGGGGTTCAGCCCGATATGTTCCATTATTCTTTTGCATAGAAGCACCAGGTTCAGTGCATGGTAATTGCCGTGGGTAATGTAATTGCACTCATTCAGACGGCAACCACCAATAAATACCCCATCCAGTCCATTGGAGAAGGCACGAAGTAAAAATTCCAGGTCGACTCTGCCGGAACACATAACGCGAACCAGCCTGATATCCGGTGCATATTGTAGTCTGGAAACTCCAGCCAGGTCAGCAGCGCCGTAAGCTCACCAATGACATACAAAACCGATAATTCTCGGTTTGAACATATGTCCTGCACTCATTTGTACTCATCTCCTCTACTGGGTGCCCATCCAGACACCCAGTCATTCGGGTACAATTGTCATTCGGCGTTGGTAGACTCCGGAACCATCGCATCGATCTGACACAAGATCTCTTGGTCGGTAAAATGCTTTAAAACAATAGCCCCGGTGGGACACACCGCGTTGCAAAGACCATCGCCTTTGCAGATCACCGGATTGACGAGCGCCTTTTTGCCCTGGCGCGTTTCACGAAACTCGATGGCCCCATAGGTGCACACCGCAAGACAGGCCCCGCAGCCCATACATTTTTTCTCAGTCACCTCGCAAACCGAACCCGAGACGGTGACGATATCATGGGAAAGCAGGGTCAAGACACGACCGGCAGCGCCATAGGCCTGGTTGATGGCCTCGGGGATATGCTTGGGATAGTGGGCCATGCCGCAAAGATAAACACCATCGGCAGCGAACTCGACCGGTCTTAATTTGACATGAGCTTCCTGGAAGAAACCATCCGGGCCCAACGGCACTTTGAAGAAGCGCGATATTTCCTGGGCTTTGGCCGAAGGAACGACCGCAGCGGCCAGGGCCAGAAGATCGGCGTCTATCGCCAGCTTTTGACCTAAAATGGAATCGGTCAGAACAACCCTTAACACAGACTGACCGCCGGCATTAATCGCTTCCACCCGGGGCCTGTCCTCCGGTGTCCAGCGGATAAATTTGACATCCTGATTCGACGCCTGCCGGTAATAGTCTTCGTTGAACCCGTACGTTCGCATATCCCGGAAGGCAATGGTGACATCCATCTCGGGGTTGATCGCTTTCAGCTTTAAGGCATTCTTTACGCTATGGCCGCAGCATACACGGCTGCAGTAATTGCGTTCTTCGTTCCGGCAGCCGACGCATTGGATCATCACCACACTTTTGGCGTTAATAACCGTCTCGTCACTCTGGGCAATTTTCTCTCCCAGTTCGAGGTGGGTCACGACCCGCTCATCTTCCCCATACAGGTACTCGGTGGGTTTATATTCCTCGGCGCCAACCGCGATGACGACGGCGCCATGTTTGATCTCGGTGTGCCCTCTTTCGGAGGTCACCCGTGTCACGAAATTACCGACGTAGCCGGTCGCCTCGGTGATGACGGCATCCGTATAGACATGGATCAACGGGTGCTGGTAAATCTTTCGCACCAGATCGCGCAGATCGGCCTGGACATCCTGCCCGTCAAGGGTGGAGTAAATTCTTCTTGCCGTTCCGCCCAACTCGGCATTCTTTTCCAGCAGGAAGACTTCGTGGCCCTGCTCGGCGATGGAGAGCGCACAGGTCATGCCGGACAGCCCTGCCCCGACCACAAGGGCCGCCTTGTTAACCGGCAGGTCAAATTCCTGCAAAGGTTCCAAAACGGCAGACCGGACCACCGACATTCGTGTGATGTCCTTGGCCTTTTGGGTGGCGGCTTCCTTTTCCTTGGCGTGGCACCAGGAGCAATGCTCGCGGATATTGGCCATGTCGTAAAAATATTGATTGATGCCCGCCTCGCGAAGGGTGTCCCGAAATAGCGGTTCGAGGGTTCTGGGGCTACAGGCAGACACAACCACTCGATTGAGCCCTTTTTCCACAATGGTGTCGGTGATCTCTTTGATGGAATTGGTCGCGCACGAAAACAGCTGTTCCTGAGCGTGGACCACATTGGGCAAAGTCAGCGCGTATTCTACGGTGGAAGGGACATCCACCACCCGTCCGATATTCGTGCCGCAATGACACACAAATACGCCGATGCGCGGCTCCTCGGAAGAGACATCTTTTTCCGACGGATAGATTTTGGCCGTGGTCAGCTTACCTCGTCGGTAATTAAGGCGTTGGCCGCATTGGGACCCGGCAGCGCTGGCGGTAAATACCGACTCGGGGATATCCATGGGACCCTGGAAGGCACCGCTGACAAATATGCCCGCCCGGCTCGTCTGCATGGGATTGGAAGACTCGGATTTGCAAAATCCGTATGCGTTGACCTCGATGCCGAAAGTGTCTGCCAACTCATTATAATCAGACGGTGGATTCAGGCCAACGGACAACACCACCATATCGAAGGCCTCCTCTTTGACACCCTCATCGGCTGTTGCGTATTTGACAAGGACATTTCCGCTTTCCGGATCCTCGCCCACGATCGATGCGAAGCTTCTGATAAATCGAGTCCCGGGAAGATTTTCAGCTCTTTGAAAGAAAATCTCAAAACCCTTGCCGTAGGAACGGATATCGTTGTGGAAGATGGTGCACGCCGCATCGGCGTCATGATCTTTGGTCAAGATCACCTGTTTTTGGGTATAGGTGCAGCAGGTGGCCGAACAATAGCTGTTATCGCCCTCGGTGACCCGCCTGGACCCCACACATTGAATCCAGGCAATGTTATGGGGATGCTGCTGGTCGGAAGCGCGCAGTATCTCGCCTTCGTGCGGCCCGGTGGCGCACAACAGCCGCTCGTAGTCCATACTGGTCACCACATTCGGAATCGTTCCGTAGCCATACTCGCCCTTTACCTTGGGATCATAAACATCATAGCCCGGACACAAAACGATGGCGGCAACATTGACTCGTATCTTCTCAGGGGATTGGTGAAGGTCGATGGCGTCGTTCTTACACACGCCCTCACAAATACGGCATTTTTTCTCTTTAAGGTAAAGACAGCTTTCATCAATATAGGCGATCAGTGGAATGGCTTGCGCAAAATATATATGCACGGCCTTGTTGCTGGATATATCCTGGTTGAATCGATCAGGGTATTCGACCGGACAGTACTCCACACACGTCGTGCACCCCGTGCATTTGTCTTCGATAATGTAGCGGGGCTTTTTGGTTAAGGTAACCGTAAAGTCTCCTGATTCCCCTTCTACACCGTCGACTTCGGAATAGGTTAAGACCTCTATGTTTGGATGCCGGCCGACCTCGACCAGTTTGGGTGAAAGAATTCACATGGAACAGTCATTGGTCGGATAGGTCTTGTCCAGCTGGGCCATATGGCCGCCTATGGCAGGGGATTTTTCGACTAGGTAGACCTTGAAACCGGCCGTTGCCAGATCAAGCGAGGCTTGAATGCCGCTGATCCCGCCGCCGACTACCATGACGTCTCCAAAATTGCCTCCCCTCAATCCCTGACACAGCTGTTCGATCTGTTGTTTTTCCATGTTTCTCGTTCCTTATCGGATTCTTTCAAATTGTAACCGTACAGGATTGCAAAGCCCGATGTGCTTCAAACCATCTCATTGTAAGCGTTTACAGGGTACTGCAGATGCAAGGCGTCGGGTACGCAGACGTACTTTTGTACTTCAAGTGCCCGACAACAAAGCAGGTGCGGTGCGCTGTGAACGCTTACTTCAAATTGCTTCCTGAATAACCTCTGTAATGTCCTTGACTTCCAGGGACTCACTATCTTCCAGAATCAACCGGCTGTCTTCAAAATGGGTGATGCAATACGGGCAAGCCGTCACCAGCACCTCAGCCCCGACCCCGACGGCTTGTTCTACTCTGAGGTCGGAAAAGCGTTCACCCTTCACCGTTTCCATCCAAATCCGGCCGCCGCCACCGCCGCAGCAAAGACTCTTTTTGCGCGAGTCGGGCATCTCGACCAGCTTTAAACCCGGTATGTTATTCAGCACCTGCCGGGGCTCGTCGTATATGCTATTATGGCGCCCTAAATAGCACGGGTCATGATAGGTGACCTGCCGGTTATATTCCTTCGTGAGTTCAAGCCGGCCCGCATCAATCAGCTCCAAAATAAATTCAGAGATGTGAATGACCTCGAAGTTGACCATGAATTCGGAGTATTCGTTTTTAAAAGTGTGGTAGCAGTGGGGAGAAGAAACCAGGATTTTTTTCACGCCGTTTTCGATAAAGGTTTTGATGTTCTCCCGTGCAAGGCGTTTGAACAGTTCCTCATTGCCCGTCTTGCGGATGCTTTCGCCGCAGCAGTTCTCTTTGGTTCCCAGGATTCCATAGTCGATTCCGGCATGGTTAAGGATACTGGCCGTGGCCTTGGCCACTTTCTTCAAGCGCGGATCGTAGCTGAGGTAGCAGCCGGGGAAATATAAAATCTCCATCCCCTCGGCAAACGGTTTCACGGAAAGGTCCTTGGCCCAGTCAGCCCGGGCTTGCCGGTCTTCACCCATTGGATTGCCGGAACCCACCAGGTTGGCGCTTACGCTACGCAGCGCTTTGACCGCCTTGGGGAAAATTCCGTATTCCGTGGCCAGCCTGCGCAGGGAAATCCCGGATTCGATCTGTCTCACATCCCGGGGACACTGCTGGGGGCAACTGCCGCAGGTCGTACAGCGCCAGATGTCTTCACTTTCGATATCGGTCAAGCCGAAGGTCGCCTGCCGCACGATCTTGCGCATACTGAAGTTTATCAACCGATTCCACGGGCAAACCGCATCGAATAGCCCGCATTGATAGCAGCGGTTGAAGGCCTCGCCACCGTTGGCCTTGATTTCATCGACGATCTCTTTGTAGTCGGCTAACATCTCCACTGTATTTACCGTCCCTCTTGTTTCAACCCTTTTTTGCCTTGGACATCCTGGCAACGGCCTCGATGATTTTCTGCAATCCGTGCTTGTCGGCCAATGACTCCAATCCGATCGCCAGTTCCTCCTGCGTGTCCTCTTCCTCGATCTCCTCTTCACGTTCTTCGAGGACCAGCGCATCGGTGATGCACCACTTAACACACAAGGGCTCATCTTCGCCTTCACACATATCGCATTTTAAGGGCAGACCGGAATCTGGCTCCTTGAAATCGTCCCTGGACGGACAGGGCGCCCTGCAGAAGGCACATTCGTCGTATTGCTTGCCGTCAATCACATACTTGTCTCTGCCGGCACATTCGGCGCCTGCTGCCTCACCCGCGTAAACCGGGACATAGATGTCTTCCAGCGGGTGGCGAACAACCCGGATACGGGCTCGCGCCGGGTTGTTGCTGCTGTATTTGGGCAGGGCGTGAAAGGCGGAACAGATCATCTCACAGGCTCGGCAGCCATTGCATTTGTCGGCATCAATTTTTATGGTCTTAATGATTTTCTTTTTCTTCTCACCAGCCACGGCTACACCCCATTCTCTTTCTCGGCCGAAGTTTCTTTGGAAGGTGTATCTCCATCGTCTGAATAGATCCCTCTCTTTTCAAAGTCTTTGGACACGTAATCCAATCCCAGCTCATCTAAAGATTCCTTGGTAGGAATTCCCTGGTCGTTCCAGCCCTTGAATTGGTAATAGGTATCTAAAAGCTCCTTTTCAAGCTCGGGAAATCGTTTCTTCCAATGGTTCTTGGGAGGCTTATCGTCTTTTCTGCGCATGCCTCGTCTTATGTTATTGGCTCTGACCAACGTCCGATAGCGCTTGGCCGCCTGCGTCAATTTGTCTTCATCCATATCGATACCGGCACCGGCTGCGATAAATTTGGGGTAATTGTGGATATGATACGGTGGCTTCAAAGGAAATGAAGACAGCCCGGCGCACATGCCGAGGGCGTCATCGATGTAGTGCATCCGCTCTTGCCAGTCGACGATGTCACAGCACATCTCAGGCGTCGGGTAATAGGGTATGGATTTTTCCCCACGCAGTTCCCAATCCAGAAAATATTGTTTGAACTTTTCATCGGGGACCTGGATCCAATCCTTTACAAACGCTTCCCTTTGCTCCATTTCGGGAAACGGCGCCTGGGGGAACTGCCCTTCGATCTGGGTAATGTTCATCTTCTCGCCAGTGGCATACATTAAAAAATAAATGGGATTGAGCATGGACAGCTTGAGCGGCAGCTGCTCATGTTTTTTAATCGTATTATGCGCATATGCTTCTGCACCCTTGCCGATCTCTTTGGCCGCCCAATAGGTCCCATTGGCCAGAACATCACCAATTCCTTCCCGCCGCACAATGCGGTCAAGCAACCAGTAAAATCGGCCCTCATTATCGGCGGGCATTCCAGGAAAATCATCGTCAGTCAGTATACCGTTTTCGTACAGCTCGAGCGCAAAAGCCATCACCTGCGGGGTTGAGAATCCGTCAACACCATATTCCGTGGCACTTTGAGCGATACCCAACCCGAACTCCAGGTCCGAAAAGGCCGCCATGGTATAGGTCAGCTTCGAGAAGCATTTCATCATGTATGTCGGCTTGCCCGGAGGCGATATGGTTGCCCCGCAGGTCATCGGGCAGTTATAGCAGCTGATCAGCCGCGTGCGCATACTGTCCAACGTCTCCATCCACGCTGTGGCGATCTCATCGTTCCAAAAATCTTTTCTGCGCACGCGTGAATTGCCCCACATGAAGTTCTCGGTGTGCCACTTCTCGTCATGGACCTTCATCTCCTGCGGTGAGCCCAGTCCGGCCAAGATGGGCATGACCCCCGGAATCGGATTGTCATTGCGGAACTTTATATAGTCGAGCACCTCGTTGCACAGCGCCATGAATTCTGCCGGGCGGGCGATATTGAGATCCCTGCTTCCACGAACGGCGAGCGCCTTTACCCCTTTGTCGCCCATCACGGCACCGATGCCCCCCCGGCTGGCACTGGAGCGGCCCTGCTCGATGGAGGCATAATAAACCCGGTTTTCGCCGGCCAGGCCGATCGCCGCCACCTGGGCTTTGGGCTCCTTCAACTCCTGGCAGATGAGCGTTGCCGTTTCAATCGCGCCTTTACCCTTAAGATGAGCGGCATCGCGTATTTCTACCTTGTCGTCCTTGATCCACAAATAAACCAGATCGGGGGACTTGCCGCGAAGGATCACTTTATCGTAACCGGCATATTTCAATTCCGGTGCCCAAAACCCTCCCATCATCGAAAAGGCCATTAATCTTGTCTGGGGGGAGATGGTTGAGACAATGGTGCGATTACAGCCCGTGGCAGGCGTGCCGCATAAAAGCCCGGCAGCAAATATGAGTAGATTATCAGGAGAAAAAGGGTCAACTTCTGGGGGAACTCTGTCCCAAATTATCTTGGCGTTTGTGCCTAACCCCCCTAGATAAAGCTCAGTCTCTTTGGGATCCGTTGCAACTCGTTCAATATTTCCCCGAGTTAGATCAATTTCTAGGTTGTACCCTGTCTCTGCGTACCTCATTTTTTTCCCCTTCTATACTAGGGCCCCGGCAAAAAATAATTCCACCTCTTGCTTGTCTTATGGCCCGTCTACTGCGTTACATCCACCCACACGTATCCCGATATGCGCAGGTGGATGTGCCTTGTAGACAAACCATAATCCGGCGCAATCGTGTGGAATTATTTCTTACCGTGACCCTTACCTGAATCCGTATCTTGATCGATTTCAAGGCCATCCCGCTCTCCATCAATCGGTGCGAATGATTTTGACGTGCTTGCCCACCCAACCCAAAGGCAGGTAGACCCGGCCGGCATTTCCTCCCGGCTTAACCTCCTTTTCGATGACCTCCTCCCCGAAGACTGTGAGCTTGGCCTTAGGGGACTTGCCGGGATCTTCCGGTTTCCCGCTGGTCTCTTTCAAGCCCAATTCTCTTTTCAGGACGACCATATCCTCCCCTATTTGGCGAAACACGTTTATTTCCCCTTCGTCCCGCATCCACCGGTGTGTCAGGTTGGCACCGATCGAATTCCCGATGGCGGGCGAGTGGTTCTGTAAGGCAATTGAATTTGTTTATGATTTTACTGATGATCCGTCCCGGCCGATGGTCGGAGGCGGCATTCATTTAGCTATAAATTAATTACAATATAGCTATGACATACTTTTAGGGGGTTCCCCTAAAATTGTCAAGAAAAAAATCTAAGCCACTCGGTCAAGCCGATTTCCAACCCTAAAGGGGACCCTGTCTGGCATGGGGCCTATAAATTTACGGCTGAGGTATTGCAACTTCAGCCAGGGGGATTAAAATTTAACGAAAACCCAAGAGCGGTTCTGTGACGAATTATGCACCCTCTATCTTTTATGTGAATCGGATTCACCCGTAAATTCAAAGCTTATTTTTGTCTGAATTCTTTCTATCCTTTTAAATACCGCCTTCAACATTTTCTGTTCTATAATGGAGAGTTTTTTGGGATTAATATAATTCACAGGTTTTATTCCTTTATCAATAATCGAATAAATCTGCCGCATGAACCTTATTTGCATTATAAAACTATAGGCCTGTTCAATCTCATTATACTCATCGCGGGACAGAATCTTTTTTAAGTAGAGCTGATAAAGTCTTTCCTGCGTATTGGTTTCTTTGATATTGTTTTTGAGCGCATATATTCTGGCGAAATCGACAATCGGCATCATGGCATTTTTTATGTTTAAACAGTGGCGATATTTTCCTTCTGACTCAACAAGAAAATTTCCAAAAAAACCGATCGGAGGTTTAAAGTACACGGCGTTTTCGGTCATGTGCCGGAAAAAACCGGTCCAGCCTACCAGGGAGGCAAACAGATGGTTGCTCAGGTCATCAACAAGATCCGGATCCCCATAGGCCAAACGAAAGTCAAAAAAAATAGTGGAATGAAGTAAATCTTCAGGCTCTGCCGCATGAATCCATGTTGAAAAATATATTTTCCAGTTTGACAGCGGCTGACACCATTTTGGGTTTTTGGCCATGACACCACCAGTGCAGAAATTATACCCTGCCTGATCCAGCCAGGTGCAAACCTTTTCCCCGAGCTTTAAGAAATAAGTTTTAACATCCTCTTTCGATTTTACTGATATTTCTCCCACATCTTCAAATATGATAGCGTTATCCTGATCTGTTTTAAGTGTCTGCTCTTTTCTCCCCTCGCTGCCCAAAATGATAAACGCAAACCTTACCGGTGGCGGACCAAATTCTTTGATCGCGAATTCAATCAATCTTTTTAGAATCGCGTCGGAAAATGTCGTGATAAGCCAAGTCACATTTCTAATCGTTGCGCCGCTGGTGATCATACTATGTAACAATCGGGGCAACTGGCTGTGTTTATCAATAATTTCCTCAGTGCTGGCTGCTTCAGAGATTTCACGTATAAGTACGTTATAGGTAAGTTCGGTTAACAAGCGGTTGTCCAGTTCTGGATTCTGGCCCGGCTGGTTAAATCGTTCAATATTGCTTAATTCAACCCGACTTTCAGGCATGATTGTTATGGGTGTAATTATATCAGGAGATAAATTATCCTCAGCAGGCAGAATAAAGCGAACACACGACAGATTTTGATAGCTTGCACAGGCACAAGACAATATCGCAGCTTCATGATGCCCTAAAACCTCATTTAATGTTAACGGGCTCTTTTCTTCTTGAATAACGAGGAACTGCTCTTCCCATTTTCGCAAGGTTTCAGATCTGACAGGATTGCCCTGCCAAATTAAATCAAGATTTACAAACTTTTTGTCCTTTTCGAGCTGACAGCTAAATTCCCAATTGCCTAATTCATCTTTCAACTGGTTCAATACATAGAGAATGGCAATAATTATTGAATAGCTGTCAACTCTAAGCCGTATCTTTTCAATTGGCTTGGAAACATTGACCAAAATACCCAGCCGGTCCTTAGCTCTTCTTCTGATTGTTTCAATCAGGTCTGCTCCAAATATGGGAACAAGAGACTGCTGGCTTTTAACCAGGCTGGAATAATCGCTGGCAATTTGGTTCAGGATATTGCTTAAACTTATTGATTCTTTATATATAATCTCTTTGAATTGTTGCAGCCGCATACTGTCCATATCAGGATATTCAAGCATCGCTTCAATGGATGCCCGGATACTTGCAAGCGGAGAACGAGCGCTCTTCGTAATCGATTGCAAAAGTGAGTCCACACGGTTATCTGCGTCGCGCTGCTCTGTGATATCTTTGAGAATAAGGGTAAACCCTGTAAACTGCCCCAGACGGTTCAAGATAGGCGTGACCTGGGCACGTAAAACATGGTTCCCTTTCCCCTCGATCAAGAAATTGGAAACTGCATTTAAGACATTCCGCTTTAATCTTTCATTTATCTCATCAAGTGCGTGTTCAACAAGGTTCTTATCGATCACGTTGGAAATAGAATGTCCCAACTCAAAAAATCGGTTTGATTCATCTCCAGTGTTAATTTTGTTGTTATTGTTTATAGCAAGATGTTGCATGGCTCGCCTGTTTAAGAAAAGAATCTTTCCTTCTGCATTACAAACCAATACACCTTCAGAAAGCTCAGATATAGAATCTGCCAAGATGTTTCTTTCATCTTCAGTTTTCGCGCTTGCCAGTTGTAACTTTTGCTGAATATTCTTACTGAGTTTCTCATATCGATCAGCTAATTTGTTTATGGCCTGTTCAAGACTCGCAAGATCTCGCCTGCCTTCGATATTAACACGATGCGACGGGTTAACAGTAGCTATCAAATTGGTCTTTTCGGCTATCTTACTGATAGTTGTCTTAGATAATATTATTGGCCAAAATTTCATAATATGGTTTTTCTGTTTGATTTAATTGCTTTATTATTTTGCGGTTCCACAGGTGGTCATTTCTTTTCTGAAGCTTTACCAACCTGCCGATGTTCATAAAAAATCTTCACTAACGACAGGCGCGATTTAAAGTGGACTGGGGGATCACCTTAAACGTAACCGTTCACAGGGTTGCAAAGTCCGATGCGCTTCAAACCACCTAATTGTAAGCGTTTACAGGGTGCCGCAGATGCAAGGCGTCGGGCGCGCAGACGTACTTTTGTACTTCAAGTGCCCGACAACAAAGCAGATGCGGTGCCCTGTGAACGCTTACCCTTAAACCGTCAATGTCTGAACAGTTGCCGCCTCATCGCCACCCAAGAGCTTGCTGGATCCGACAACTTTTGCGCTCATAATTGCGGTGATTTTTCGTATAAACCCATTAGCACTCATGGTGGACCTCCGATTAGCCTCACGAGATTATTGATGAGATTTCAGCGGTAGAGATGTGGAATCAGAAGGATGGCTAAATGGATCGCTGAGGAAGTGCTGTGCCCCAGCATGAATTAAGAATATTTTTAATTCGATGCGTTATAGTTTGTCAAGAAGGTTGCTCCGAAATAAAAAATAATTATTATAAAGGCAGGTTACAAATTGGATTGTTGGTGTTTTTTGCAGAAAATCAATTTTTAACGCCGTTGTGATAGAATGTGAAATTACTTGAAATTCATGCGTTCGTGCGCTTGAGGTTTCTGCCATAATCGTTTATAAATATTTCTTGGACCGGATTTTTTCTGATCTTTCTTGACGTTTGTAATTAGACTATAATTGTCACTAAAGACTTTGTAATAGCCGAAAAGACGCGAGGAGCTGGGAAATCCTGCTGGCGGTATTTTCAAGAGAAGGAGCTGTTCATCCTCGCGCAATTAGTGAGCGTCCTACAAGATGCAATCTCAAATGCAGCTAAATACAAGAACGGGATTTGTCTTGATTCCATCGGGTTCGTTCAGAATGGGAGGGGACAAAAAATTTGAAAAGGCAGAGGATCATGAAACCCCACGACACTTTGTTAAATTCAGCAAAGCATTTTTTATTGGCAAATATGAGGTAACTCAAGCGCAGTGGTCTGCGATAATGGACAATAACCCAAGCGAATTTAAGGACGACATAAGACCAGTGGAAAGGGTTTCATGGAATGATATACAAGCGTTTATCCTTAAGCTTAATACTAAAGAAGCAACCAACAAATATCGTCTTCCCACTGAAGCTGAATGGGAATATGCGGCAAGAGCAGGATCAGAGGGTTCTTATGCTTTTGGCAGTGATACTAATATATTAAGCCAATACGCCTGGTACAGAAATAATTCAGGAGGTGAAACCCATCCAGTCGGTCAATTAAATCCGAATGCCTGGGGCCTTTATGACATGCATGGAAACGTACATGAATGGTGTCAGGACTGGTTTGATAGGAAATATTATTCTCAAAGTCCCTCAAATGCTCCTTTAGGCCCTTCAACAGGATTGGCCAAGGCGCTGCGGGGGGGCGACTGGGGGAGTGATGACTGGTATTGCAGGTGTGCATCTCGCAGTCTCAGTTCACCGGACCGTCGCAGCAATCGACTGGGTTTTCGTTTGATCAGAATGGTTTAGGTGATAACCATTTTGATTTGACACACTGACAAAACTAACTCTATCAGGCAAGGCTTGCAATTTTTGAATCGATCCAAAGCCACTATAATCGTCACCAAAAAGGAAACATGAAGCACGAAATTAACCTCCACACCATGGCGGATGAGATAATGGCAGCACAAGATCAGTGCAGGCAAATGGGGCCATTAACTGCAAGGTTGAGGGACTTCAGTAATGTCGAAGCCTATGCTGTGGCGCAGCTGATCCACGAGATGCGGGTGGAAGAAGGCGCAGTGCCGGTTGGTCGAAAGATCGGATTCACAAACCCTGAGATGTGGTCAATTTACGGGGTGTGCGAACCGATTTGGGGCTATATTTACGATACCACTGTCGTACAATTCACCGGTTCAAAGGTCCGATCCGCCAACCCAATTCTGGACCCTCAAACCTGGTATGCGTTGAAACTCTTGCTCGTTATTGGTTACTATCGTAAGGGCTGCCGCCTTAGCGTGTGCGGCGATCCATAAATCGTTGTTACCGATTGGCTTCCCATGGGACTCAAGTGATGCACGGATGGTCCCATAAGTTTTCCCTGCATTCTCGGGTATTGGCAAAACAGGAACAAAAGTCTTGAACTCCTCCAGCAACTGCAAAGCCTTTTTACGCTGCTGGCTTTTCTCGGCACCATACAGTAGCTCCCCCCACGTGATAACTGAGATCGCAGCATCACCAGGTTTAAGCTTTTGAAAACGTGCTAACACCTCACCGGGCTTCTGACGTTGAATGTAGATACAAATGTTGGTAT
>Ga0272441_10006179_pt1 | contig 20257 bp, 10 predicted proteins | sample SSMProp6N_FD_193582 | JGI IMG/M metagenome (GOLD analysis project Ga0272441, IMG submission 193582) | Marine sediment archaeal communities from Little Sippewissett salt marsh, Falmouth, MA, United States - SSM-Prop-6N | ecosystem: Environmental > Aquatic > Marine > Wetlands > Sediment ...
CATCGATCGCGATGTAAGTCATGCTTGGGCCCGCCTTTCTAGGGAGTGGTGTTTCGCCAACAGACCATTCTCCACTAGGCGGGCCTTTTCATGTTAGCCCCTCCAAACGGCTTATGTTAGCGCTTGTGCCCCCGGCCCCTCTTCACGTGTGGATGGAGAGGGGAGAACAGCACCTCACCCCCGGCCCCCTGCGCTCACTTAGGCACGGCTTGGGCCGGATGGGGCCCGTCCTTCAGCCGCTACGTGGCCTCGAACACCGATTCCGCCTCTCCACACGGCTCATGTTAGCGCGTATGCCTCGCCCCGCCCCCGTCTACAGCAGCGAACGCCAAGCACGAACGAGGAGCTCGAGCCCTCCTGTGAGGACACCTGCGGGTGGAGCTTGCGTGACGACAGGTGAGCCTCGGGCGTGCGGCGAAACCTCCGGCAGCACCGCCACAAGGCCCATCGCCGCGGGAAGGCGCGGCCGCCCGGCCGCGCCCGAAGCGTGCCAGGAGGAGAGCCGGCATGTTGCGCACCGCACTGCTAAGCTTCGCCCACGTCCACGCCAACGGCTACGCCGAACACGTCGCCAAGCACGCTGAGGCCGAGATTCAGTGCATCTGGGATGACGACCCGGATCGAGGCAAGGCGGCCGCCGAGAAGTTTGGCGCCCCCCTGCATGACGACCTCGAGGCCGTGGTAAGCAGCCCCGAGGTGGATGCCGTTGTCATCAACGCCCCCACGAGCCAGCACCCCGAGGTCATCAAGGCAGCGCTGGAGCACGGAAAACACGTTTTCACCGAGAAGGCGCTGACGGTCAGCACGGTCGACTCGGACGAGATCGTCAGGCTGGTGCGTGACAGCGGCGTGAAATTCATGATCTCGCTGCCCAGCCGGACGCGGTCGGAGATTCTGTTCATGAAGCAGGTGCTGGACAAGGGTCTTCTGGGCAAGATCACCATGATGCGGGCTCGCATCGCGCACATGGCGGCCCTGGACAAGTGGTTCAGCGGAGGCAGCGCCTGGTTCGCCGACGAGGAGCTTGCGGGCGGTGGCGCGTTGTTCGATCTGGGCTGCCACACCACGGATGTGATGCGCTGGTTCATGGGCCCTCCGAGGAGCTTCATCGCCAAGGTGCAGAATTTCTCCCAGGCGTATCCCATTGACGACAACTCGGCGGCGGTGATCGAGTTCGCCAACGGGGCGCTGGGGCTTCTAGACACTTCATGGGTGCACCGCGCCGGCCCCACCCCCTACGAGATCTATGGTACCGAGGGCTATATGGGGCTGAACACCTGGCACGGTGGCGGCCTGTATTTGGACAGCACGCAGTTGCAGGCCGATGGCATTGAGGGGACGATCAACCCGAGGAACCTACCCGAGGCACTGCCGGCACCGATGGACCAGTGGATCAGCGCCATCCTGCATGACACGCCGATGAGCATTGGTGTGGAGGACGGCCGCAACCTCACGGAGATGCTGGAGGGTATCTACACGGCCGCCCGGGAGGGGCGTGAGGTGGTCCTTTCGGGCTGAGGCCGGCAGCCGCCTGTGATGGGGCGGTGCAATGAACGGGGCGCATGGCCTTCGGCCCGGCGCCCCTTGTGATTCCGCAGACAACCGGATCGCCGCCAGAGCTGCCAGGACCGGGAGGCCGACATGACGCGATACGTGTCCTTCTCCGACGCCGCCAGGGTCTCGACTATCATCTGCGCACTGCTGACGGGGGTGCTCGCCGTGCCTGCGCAATGCCTGGCTGAGAATGGGCTTGTGGCGATGTACACCTTCGAGGGTGAAGACGGGGTCACTGCGACAGACGCCGGCCCATACGGGCATGATGCCACGATTCAGGGGGCTGTGAGGGTGCCCTCACCGCGGGGCCGGGCGCTACGATTCGATGGCGTGGATGATTACGTCCACCTGGAAACGCCCGAGCATATGGTGCTTGCAGGAGACCTGACGATAGAGGCCTGGGTGAAGGCGACGGATGTGAGCGGGCGCAATCGCATGATCTTCGGCGACGCCGCGGGGTTGACCGTGAACCGCAACTACAACCTGCGGGTGGACAAGGGGAAGCTACGCTTTGAGTTCGGCAACGGGACCGACTACGGCATCGTTGTGGATGAAGACCCCTTCACGGTGGATGAGTGGCACCATGTGGCGGTGGTGTGTGAACAGCCGTGGTACTTGCTGTACGTGGACGGCATCAGGAAGCAGACGGTCGAGCTACCGGTGAGCATCACGGCTACCAAGGGTGGGGCCAGACTCATCGGGGGATGGTTCGCCGGGCACTTCAAGGGCGATATTGACGAGGTGCGGCTGTACCGCAGGGCGCTCCGGGGCCGGGAGCTGTACGAGCATTACAGCGGCGGCCCCGCCGGGTGGGAGCGATGGGCCGAGTTCGGTAGCGAATTCCACATGACCCGGCAGGCGATGCTGCCGTGGGTACTCTGTGGCGGTATTAGTGCGAAGGGCTGTGCAGCTCGGTTCGCGCTCACCGCCAAGCAAACCGGCCGCGTGATCCACAGACGGGCCGAGCCCCTCCGGCAGACGCGCCCGAACTCCGAGCGCTGGACAGCGCGGGTGCGGCTGAGCACCGCGGGGCTGAAGGCCGCCGACTATGTGCTGCAGACCACGGTGGTGGATAGGGGAGGGGGGACTGTGTCCCGGCACACGCATGAGTTTGAGTTCCTGACCTCCCCCGATTGGCTGGGATCGCGAGAGGGGCTCAGCGACGAGGTGCTGCCGCCTTTCACTGCGCTGAAGGTCGACCGGGCGCAGGAGACCGTGTCGGTGGCGCCGTGGGGCAGACGGTACGAGTTCGGGCCCGGCTTCCCGCCCAGCCAGATCGGTAGCAGCGGGCAGCCCCTCCTGGCGGCGCCGGTGCGCATCGAGGCAACGGTTGACGCCGGGAAGGTGGCATGGGATGCCGCCGCGCCTCAGGTGGTCTCGTTCGCGCCCCAGGAATGCGTGGTGTCCCAGGAGCTTGCAGGCGATGGCGCGCGGCTATCGACGGAGACCACGGTGGCCTACGATGGCCTGATGAAGATCCACTGGCGTCTGAAGTCTGTCGGGGCGCGGAGGGTGGATCGGCTGGCGGTTGAGATCCCTCTGCGGGCGTCGGTGGCGAAGTACTTCTACACCTGGCCCAATCCGCGGTCCGGCGCGCTGATCGAGGACATCGATTTGCCCTTCAAGCCCATTGTGTGGCTGGGCGATGATGCCCGGGGGCTCACCTGGGTGTGCGAATCGGCCCAGAACTGGTATCCCGGGACCGACCTGGACGCCATCCAGGTGATCCGCGGGGACGAAGAGGTGATGCTCAGAATCAACCTGATCACCGCTCCGACGGAACTCGGGGACGGTGAAGAGCTCTCCTACACCTTCGGGCTGCAGGCCACGCCCGTGAAGCCCGTCGAGCAGGATGCCTGGGACTACCGCATTGTGCGCCATCCGTGGTATGGCAAATCGTTCTCGCTGCCTGAACTGAAGGTAGGGGACACGCCGGCGCTGGACCACTTCGCCAAGAAAGGCGCCCGCGTGCTGATCAACTGGCGCTGGTGGGACGTGTTCTCCCATGTGGAGCCCATCGGTCACGAAGATGAGTTCAAGGCGCTGGTGAAGACCTGCCACGACCACGGCCTGAAGGTGATTCCCTACGTGGGAGGTTTCCTACTGTCGGATAGGGCCCCCGAGGCGCCCTTCTTCAAGCACGACATGAGCAAGACGCCGCTGACCACTTTCCCGCTGTCCATGCCGGGCTTGCCCACACAGACAGGCTACATCGTGTGCCAGAGGAGTTGTTGGCAGGACTTCCTGGTGGACGGCATCGCGCGCCTGATCGACGAGTATGACGTGGACGGCGTCTACCTTGATTCGACGACAATACCGTGGGGATGTATGAACCAACTGCATGGCTGCGGGTACCGCCGGCCGGACGGCAGCCTAGGGACCACCTACCCGGTGTTCGATGTGCGCGAGAACCTCAAGCGCATCTACACCGCAGTGAAGCAGCGCAAGCCCGACGGGATTGTGGATGTGCACGTGTACGACTGTATGAACTCACCGGCCCTTGCCTACGCCACCACCTATTGGAACGGGGAGCAGCTCAAGAGGGGCGCTGAGCTGAAAACCGACGCCCTGCCCCTGGACCGCTTCCGCACGGAGTTCATGGGCTACAACTGGGGCGTGCCGGCGGATCTTCTATACTACGTCATGGGGGGCAATCGGCAGAGCTGGGCCATCGCGCTGCTGCACGACGTGCCGGTGCGATCTGAGAACCTCAAGGACCTGGACACCCAGGCGTCGCTGTGGGATTTGCGGGAGAAGTTTGGCTGCAAGCAGGCGGATTGGTTGCCCTACTGGAACAACGGCGAGTATGCGCAGGTGGCGCCTGAGGGTTGCCACGCGAGCCTGTATCGTCACCCCGACGGCCGGGTGCTGGTGTACGTGTCGAACCTGACGAAGGAAGATGCGCCGGTCTCAGTGGGATTGGACATGGAGCGCCTGGGGCTGGGGGAAGGCGCGGTAGCGCGTGACGGCATCAGCGGCGCGGCCATCGAGCTGTCAAAGGGAACATTGCGGCTTTATCTTCCATCTCAGGACTGGCGGGCGATTTGGGTGGAGGGGGCAGGGGAATAGGGGGTACTTTTGTCGCCCCTTCAGGGCTCACGGCCTTGTGAAGGCCAGTTCCACGGGCTCACGCCCGTGCCTACTCGGGTGACGCCCCTGTCGGGGCTGAGGGCAAGGCGCACGGCCACACCTTGGGGCTGAGGACACGGCCTACGGAGTACGAGGTCAGGGCTCGTGCTCCCGGGCACGACGCAGACGACACTTAGTGACCGCTGTCGAGCGCCACTGGTCCCGCGATCCTGCGGTAGGGGATCGAGGACCAGTGTGCCGTTTGCCCTCTGGTCCGGCAGTGGACGCGTGACACGAAAGTCCACGACCACTGGTCCTCTGCCCTCCCGCTTGTGCGGGATGGCATTGGGACCAGTGCCACCCAGGCCTTTCGGCCTCTTCCTGACGGCACCCATGCCCTGCCGTGGTGTTGCACCCAAACACAGACAACCCAACTGCCCCTCTGCGGCGCCGCGCACGCTGAACAGCTACCAAGGCTCGTACCCCCTGGCACGACACCGACGGCACGGGGAGGCCGGGCTGACCTCCCGCGGGTTGCGAACGCGTCGGCGCTTGAGAGCGTTGCCGCAACGGGTTGTCACTGGGCCCGTGCCGGCCCGGTGAAGGCGCCGATCTTCAGGTCGGCGTAGTGGATGTCGCGTGCGACGTGCCGCCAGTCGCGGAATGAGCCCAAAGCGATGCCGCGGCAGTCTGTGTCGCGGTTTGCGACGGTCTTCTTCAGCTCATCGTCCAGATAGAATTGCCATTGCGCTGCATCGCGGTGGATAACAACGCGGTGCCACCGGTCCGCGGGAAGGTCGGTCGCCAGGACCTCGCCCAGGCCCAGCAGCGTCACGGGCTTGCCGGCGGCTTCCCCATTGTCGAGCTGCAGCAAGGGGAGGAAGTCTCCATTACGGCGGTCGCCGCGCTTGAGGCCGAAGATGGCGCCACAGTCATCGGCCTTGTAGGCGAGACCGCCGGTGAGCCGGAAGTCGAACTGCACGGCCCATTGCCCGCCGGGGGGCACCACCTCGTCGGAGGTCGACCAGACCGCCACGTGGGAGCGTTCGTCTCTTAGGTGCAGTGTGGGCGTCCTGACGAACTGATGGCTGACTTCCGCGCAGCCGAAGAGGTGGCCGTCGCGCCCCTGTACGTACCGCTGCCAGCCCACGGGTATGCCGCCGCTGTCGATGTTTGCGAAGGTCTCGTGGAGGGCTGCGCCGTCGCACAGGTCGGAGAAGCGGGCCTCAGGCAGGTACACGCGGACGGGCTGGTGGATACCGGCGTTCATGGCCGAGTTGTGGATGCGCACAACGAGCAGGTTCTCGCCGGTCTTGAGTAGCTCGGGCTCGACGGTGCGGGTGAAGGGGCGGTTCCACAGGTCGACAACCGTGATCTGCTGCCCGACCATGAACTCCGACTGGAGCGTGTGCTCGCCCACGGACTTGCCGTTCACATACACCCAGGCCTGCTCGTCAACGCCATCGAACTCCAGGTCAATGGGCTTGTGGGCGTGCTCGGCGGGGAGCGTGAAGGTCACGCGGTACCACCCGAAGCCGATCTCGTTGCCCGCCGGGGTGTCAGCCAGGAACGCCGGGACCGGGACCGACGTCCAGCCTTCTTCGTCGGTGGCTTCGTGTCGGAACCATTCCTCCCGGACGCCCTTATCCTCAAGGTCCCAGCGGAATGCCCAGGGGCCCCATTCCTCAGCAGGCAGGAAGCGCTGGTCGTAGCGTCTGGCCCAGACGGTGCGCATCTCAGTGATCCACTCGTCCGCTCCGCTGATGGTGCGACTGCCGTCATAGAATCCGACACTGCTCAGGTCGAGGCGTTTGAGCATGGCGCTCAACTCGTCGATGATGGCGGCGTACCGTTGGACTTGGGGCGGGGCCATGCCGTCGCGCATCTGCATGTATAGCTGAACGGATTCGACGTACACCACACCGACCTTGAGCAGCTCGACGCGCCGGCGGATGTCGTCATTGTCGGCGAGGTCGAGGGCCCGGTCGAGTACATCCCGCGCCTTCTGGACGAAGTCGTGGGAATACATGCCCTCGTCATGGATCGCGTAGATCCAGTCGCGCATGCGGCCGAAGTCGGTGTAATTCGCGCTCTGCTCCCACAGGAGCTGCTCGTAGTCGTATACGGCGGGGGCTGCGGCCCCATAGACGCCCCAGATGAAGTCGCGTATCAACTCTTCGACGTCGAGGGTTGGGTCGCACAGCAGCTTTGCGAAGACCCAGTAGCGCATGGGCTCGCGCCCGCGGTCCGCCCCGATGCTCTGCTGGATGTAGATCGACTCAGCCCCCTGGTCGTGGAAGAACCTGATGTTCTCGGCGACGGCACGAATGCTGGGCATCGGGGCCAGGTAGTGCCTGTACTGGTGGGGGTAGATCCACAGGTGCATCCGGGGGCTGACCTGCCGCCAGCGCTCGAACATCTGTCGGTGTTGGGCAATCTTGGCGTCGTAGAAGGAGTGGTAGGGCCAGTTGAAGCTGGCGCCGAAGTCCGTGCAGAAGCGCACCGCGACGTTGTGGCGCGCCCTGATGTCGCCTGTGGGAGGGTTCTTGGATTGACGATAGGCCAGGGTCGTCAGGGTTACCCAGGGGAACTCGTCTTTGAGCAGGTCGGCGATGCGATTGACGAAGTCCAACTGCAGCCCGGCGTAACCGCCGAGGCGGTCCGCGGCGGCCCGGCAGTCGGCACACTGGCAGTCTCCAAGCCAGTCCTCCTGGGAGACATCCAGCAGGCGTCGGGCCGCGCGCTGGCTTGCCGGCACCCTCCGCAGCATCTCGGCCGCCGTCTGCGCCGCGACAGCCGATACCTCGGGGTTGGACAGACACAACTGCGCGTTTTTGCAGCGTCGCTGACCGTCGATCAACGAGTAGTACTCGGGGTGCTCCTCGAAGTACGTGTCCGGCGGCACGAGACGATGGAAGGTGTGGCAAAAGAAGCCGCCGTCCACGTAGCCATGCTGGCCCCACTGATGCGCATAGCCGCCGTTGACTCGGTTGCGCACTGCCCACGGGTTGTAGCTGCGGCGCCAGCTCAGGCAGCGGACCGGGACGGGGGGCTCGGAGACCCTCGGGACGATAGCCGCGGCCAGGGTTGGGCGCTTCGGGGCAGCGGCTGTCCCCACCGGCCAGCGTTCGGCATTCAGCGCGTCGCTTAGCTCACTCCAACTCCCGTTGGGGATCGCGGGGACATACCAGCGGACTCCGAGGTCCTCCTCGAGAAGGGCAAGCGCTGCGGGGAGTGGCCCGGTGTGGGCTCCGCCTAGTAGGTATACTCGTTGGCCTTCCACCGCGATGCGGTACCCTTCAGGTCCGAGCGGATCAATGCTTGCCAGGTTCGCCTCCGCCAGGCGTCGTGTGTTGCCGACGCTTAGCTCGTACTCGCCCGGCGGTGTCGTGTCCGGCACGATGGAGAATTGGGCGCCGGTGATCTCGCCCAGCCATAGCTGCAGCTCCTTCGCGGCGCGTTTCTCGAGCCGGGTCGCGGAGGCCGGGGTGACGATGACGTAGTCGGTGTCGCCTTCTGTCGCGAGAGTGATCGGCGGTGCCGCCTCAGCCCCGGGGCGCAGTGAATTCCTCCACCCATCCCAGGCCGCGGGTGGCTTCTGCAGGTACTGTCCAACCCAGTTGGGGCGCGATACGGGCACATCCGGCGCGGTCCAACTCGAGCTTAGCAGTCCCAGGACAATGGCGGGCAAGGGCAACCACTTCATCGTTAGGCCTCCGTCATGGCTCGTGGTCGGTTCAGCATATTTGGTTAGGCTCGCGTATCGCGTGCTCGCGGCACTTCAGCACGTCCCCCGTGGCGCCCTCCCCCGTTGCGGACGGCGTCGCGCTATGGCGAGCGCTGCCACGGTGGCGAACGCGAAGGGCTGTCGGGGTCAATCGGTCGCCTTGCCGATGCAGAAGAGGTGGCCATCGCCGCGGATGTAGATTCTGTTGTCAACGAAGGCAGGGCAGCAGGCCGTGTACTCCCCTATCTGCGAGCGGGACAACTGCTCGAACTGCGAGCCTGCGCGGATGACGAATGCGGCGCCGGTCTCGCTCAGCAGGTAGAGGCGGTCTCCCACGAGCGTGGGTGAGGACAAGAATCGCATCCCGAACTCATGCTCCCAGATGAATTCCCCCGTCGCGGCGTCGAGGCAGGTGAGAATCCCCTCGGAGGCGAGTATCCAGACTAGCTTTCCGTCACTGACGGGCGAGCATGTGTCCGGGAGGCTGTCCTGGGCGGTCCAGGCGACGTGGGTGGCGGTGACATCGCCGCTGCCGCCGGGGCGTATGGCGGCGAGGTTCGAGTAGACGTTCGCGGCGAATACCATCCCGGCTGCGAAGGTCGGTGAGGGCCCCACATCGCCGCCGAGACAGTCGGCGCGCCACAGCTCATTGCCGTCGGCGGGGTCGTAGGCTATCACCGCGGGCGCGGCCGCGGTGATGATCTCCTCCCAGGCGCCGGCGTTGATGACGATGGGGGTCGACCATGAGCTGGGGACCTGCCTATCGGCGCGCCACACCTCGCGACCGTCCTTGACGCTAAGCGCCAGGAGTGCCGACTGGGCACCCTCCTCATCATCCTGATCCAGCAACAGCAGGACCACGTCGCCATATACGACGGGTGAGGAGGCATGGCCGTATCTGTTCTGGGACACGTCGAAGCGCTTGTGCCACAGATGCTTACCCTCGAAGTCCGCGCAGAGCAACTCGCCGGTGCCAAAGAGGGCGAAAACGCGCTTGCCGTCCGTAGCGGGTGTAGGCGCGCCTAATCCGGTGAGCTCTGGGACCACGAGCTCCTCGGCGTGCTGCTGCTCGAGGGCGGGAGGTGTGCGGCGCCACAGGCGCTCGCCGGTGTGGGCATCGAAGCAGTAGAGGGCTCTCGTGTGCTCGTCGGCGCCGGTGATGAAGACTCGGTCTTCCCACACGATTGAAGAGCTTTGGCCCGGTAGGTCGATGGGGGACTTCCACAGGATGCCCTCGCCTGAGGCGGCGTCCCATGTAGTGGGGGCGTCCGAGACGGTGGCCACACCGGTCCCCAGGGGGCCGCGGAAGAGGGGCCAGTTGCGAGCGGCCTCAGCGCGAGCCTGATCCGAGGGCGCTTTGGTCTGCGGCGCTTGAGATTCTTCAACACTACGGTCGGCAGTTGGGCCGGCCGTCGGTTTGGCGCATCCGGCCAGGCCCGCTATGAATGCCGCCAACAGGAGGGCCCCACGCGTCCTGCGCGGCCGGGTATGGGTTGGCAATAGGCCCTGTCGCGGTCCGCGTTCGTGCAGAGGGGTCGTCATGGCGCTCCAATGCAATACAGGTTTTCCTGCGTCCGGATGTAGAGCCGCCCATCAACGGGGGCCATCGAGGCGTAGGTGACCTCGGACAGGTCGTTATCAGCGATATGGCGGAACTTCGGTTCACAGGTGACCACGGTGGTCTTGCCCCGGGTGTCGGTGAAGTACACGCGGTTACCAATGACCACAGGTGACGCATAGTGCTGCTTGCGTAGGCGCTCGCGCCATACGGTCCGGCCGGTAAGGGCATCCATGCAGTAGGCGGTACCCACGTCGGAGACGGCAAACAACAGGCCACCGGCAAGCACCGGCGAAGGGCACTGGGCTCCGTCGGAAGTGTCTTCGGACCAGACCACCGGATCTTGCTTTGTTGGCAGCTCTTCGCGAGCGACGGCCAGCGTGGCTCTTGGGCCTGCAAGGTAGAAGCGGCGGTCGTCCGAGACAATACTTGTGACGGGGTTGTTCATCTCGCCCAGGTCCCCGATCTCGTGGGACCACAGCTCACGCCCCGTCGACGGGTCATACCCGCTGATGTCGGTATGGCCCCATACAACAATTACCCGGCGGCCGCCGATCATCTTGACCGAGGGCGTGCGGCAGTTGCCCGCATAGCGATGGATGCTCTTGCCCCGCTCGGTTTTCCACCGGATATCCCCGGTGTCACAATCGACCGCGGCCAGATAGCCGCCCAGCTCGGACTCGCTGAGGATGATGACGCTTGTGCCGCATAGGATGGGAGAGGTGGCGACCCCATGTCGCGCTTCGAAGGGGAGCTTACGGTTGGTCCATATCAACTCCCCGTGGGTGTCCGTGCACATGAGACCCGCGGTGCCGAACCAGGCGTACACGCGCCGGCCATCGGTCACCGGGGTGGGGGTCGCCGAGGAGTTGTCGGTGTGCATAGCGGCCTTGGCCCCGGACAGCCCCTGCCGGACCCACCGGACCTCGCCCGTGTGGCGGTTAACGCTGATCACGGACCTGAGCAGTTCGGGAGCCCTGGGCATGTACAGGACGTAGACCAGGTGCAGGCCGGCAAGCGCGATAGCACTGCTCGCCACAATCACATCAAGTATGACGCCGGCCCGTGCGAGGCGCTGCCGCCCAAGGAGTGCAGAGACCACGGCAGCCAAAAGAGATAGGCCAAGGAGCAGCCCCAAGGCGTGCCAGCCCAGGATGGGCCTGAAGTGCGGGGCTCCCAGTTGGTACGCCAAGAAGGGAGATGCTATGACGATGTGCTCGAGCAGACCCAGGCTCAGCGTCGCCCACGAGACCCCGCAAGCCACTGTCGCGATGACCTGCAGAATCGTCGAATGAGGCCTGCGCCGCCATAGGGCATGCAGGGCGCCGCAACTTGCCGCGCACAGGAGCATGAGCCACCAGGCGACGATGGGACGATACGTGTGGGTCACGCTCAGCGTCGTGCCGGTCTTCGCTTGCTGGCTAATCACAACGCCTATGATGAGACAGAGGAGCACAGCGACGATCAGCGCCCCGACCCATCGAAGTAGGCGCCGAGGCAGATCCCGTGACCGCGCGTCGTCTGGCGGCTCGCTGGGATAGGGGCGCCGAGAGGGATGCAGGGACAGCACGATGATTGCCGTCAGGAGCGGCAGAGCCACCACCGCGTAGTGAAATATGGACTTGGGGCTGAGCGGACCATCCTCGTACGCATGTTCCCGCCCCGGGAGCACGAGCTGCAATATGATGCCATAGGCCAGGAGCAGTGTCGCGGAGATGTAGTGTCGGCCCGCTGTGGGTGCTGCCACGGCCCACAGGCACAGACAGAGAGTGCCCATCGCGCTTGCGGCCAGCCACGCGCGCTCGAGGCCGCGGTCGTAGTGCAGGTATTCCTCTCCGAACAGCACAATGCCACAGGCTGCGACGACCATTCCCAACATGACGCCCCCCGCAAGATGTCCGCGGGCCTCGCGTCCGGAGCCAACTTCCCTACTCGTCGTCAAGACGATGACGGCAGTCAGCAGGGCCAGGGAGAGCACCCACAGGACCACGCGCGTGCGCAGCACGCGTTTGCTGTAGGGACGGGCCACTCCTGCGGCCGTCAAGTACACCGCGTTGCCGGCGACGATGGGCGAGGAGTGCCCGCTACCGGGGATGGCAGTCTTCCATCGCACGTTGGTGTCGGCATCCCAACGGATCGGAGCGTGTGTGGCATCGCTTCGACCTTCGCGGCTCACTCCGCGCCATCCGGGCCACTGCCCCTGGGCGGCGAGGCCCGAGCACAGCACAGTCAGGGCCCCAATGAGGACCCGTCGCAACGATGATGCGTGCCGCCCCGTCGCCGGTCTTCGAGCGAGGGATACGCTGGAAGGGCTCATGTCCGGTGGGCTCCACTTCCCCTGGGCTGCGGATGCCATGCCTAGATGATTGGCTATACTGCGGCATTGTCCTGCCGGGAGGCGGTAGTCTCACGGCGGCTCACCCGCGGCCTCTCGCGACGTGTGGAGAGGCGCAAAGGGCAGACGGTGCCCTGCCCGCGAGGACGATCGCGCGCCCGCCGTACCGCGGTATGGGGCAGACTTAGTAGCAGCCGCATGGCTACGAGTGCAGACCCAATAGATGCCACGGCCATTGCTGGTGACAGCCTGTATCGGGTAGGCTACGTGACAACAGCGCGGTGCCTCCTGCACAGGGGGCCGGCGCATCGCAAACCCTGGAGGCCAACTCTGTGCGCGTAGCCATAGCCATTCTCATAGCCCTATCGGTGCCCAGCGCTGTCTTGTGTGACGTACTCATTGAGGCGATGGATGATGCGAGTCGTTTCACAGCTACGCCGGGCATCCACCCGCTATCCGTAGAGCAAAAGGGCCCAAGGACGGCCCTGCACATGTCCTTCGAATGCGCGAGCAAGGGCACGCTGTGGATCACGCGCAAGTTCGACACCCTTCAGGACTGGAGCGGGTACGACACCTTGCACTGGGGCTTGTATGCGACGACCAGCGGGAAGAAGTCCCACTTTCAGGTGCAGGTATTCGACGCGGACAACAACGAGGTGCAACTGCGCAGGCATCTATACGCACAGCATCTGGGCAAGTGGACGGACATGAGCTGGAATTTCGCCTCCGCGAAGCCCAAGAAGTCGCCGGTGGATTTCTCGCGAGTGAAGATGCTGATCTTCTCGGCCTGGCAGGATTACTACGGGCACCAGAAGGGCGACAATATCGACTACTGGATCAGCAAGGTAACGCGGGAGCGCGGCTTGTCAGGGGCGATGATCGGGGCCGCCCGGGCGACCGCGCCGCCGGTGCTTGACGGCAAGCTCACCGATCCGTGCTGGCAGAGGACTTCAGCGGCGCAGCAGTTCTACCAACGCATTGGCGAGGGCCTCGCCCAGGAGACCAGCCACGTGAGGCTCTTGTGGGACGATGATGCCCTGTACATCGGGATGACGTGCTTTGCGGCGGTGCTGGACCCCGTTTACCAGCGGCTGAGCGATTTCGCCGCGAGGGCGACAGAGCATGATGGCCCGGTGTGGCGGGACGATTCGGTGGAGGTGTTCCTCGCCGGGCCGGACACGCCCGAGGCATACCTGCAGTTCGCCCTCAACGCCCTTGGGACGCAGTACGAGGGCAAGCAGATGGATGGCAAGTGGGACGCCCCCTGGCAGGTGCAATGCGCGACGGACACGGGGCGCTGGACGGCGGAACTCGCGATTCCGTGGGCGACGTTAGGGCTGGACCCAGCAGCGGGAGAGGCACTGTGGGCCAACTTCTGCCGCACCAATGTGGCTGTGGGCGAGCACACCTCGTGGAGCCCGGTCACAAGCAGCTTCCACGACCGCGACGAGTTCGGCCGGGTGATGCTGCTCGACAACGCGCCGTCCGCGGCTGTGTTCGGCGGCGTTTTCCCGCCGATGATGCTTGGCGAGAACGCGCTGTCCCTGCAGATGACCGGCGTAGCGGGAGGCGAGGTGCTCGTCCGGTCGCTGGTGCGGCAGGGCAAGGAGCAAGTGGCGACTCGACAGCTTGTGGGCCTTGCAGGCGGTGAGGCCAAGACGGTTCGCGTGCCGGTGGCCATTGACAGCCCGGGCGAGGTGACGGTGGCGCTATCGGTACTGGACGCGAAGGACGACGCCGTGCTGTTGCAGTCGCCTGCACACACTTTCACAACCGCCGCGGTGGCGCCGGTGAGCATTGCGGCGGACGGCCCCTGCCGGGTGTACCTGAACGGAAAGACCCTTGCCGGCGACAGTGGCGCCTTCGACGGATACCTGGAGAAGGGCGTCAACGTGATCGGTCTTCAGGCCGGAGGCGACGTGTCGGTCTCGGTGCAGGCGGGTGCGCTGTCTTTGAGCGGGACACAGGGATGGAAGCAGGCTGCCCAGGCGCCCGAGGGCTGGCTGTCCGCCGAATACGATGATGGGCAGTGGGCTTCTGCCGCTGAGGAGGGCGGCAGGCTGGACACATCCTCCGGCCTCTACTTCAGGCGTACTGTTCTGGCCGAGACGACGAGTCTGCGGGGCCTGGCCGCCCCGGGTGACCTGCACGCTGTAGCGGGCGGCGCGCAGCACTTGCCTTTCGTGCTGGCAAGCGGCATCCAGCGGGACCTGCGCCAAGGCAAGTTCGTCCTGGAGCTGCCCTCGGGTCTGGAATGGGTGGACTGGGGGGATAAGAAGCCCTACGAGTACATCGGCCGGTACGCGGGGCACAATCAGGAGTCCGTGTCCCGGCAGGGACAAGCCTGGACCCGCCACGAATTCTCCTTCGACGTGTTGCACCCTCTGGAATACCGCGAGGGCGGGCACAAAACCTATGCCAACGAGAAGCTCCACACGCTTGCTCTGGTGATCCGCGAGACAGCCGGCACGCAGCGCGACAGCGCGGTTCGCTTCTGGGTGGAGGGCGAGGAAGGCAGCGTTATGGAGCTACCCCGGGTGCTGCCCATCGAGATCGTGCCACCCCTGGGAGCCAAGCGGCCGAGGAGCGTTGAACTGCTGCTGTGTCACGGCTTCTCGGCGGGTGGGTACTCAGGGCCCGAGATTGCCGCCCTGGCGGATACGTGGCGCGACGCGGGCTTCAACGCCTATATCGAGCGGACCTACGCGCACGAGGTGTACAGCCCCCTGTTGCATGAGCGGGGTTTCAGGGTCATCGCCGAGTGGCCGCGCAACTCCAAGACGGGAGCCCTGCGCCGCAAAGAGAACGCCTTCGTGGACTTCGATGAGAAGACGGGGGGCTCGTCGTGGCTGCAGTTCTGTCCCTCGTGGATGACCACCGAGGGCCGCGAGGAGTTCACCGACGCCCTGGCGGCCTACATCGGGCAAACCTCGCCGCCCCCTGAGGGCTTCTGGTGGGACATGGAATTCGGTCCGAAGGCTCTGTGCTTCTGTCCCCGGTGCCTGGAGCGGTTTGCGCAGGAGTACAAGACGGAGGGGAAGCTCACCCGCGAGCGCCTCATGGGCGAGTACCTCGAGCAGTGGACGCAGTTTGGCTGCCGGATGTGGACGGAAGTGTCCGCAACGTACTCCGAGGGCCTCAAGAAGGCGGTACCGGATGCCCGGATGTATACGTATAGCGGCTACCAGACGCCCCGCAACCGGAAGCTATATTGCATCGACTGGACGGTGATGCGGGATGGCTGCGACGTGGCCTCGGCGGGCTACGGGTGGAACGAGACGATCATGGGGGATACCCTTGCGGCGCTGGAGGGCCAACCGCTGATTGGTGGGGTGTGCTACTACGAGGCCCCGCGTGACAAGAACCTGGCACTGTCATATCTGAAGCTGCTGCTGGCCGGGTGTGGGGGCGTGATGCACTTCACGTGGTGTCCTCTGGACGGGCTGGACTACGGGCGAATCTCGCGGGCCGCTGCCCTGGTGGCCGACCACGAGGAGTTCTTCCTGAAGGGCGGACGAGCCGACGAATTGGTGACGGGCGCACCCGTCGGCGCGGCACAGGTGCTGAGGCTGGACGACCGGTTACTCGTGGTGGTCCTCAACCCGGACGGCAAAGAGAAGGCGTTTGATGTGAGCATCCCGAAGGGGGCGGGCGCGGCCGTCGAGTACTTCACGGGAGCAAGCTACGCCGACCCGGCGAGTATCTCACTGTCCGTACCGCCCCATGATGTGCGGGCCTTGAGCCTGAGAGTGAAGGGCAACTAAGGTTGCGGGGGGAGAGGTCTGCGGGTCGGTCCCCGCCCATCGCGCAAGCGTTGCCCGAAGGCCTTCCGCGGGTCAAGAGCGGGCCGGGCGGGTCCGTGGACCTCAGGGCCCAAACAGTGTGGGGAACAGGTCATCCTCGGGCCAGCCTTGCACCCTGTTGGCCGCCCGGTGCAAAGCCGGGTCAATGTCCCCGTAGGAGAGCCCGGAGGGGTCCTTACGCTGATTGAACAACACGGCCCAGTTGAGGCCATCGTGCCTGCGGACGAGCAATGAGCTGGTGCCCGGCAAACTTCCGTTGTGCCAGTGGTTGGCCTTAGAGCCGCCCTTGGGCCGCACCAGCCAGCCGCAGCCGTAGTAGGCTGCTTTGGGTTTGCCATCATCACCGAAGCCCGCAGAACCCTCCGGGCGTGCGAACATGTCGGCGATGGCGCCGGGGCCAAGAATGGGGCAATGCTGCGGATCGTCCAGGGCGCACGCAAAGCGCACCAGGTCTGGGGCCGAGGCGATCCAGCCCCCGTGGGCGTCCATGGCCTCGAGGTGGAAGGTGCCATACGGCGCCGGTGCGGTGTCGTCCTCTTGCGGGGTCATGACGTTGCGGCCCACGCCGGGGTCGTGATAGCGCACCTCCAGGGGAGCGCGGCCCTCGGCCAGGCTATGGCCGATGCGCATGTCGGTGATGCCCAGTGGCGCCAGAAGGTGCTCGGCGACATGCTCCTCATAGGTCTGGCCCGAGAGGCCCTCGATGATCCGCCCCAGAAGGCAGTAGCCGAAGTTCGAATAGGCATATTGGGCGCCGGGGTCGTGATCGAGGAAGCGCGTTAGCATATAGCGGACGACATCGTCCGGTCCCGCGGGGGGAGTTGTGCCCAGGTCCTGAGCGATGCGCAGGGGCCGGAACATCGGGTCGAAGCTCGCCTTACGGTCCCAGCCTGCCGTATGTCGCAACACCTGGCGGAGGGTCACCGTCTCGAGGCGCGGGTCCGGGAGGGCCGGTGGCCGGAGGGCCCCCTCAAGCCCCAGAAGCGGCAAGGCGGGTGTGTCGAGGGACACATTCCCCTCGGACCTCTCGATGAGCCCGAGCACGGCCACTGCGGTGATCGGCTTGGAGACGCTGGCGATGCGGAACAGGGACGTGGGGGCCACGGGCTGCCTCGTGTCCCGATCCGCCCATCCGTAGCCCCTGGCGAGGACAAGTTTACCTCCGCGGCTGACGGCCAGGGCGCCTCCGGGCACATCCCGGGCCTGCATGAAGGCGACCATCTCCTCATCAAAGGGCGCCAACTCAGGACAATCGCGGGTGACCGTGATCGGCATGTCCTCGCTCCGCTCCTCCCGCGCATCGGTATCGGCCCACACGGGCAGCGGCCGCCAGCCGGTGGCCAACAGCAGCAGCAGACCAAGCGAATGCCGGTTGCGGCAGCCCGGCCAGGACACCCCGCCCGGAACCCCTAGCCTTGCTCCTTCGCGTTCCCGCATCAGGTATCGGTGGTCCCTTCCCACAGCGCCCGCCATGTCTGAAGGCTCTCTCGTGCTCTGGGTTTGGACTGCTGCGGTGTGCTGCCATGGAAAGTTGGTGCAATCTCGATCGTGGACAGGCCGTCGAACCCGATGGCCTTCAGCGCCCTGCGGACCTGGGCGAAGTCAACGTCGCCATAGCCGAAGTGCGCGTGGTCGTCTTTCTTCCCCCGATTGTCGTGCAGGTGAACCTCCACCACCGGCAAAGGCAGGCGGCGGAAGTACTCGTCAACGGTGACGCCCTCGAAGTATCCCCCGGCAGCCAGACGCAGGTTCAGATGGCCCACATCAATGAGGATCCCATAGCGCGGGCACTCGAGGAGGGGCTGCAGGTCTTCGCGGTAGAACTCCAGGCCGGTCGCGTCGAGGGGGAAGTCCTCGACGGCCACCTTCAGGCAGGCGCTGGGGGTCATCTCGATGATCTGGCCCAGGAAGCCCGCCATCCGTGCCGTGTCAAAGAGCTGGCCACGACTGTCAGGCCTCATCGCCGCATCGAAGGTAACGGTCCTCAGACGGTCGCCGAGCAGACTGTGCACCATGCGCAGGTCCGCCAGGTCGGTATCGAAGTTCCCATGCACGGCCACCTGCAGGTCTCGCTCATGCAGGTATGAGACTAGAGCGTCGGCCTGGTCGGTGTCCAGATCCGTGAACTGCCTTGCCTGGGCGGCGATGGCGTCATAGCCCAGTCCCACGAACTCGTCGATGAGAGCCAGGAAGTCCGTGCCCGGCTCCATGTAGTTCCAGATGGCCACAGCGTAGCGCATGCGCATGTATCCTTCCCGGTCCGGCCGTGCTCGCGTCCAGACGATGCCGCGAGTGTGCCTCAAGCGGAACCCTCAAGTCAATACGCCGCCCTCCGGGCTCGGAAGGAGCCTCAGGCTATACTTACTAGTTTCTTCCAAGTAACTTGCAGTATTTGTATAGCTCAATTTCATTGTTGTGTGATAGCATGTTTCGCGCATGAATGGATCTGGTGACGTGATGGCCAGTCCTTTGATAACCCGGGTGAAGCGGCTTTTTGGGGGTCGCGAATCCCGAAGCGGAGCCCCCGACGGGTTGACGGTGGTCACGCTCATTGTTACCGGCCTGCTGGCGGCCTTCATCGCCCTGCCCTGTGCGGCGTTGCTCCTGAAGACGCCCGTGGCTGATCCGTGGGCCGCCATAGGCCACGATTGGGTTCGCGAGGCTCTGGCTCTGAGCCTTAAGACCAGCGTGGTGGCCACGCTGGTCTGCGTGATCTTCGGCAGCCCTGCAGCCTATTCACTTGCCAGGCTGGATTTCGCGGGCAAACGCATTGTAGACGCCGTACTGCAACTTCCGTTGGTGCTTCCGCCCGTGGTGGCCGGTGTGGCGCTGCTCATGGCCTTTGGGCGACGGGGCCTGCTGGGAGGAGTGCTGACAGCCGCCGGGCTGACGATCCCTTTCACGACCCTCGCGGTGGTCATCGATGGCGCCGACAACTTCCGGGCGAAGTTCGCCCTCAACCAGGCGGCCGTCAGCGCAGGGATACCGTACATTTATGGGGCGCTCTCGGGCAGCTACGCGCTGGTGAAGGTGATACTCGCGGGCGTGAGCGCCTGCCTGTGCTGCTTGTACCGCGATGGGCCGGACAGCGACTCCAGCGAAACGGCGGCCACCGCGGGGGTCATCGCCCCGGCCGCCGGCACCGTCGCCGCCCTGCAGACATGTGAAGCCATGAAGATCATCGTCGGGGCTCAGCACGAGCTCATCACCGACCTGATCCAGCTCGACCTTTGGGAATGGCAGTTCGATACCGTGCAGGTTGCCCGGCGTAGCGACTGCCCGGTATGCGGAGCCGGCCCGCCGGAGACGCGGACACCATGAGATTACATACATTGGCGGCCAAGTTCCTGCGCATCGGCGCGACCGGGTTCGGCGGGCCGATGGCATTGATCGGGCTCATGCAGCAGCAACTGGCCCAGGACGATGGGCCGGTGAGCCCCGACGAGTTCGCCGAGGGAGTGGCCATCGGCCAGATGCTCCCCGGGCCCGTCGCGGTGGATTGCGCCACACATATCGGCTATCGCCTGCGCGGGCTGGTGGGCTCGCTGATATCCACCGGCGCCCTGCTACTGCCGGCCTTCGCCCTGATGTTGGTGGCGGCGCCGCTGTACCTGCGCTACGGCCAGCTTCCGCAAGTGGCCGGGTTCTTCAAAGGTGTGGGCCCGGCCGTGGTGGCCGTCATTATGGCCGCCGCCTGGCGACTGGGCCGCAAGTTCATCATCGACAAAGCAGCGGCCTTCATCACCCTCGTCGTCGCCGCCGGTGCGATAGGTGGCGTCAACCCCATCCTGCTGATTCTGGCTGCCGGGCTGCTGGGGATAGCCCTGCGGGGACACAAGGCGGGAGGTGACGGCGTTTGACGGACTTGGTGCGTCTGTGCCTGGTCTGCCTGCGCATCGGCACCTTCGTGTTCGGCGGAGGGCTTGTGATGATCCCACTAATGGAGACCGACGTGGTCCATCGCTATGGGTGGCTGACCAAGCAGGAGTTTGTGGACGCCGTAGCGCTGGGGCAGATGACCCCGGGGCCGCTGTTGGTGACGGCGACCTTCGTGGGCTACAAGGTGGGAGGCCTGCTGGCCGCGCTGCTGGCCACGATCTGCATGTTCCTGCCCTCATTCGTCATGACCATCGCGGCCTCGAAGCACCTGGCCAGGGTCCGCGACAGCAAGATCGCCGACAGCTTCCTGTGGGGTGTGCGGGCGTCGGTAG
>Ga0272441_10006182_pt1 | contig 20255 bp, 17 predicted proteins | sample SSMProp6N_FD_193582 | JGI IMG/M metagenome (GOLD analysis project Ga0272441, IMG submission 193582) | Marine sediment archaeal communities from Little Sippewissett salt marsh, Falmouth, MA, United States - SSM-Prop-6N | ecosystem: Environmental > Aquatic > Marine > Wetlands > Sediment ...
CGGCATCGTGCGCGCTGGATCAAGGGCTTCATCAATCGGAGTACGGGGACTGGAATGAGCGCCGAACCAAAACTGAGCGGGCTTTCTCGCAAGCTGGTCATAGACGGCTTGCTCGAGGAAGAAAAGGCGATCAGCGCATTGAAAAACGCGCATGCGGAAAAAGTCAGTTTCACCCAGTACCTGGTCAAGAATAATGTGCTGTCAGCGAGCAAGATCGCGGTAGAGGCTTCGAATGAATTTGGCCTTCCGGTCCTTGACCTGGACGCACTCGACAAGGAAGCCGTACCGCGCGACATCGTTGATGACAAGCTGATCAACAAACACCATGCGGTGCCACTGTACAAACGAGGCAACAGGCTCTATATCGGCATATCGGATCCGACCAACCTGGCAGCCATCGACGATATCAAATTCCAGACCGGCACCAACACCGAAGCGGTATTGGTCGAGGAAAACAAACTCAGCAAGTTCATCGAATTCCTGCTCGATGACGATGACGATCTCGATGAGGGTCTCGATGATGATCTCGAGGATGTAGAATTTGCTGACACAGACGAAACAGAGAAACCAGACGAAGCCGAGGCCGCCAGCGCAGCAAACGACACACCCGTCGTCAAATTTGTCAACAAGGTCCTGCTCGATGCGATCAAGAAAGGGGCATCGGATATTCACTTCGAACCCTACGAGAAGAAGTACCGGGTACGTCTGCGTATCGACGGCGTATTGCGTGAGGTTTCCAAGCCGCCCACAATGATGGGACTGAAGCTGGCCGCCCGCCTGAAGGTCATGTCGAAGATGGATACCGCGGAAAGGCGCGTTCCGCAGGATGGCCGCATCAAGCTGAAGATATCCAAAAACAAGGCGATCGATTTCCGTGTCAACACCTGCCCGACATTGTTTGGCGAGAAGGTCGTGCTGCGTATCCTCGATCCTTCCAGCGCCCAACTCGGCATCGATGCGCTCGGCTACGAGCCCGAGCAGAAAAAGCTGTACATGGACGCGCTGGCCAATCCTTACGGCATGATCCTGGTGACCGGCCCAACCGGTAGTGGTAAGACCGTGTCGCTCTACACTGGTCTGAATATACTGAACACCGAGGACAGAAACATATCAACCGCCGAGGATCCGGCTGAAATCAATCTCGAAGGTATCAACCAGGTCAATGTGAACAACAAGGTCGGACTGGATTTCGCCTCGGCACTGCGCGCCTTTCTGCGTCAGGACCCGGACGTGATCATGGTCGGTGAGATTCGAGACCTGGAAACGGCCGAGATCGCGATCAAGGCCGCACAGACCGGCCATATGGTCTTATCGACCCTGCATACCAATGATGCCCCACAAACCCTGGCTCGGCTGGTCAACATGGGTGTGCCCCCGTTCAACATCGCATCGGCGGTCTCGCTGATCATTGCGCAACGACTGGCACGGCGTCTGTGCGAAAAATGCAAGGCCCCGGAGGAAATTCCCCGGGCAGCGCTGGTCGAGGAAGGCTTCACCGAAGACCAGCTCAACCAGGGGTTCACCCTGTACAAAGCCGTCGGCTGTGACCAGTGTTCGGAAGGCTACAAGGGCCGTGTCGGTATCTATCAGGTCATGAAAATTTCTGAAGAAATGGGCCGCATCATCATGGACAACGGCACCGCACTGGACCTGGCTGATCAGGCGCAAAAAGAAGGCGTGAAGGACCTGCGTCAATCAGGCCTGCTGAAAGTCGTACAGGGCATCACCAGCCTTGAAGAAGTTAACCGTGTAACTAAAGACTGATTAGGAAAGAACCATGGCACAAGCAGCAACCTTCGTCTGGGAAGGTACGAACAAGCAAGGAAAAATCATCAGGGGCGAGATCTCAGCGACCAATATCGAAGCGGTCAGGGCGGAGCTACGCAAACGCGGCGTTACACCCAAGCCTGGCAAGGTCAAGAGAAAAGGCAAATCGCTGTTTTCCGGCAAGGGCAAAAAGATCGTACCCGGTGATATCGCCGTGTTCAGTCGACAGATGGCCACGATGATGAAGGCCGGCGTGCCATTGGTACAGGCTTTCGATATCGTTGGTCAGGGACACTCCAATAAGAACATGACGGACATGATCATGCAGGTCAAAGCCGATGTCGAAGCGGGTGGCACCTTCGCCCACGCGCTGTCCAGGCACCCACTGCACTTTGACGATCTTTTCGTCAACCTGGTCGATGCCGGTGAAGCCTCGGGTGCGCTCGAAGAACTGTTGGACAAGATCGCGACCTACAAGGAGAAAACCGAAGCGCTGAAATCGAAGATCAAGAAAGCCCTGACCTACCCGATCGCCGTCCTCGTTGTTGCGCTGGTGGTGACAGCCATTTTGCTGATCTTCGTTGTCCCGACCTTCTCCGATCTATTCGAAGGTTTTGGTGCAGAATTGCCGGCATTCACGCAGATGGTCGTGAATCTTTCGAATTTTATGATCGAATCCGGGTGGATGCTCGGTCTGGGCATCGCTGCAATTATCGTTGCATTCATCCAAACCAAAAAACGCTCGCGTAAATTCAGGGAAAAGCTCGATGTGATCGTCCTGAAAATTCCGGCGTTTGGCCCTTTGATTTTCAATTCGGCGATCGCCCGCTTCTCCAGAACGCTTTCAACCATGTTCTCTGCCGGTGTGCCGCTCGTGGATGCGATGGCCTCTGTCGCCGGCGCAGCCGGCAACAGCGTCTTCACCAAAGAGATCCTGCGCGTGCGCGATGACATCGCTTCGGGCTCGACCCTGCAGGCGAGCCTGTCGCAGAACAAGGCTCTGTTTCCGAATATGCTAATCCAGATGGTGGGTATCGGTGAGGAGTCCGGCGCACTCGATGACATGCTGGCGAAAGTAGCTGATTACTATGAGGCGGCCGTTGATGATGCGGTTGACAACTTGACTGCATTGATGGAACCGTTGATCATGTCATTCCTGGCGGTCGTCATTGGCGGCCTGGTAATCGCGATGTATCTGCCTGTCTTCAAGATGGGTGAAGTTGTGTCGCAATAAGTATCACGATACCTTTGGAAATACTCGACGTATTCAAAAGCGAACAATGGCTGTTTTATACAGCCATTGTTTTGTTCAGCCTTTGTATCGGGAGTTTTTTGAATGTCGTGATCTATCGACTGCCAGTGATGCTGGAGCGCGACTGGCATGATCAATGTCAGGAATTCCTCGAGCTGACGCCCACGGATGAGCGCAAGAATGAAAAACTTGGTTTGGCGGCGCCAGCATCGCGCTGTCCTCACTGCGGCCACAAAATCCGCATACACGAGAACATCCCGGTCGTCAGCTATGTATTGCTAGGCGGCAAATGCGCCTCATGCAAGACGCCAATATCGATCCAGTATCCCCTGATCGAGACCGTTACTGCGATAATGTCGGTTGTTGTCGCCTGGAAATATGGCGTCACTTTTCAGACATTTGGCGCGCTGCTCTTTACCTGGACGTTGATTGCACTGACGATGATCGATGTCCAAAAACAGCTTCTGCCCGACAACCTGACTTTGCCGTTATTATGGCTGGGTATGATCTTTGCTTTGTTCCAAACCTACACGTCGCTGCAAGCCAGTGTGATTGGCGCGATTGCCGGCTACCTGGTCCTGTGGACGGTATTTCACCTGTTCAAACTGGTCACAGGCAAGGAGGGCATGGGCTTTGGCGACTTCAAGTTGCTCGCAGCGATGGGCGCCTGGATGGGATGGGCCATGCTGCCGCAGATTATCCTGGTGTCATCTGTGGTTGGTGCGATCGCCGGATCGATCATGCTAGTGACCGGCAAAACCCGTAGCCAGCAACCAATACCCTTTGGACCCTACCTCGCGGCGGCAGGATGGATTGCATTACTTTGGGGCCAAGAGATCAATCAAGCCTATCTGACCAATTTGCTCTGATGTTGACTGTTGGTCTGACAGGCGGAATCGGAAGCGGGAAATCCGAGGTCGCCAGTTTGTTTCAACAGCTTGGTGTGCCGGTGATCGATGCTGATATCATTGCCCATGAAATAGTCCAGCCGGGAATGGCTGCGCTCGCAGAAATTACCGACGCGTTTGGCGAGGATATTCTCAATTCTGAAGGCAAGCTGAACAGGGCTCGCCTTGCTGAAATCGTGTTCAACGACCCCGCCCAAAAGAAACGGCTGGAGAGCATCATCCACCCCCGCGTGCGTGAACAGATCCGCGCCCACAAGAACAGATACCAGGCTCACGCCTATATCGTTGTGGTGATACCGCTGCTGCTCGAATCCGGACAGTATGATCTGGTTGACAGAATCCTGGTCGTACACGCTCCGGAAGCGGTGCGAATCAAACGTGTGCAGACCAGAGATGCCCGCAGTGAGGCACAGATACGCGCAATCATCCGCGAACAGGTTGATGACGCAGCACGACAGGCAGCAGCCGACGACGTGCTCACCAATGACGGCACGCTCGACGATCTGGAGCCGCAGGTGCGCAAACTGCATCAGCAGTACACGACACTGGCATCAGGATGACAGACGTTAAACGCCACTGGTCGACGAGTAGCGGCAGGAGCGGCTCTTGAGCGAGAAGCTTGGCCACGGCTACGGTTTGAGTGAACAGACGTAGGGTGCGCCGTGCGCACCTGACTGAAGCGCCTAGCGAACTGAAGATTCGTGGTGCGCCATGCGCACCCTACGGCCTTATGCACACCGAGGCGAGCCTGAACCATGACAGGCATGCTTGAAAAACACACTGCGTTTTCGATCTTCCTAGCTTTCTGAAGCGGGCCAATGCCGTATCAGCATCCTACGCCGCCTGGTGAGAAATGCGGGCCGCATTAAAAACAGCGTAACTTTAAGTAAACCGGGATTTATGCAAAAATCCCGTTTTGATTTGACCGGGCCTGCTGTGACTGACCAATTGACATACGAACAACCGCTGAACGAACGTATCCGTACGTTTCTCAGGCTCGAGAGTCTGTTCAATCAGTTCGCGTTCCATGTCGAGCACGGAACTGCCTGGGACAATCCGATTGCAATCAACGCGATCTCGGATATTCTGGCTTTTACGACACGCAGCGACATCAAACTCGAGGCACTGAAAGAGCTCGAACGCCAGCATTCGCGCCTGGAACGCCTCAGCAAGCGGCCACAAATCGACCAGGGACAGCTGGTTGCACTACTGGATAAACAGACCAGCCTGATCGACCGGCTGCGTTCGAACACCGGGCAACTCGGCCAGGAGATTCAGAACGCCGACTTGCTCAATTCGGTTCGTCAAAAAAGCTCGGTGCCGGGGCCGATTTGCGATTTTGATCTGCCCGCATTCCATTTCTGGCTGACCCGGCCGGAAAGCATTCGCCGCGAGCATTTGCAGCAGTGGTTCGCCCCGTTCGAAGTGCTCAGGGAGGCCGTGTCAATTATTCTGGACGTGCTCAGGAATTCCGCCAATGACACCGAGGAAACGGCTCTCAAAGGCTTTTTTCAGAAGGTCATCGACAGCAATCAGGCGGTGCAATTGCTGCATATCACAATACCGACGACGCTCAGTTGCTACCCGGAAATTAGCGCCGGCAAACACAGATTCTCGGTTCGGTTCATGGTGAATCCGAATCCGTATATCCGCCCAGAACAATTCACCGAAGACGTCGCCTTCCGCCTCAGAATTTGTTCGGTATAGCCTTTTGGTGGGGTTGTCTAACGCAAAGACGCAGAGGCGCAAAGGTATGTTTTGTTTTTCAATATCTCTTTTTCTCTGCGGCCTTCGCGTCTTCGCGCCTCTGCGTTAAAAACCCTTCTATACACCCCAGAAAGCACCGATCGCGGCGATGCCTTGGGCGCCTGATTGCCAGGCTGTCGGCAAATCGTCAAGTGTCATGCCCCCGAGCGCATAGACCGGGATGTCGCATGCATCGACGAGTTGCTGGAACTCCTCCCAGCCCAAGGGTTTCGCATCAGGATGGCTGCGGGTTCTGCGCACCGGTGAAAGCACTGCAAAATCAGCGCCGATCGACTGCGCGTGCTCGAGCTCATGCCGGTTGTGGCAGGAAGCCGAAACCAGCGGGTACGCTGGTCTGTGCTGGGCGCGTAGCAGGCTCCTACTGTTGAGGTGAATCCCTTGTGTTATCAATCTTTTATAGCGCTCGGGGAGGTTCATCAGCAGCCGCGCTGAATAGCGCTGGCTTAGTTCTGTGCACTGCCCGACAATCGTCTCTACCTCCGCCTGTGTCATGTCGGCCAGCAACTCCTGTGTCAGACGCAGTTGCACCAGCTCGATACCATCGTCGAGAGCGCGCGCAAGCCGCTGAGAAAAATCGCCGACCGAGGAAAACAGACCAGTTATCAGGTAACGACTGGGCAGCCACAGCGCATTGATGATCGGCACATCAGCAGGTGGAAACTGACTCGGATCGAGTTCGCGGATCCTGCGCCATGCAATATTCTGACCCTCGACGCCTCTGGGCTGGCCGCGATAGGAGTCCACCCGCCACACATCGAGCAAAACGGACTTCTCAGCGTAGCGATGCCGGGTCCTGATCAGCGGCCGGCCCGACAGCAGGACGATATCGAGTTCTTCCGCAAGCTCCCGAGCCAAGGCGCCTTCGACGGTTTCACCCGGCTCCAGCTTCCCGCCCGGGAATTCCCAATACCCGCCGAGATGAGTGTCCTGCTTTCGCTGACTCACGAGAACCTCGCCCTTGTCGTTGAGAATCGCGGCTGCCGCAACGTGCACGAACACATTTTTCATCGACAACTCAGTGGGTCAAACCCGCATTTTTCACCAGGAGCACGGAAACGGGCGAAGAAGTCAGCCCGCCTGGTGAGCCATGCGGGTCAAGTACGGTATTCGGCATTGATCTTAACGTAGTCGTACGAGAGGTCCGTGGTCCACACGGTCGCTTGTTCGCTGCCCCGGTTCAGCATCACCCGAATCGTGATTTCATCCTGAGTCATGGCCTGCTGACCCAAAGCCTCGGTGTACGCTGGATCCCGCCCTCCGTCACTGACGATGCAGAGCTCGTTCAGATAGATTCGAACGTCATCGATATCGAGCCGATCCAGGCGGGCACGTCCGACCGCGGCCAAAATCCGACCCCAGTTCGGATCACTGGCAAACAACGCCGTTTTTACCAACGGTGAATGCGCAATCGTGTACGCGACACGTTTGGCCTCATCGATGCTTGCAGCCGCCTCTACTTTGATACTGACAAATTTTGTGGCACCCTCGCCGTCGCGCACGATAGCGTGCGCGAGTTCGACACAGACATCGTCGAGGGCTTGCTGAAAGGTCTCTGCGTAGCGACTGGAGCCGTCGAGCCGAGGACTCGCTGATGCGCCCGTGGCCACGAGCATGCATGCATCATTGGTCGAAGTATCCCCATCAATGCTGATGCTGTTAAACGACGTAGCGACTGCAGACTCCAGGCTGTGTTGCAGCCAGGCGCTGTCAATGACCGCATCGGTGGCAACAAAAGCAAGCATGGTTGCCATATCGGGCCGGATCATCCCCGCCCCCTTCGCAATGCCGCTTATAGTGATCTCAGTGCCATTGATTTTCACTCGGCGTGAGCATGCTTTTGCGACCGTGTCTGTGGTCATGATCGCCTCGGCCGCCTGCAACCATGCGTCGGCCGAGAGCCTGCCTGGAAGGTTTTTGATCGCAGCCTCCATCTTGGCCATCGGCAGGTCTTCGCCGATCACGCCAGTCGAAAATGGCAACACCTGATCCGGTTTACAGTCAAGAGCGTCGGCAACCAGTTCACAACAACGCCGTGCATTATCCAGGCCGCGCTTGCCGGTGCCCGCATTGGCGTTACCGGAATTGAGCAGCAAGGCCCTGCATTCGGGCTGCGCCAAGTGCTGTTTCGCGACAATCACCGGGGCCGCGCAGAACGCATTGCGAGTGAAAACCCCCGCACAAACGGTACCGGGATCGAAAGTCACCAACACCAGATCTGGCTGTTGGTTGGGCTTGATGCCGGCGACGGCCGCGGCCAACTGCACACCGCGTACAGCACACACGCTCCGCGGCGGCGACAAACCAACCGCCATCACTCAAGCTTGCCGTGACAGTGTTTGAACTTTTTGCCGGATCCGCACCAGCAGGGTTCATTACGCCCGAGCTTGCGTTGACCGCGAACATAAGGTTGCTGTGGCGGCGGCGCAGCCTCGGCCGCACTGCCTTCAGCCTGTGCGTTGTCCTGCATAGCGGCTGCCTGCCGGTGCTGGTAACTTACGTTTTGCGGTTGCTGATGCCGCTGCTGTTCGAGATCCTCGACCTCCTCGCGGGCACGAATCTGTACCTTCGACAGGATGCTCACAGCCTCATGCTTGATGCGATCCAGCAACTCGGTGAACATATTGAAGGACTCCCGCTTGTACTCCTGTTTCGGGTTCTTCTGTGCATAACCGCGCAGGCCAATGCTCTGGCGAAGGTAGTCCATCGCAGCCAGGTGCTCTTTCCATAATTTGTCCAGCACCTGCAGCAGGATGTACTTTTCGTATTGGCGCATGCCCTCGGCGCCAACAACCTCCTCCTTGGCTGTGTACTCCGCGACCAGCGTATCCAGTATTTTCTGGCGCAGGCCCTGTTCGTTCAGGTCGGCATCGTCGTCGAGCCACTGTTTAATTGGCATATTCAGGCCAAACTCGCTGTCGATGGCCTCCTGCAGGCCATCCAGATCCCATTGTTCATCGAGGCTTCCGGGTGGAATGTAATCCGTTACGATATCGTTGACGACGTCTTCACGGATATTGCGCACGATTTCGGACAGGTCGTCCGACGACATCATTTCATTGCGTTGAGCGTAGATCACCTTGCGTTGATCATTGGCAACATCGTCGTATTCGAGCAACTGCTTGCGAATATCGAAGTTGTGACCCTCGACCTTACGCTGGGCGTTCTCGATGGCTCGCGTCACCCAGGGATGTTCGATAGCCTCTCCGGACTCCATGCCGAGCTTCTTCATCAACCCGCCGACTTTGTCGGACGCAAAGATACGCATCAGGTCATCCTGCAGTGACAAGTAAAAACGGCTGGAACCCGGATCGCCCTGGCGTCCGGAGCGACCACGCAATTGATTGTCGACGCGACGTGATTCGTGTCGCTCACTGCCAATCACGTGCAGACCACCAGCATCGATTACCGTACGGTGGCGTTCATGCCAGGCCTCGGTGACCTTGTGTTTTTCTTCGTCGGACATGTCCGGCCTGCTGTTCAACTCGGCTTCGAGATTACCGCCAAGTACGATATCGGTACCGCGACCGGCCATATTGGTCGCGATAGTCACATTACCAGGGCGTCCGGCCTGCTCGATGATGTGGGCCTCGTTTTCGTGCTGCTTCGCGTTCAAGGTGTTGTGCTTGATACCTTCCTTGGTCAGCGACCTGGAAAGCACCTCCGAGACCTCGATCGATGCGGTGCCGACCAGCACCGGCTGCTTGCGCGCGATGCAGTCTTTGATGTCAGTGACGATGGCGTCGTACTTTTCGTCCTTAGTCAGAAACACCTGGTCGGTTTTGTCGGCGCGGATCATTTCCTTGTTGGTCGGGATAATCACAACTTCCAGGTTGTAGATCTGCATCAACTCCGGGGCTTCGGTGTCGGCTGTTCCGGTCATACCGGAGAGCTTTTCGTAGAGCCTGAAATAGTTCTGAAAGGTGATCGAAGCCAGGGTCTGGTTTTCCTTCTGTATCGGCACGCCCTCTTTGGCCTCTACCGCCTGGTGCAGGCCCTCGGACCAGCGCCTTCCCGGCATCGTGCGGCCGGTGAACTCATCGACAATCACAACCTGGTTGTCCTTGACGATGTAGTGCACATCGCGCTCGAACAGCGCATCCGCTCGCAGCGCGGCGTTCAAATAATGCAACAGGTTGATGTTCTTGGCACTGTAGAGATTTTCGTTGGCTGGAAGGATGTTCTCATCGATCAGTATTTGCTCAACGCGCTGGTGCCCCTGCTCGGTAATGTGAACCGAACGGTTTTTTTCATCGACATAGTAATCGCCTTCCTCGGGCTCATCCTTGGCGGTCATCGCACCTCGCTCCAATTGTTTGACGATGACCTTGAAGCGCTGGTGCAGATCGCTGCTCTCATCGACCGCGCCAGAAATGATCAGCGGCGTACGGGCTTCGTCGATCAGAATCGAGTCAACCTCATCAACGATCGCGAAATTCAGGTCTCGCTGCACTTTTTCTTCTGCAGTGAACGCCATATTGTCGCGCAGGTAATCGAAACCAAATTCATTATTGGTGCCGTAAGTGATATCTGCCGCATAAGCCTGTTTCTTCAGGGCATGATCCATGCCGTTCAGACTGACACCAGTCGTCATACCCAGAAAGTTGTACAACCGGCCCATCCATTCCGCATCACGACTGGCAAGATAGTCGTTGACCGTAATGACGTGGACACCGTTTCCTGGTATCGCATTCAAATACGCTGCCAGCGTCGCGACGAGCGTTTTGCCCTCACCGGTACGCATCTCGGCGATCTTGCCGCTGTGCAAGACCATTCCACCGATCAACTGTACATCGAAATGGCGCATATTGAGCACGCGTTTACCGGCTTCACGGACCGTTGCAAACGCCTCGGGCAACAACTGTTCGAGGCTTTCACCAGCTTGATACCGCTCACGGAATTCGAGGGTTTTTGCTGCCAGTTGCTCGTCAGACAAATTTTCGAATTCGGGTTCCAGCCGATTGATCACTTCGACCGTTTTGCGGCGCCGTTTGATGATGCGTTCGTTACGGCTACCAAATATCTTGCTTGCGAGATTCGAAATCATGGCTCTGTTTTTAAAATATCAGCGAGTTGCAGTGCTTGAAACAAAAAGACTATATTATGCCCGAGATTGGTCTCCCGGTCATTGGCAAAAGGAGGCAAAAGGAAAAGGGGACGTTACCCTTTATCGTCGAGATAAAGGGTAACGTCCCCTTTTACCTTGCGGTCAGGCTTCGGCTTTGGACTGGACGAAGCGAATGGGGTCTATCTGGCGGTCGTTCAGCAGCACCTCGTAATGCACATGGGGACCGGTCGAGCGCCCGGTCGACCCCATCTTGGAAATCGTCTGGCCGCGCACGACACTATCTCCTACCTTGACCAGAATTTCATCATTATGGCCATATCGGGTCACATAGCCGTTTCCGTGATTGATTTCGACCAAATTGCCGTAGCCGTAGCGTTTGCCCGACCACGTCACGACTCCACTGGCGGCAGCAATCACATCACTACCTTGCTTGCCGGCAAAATCCATACCCTTGTGCATCTCGATCTTTCCGGAGAACGGGTCAGTTCGCTTGCCATAATAGGAGGATATCCAGCCTTTCAATATCGGACGCCCAGCGGGACGCGCCTCCTTGATCAGCTCACTGCGCATGATCACGTCCTCCAGCAGTGACAGCTGCTGTTCACGGCTTTGCAGTTGTTCGTTCAGATCGCTGAGCACTGTGTTCAGATCGATCGTGCCGGCGTTGGCGGGCTCGCGGGGACCGCCGTATGCAGGTTTGTGCTCGAAATCGAACTCGCCCGATTCGAGCTTCGCAATTGCGACCAGCCGTTGACCGAGCGCATTCAGTCGGGTCACATTCGCCTGCATCTGGCCAATATGCGTTGCCAACGCGTCGAGGTCTGACTGCGCGTCGATTCGCGTTTGCTCGATCAAAGCCTTCTCTGTGGCAATTTTATCTTCTAATTCAACAAGTTGTATAACCTCTTTGGCGGTAAGGCCCCACCAAAAACCGGTGCCTGCAACCGCGACCAAAACTGATAGAATACCGCTCATGCACAGCAACTTCTGCCAGCCATGACCGATCTGGTAACGAACGGGTTTACCCCTGAATTTGCCGAGAAAGATAATATTCATGTTGGTTGGCTTTTATATTCGATACCTTTGATGATAGACCATTTATCAGGATTTGTTATTGGCACTGGACAGGATTAATTCCAGGCTGGATAAGAGGCTTCTCAGGCGCGCGCGGGAGCTCGAACGCCTGAACGCGCTACTGCGCGGCGCGTTGCCGCCGGAGTTAGACGGCCACTACGCCATCGCGAACATTGACGATAGAACTGTGGTGATCATGACCGACTCGCCAGTCTGGACCACGAGAGTCCGGCAGCTCGGGCCTCGCATCTTACAGGCACTGAGCGAAGACAGTAGCAGCCAACGCCTTCTTCATATTCGAGTTTTCAGTCGGCCGGCTCAGGCCATCGATAGCAAGCCGATAGAATCCAAGAAAAAACCACCACGACCAATCAGTTCGCAATCCAGTAAGCTACTTCAGCAGACTGCCGCCGGCATCGATGACGATGAATTGAGCCATGCGCTGTTGAAGCTCGCGAAACGCGCGACCGAATAGTCCGGACCCTACCGACAAGACATTAGGGGAATTTTTTGATGATCACGTTGCCTGTAAAGGTTGGGTGTAAGAAATCGGCGATGCGGCCTCCTCGTCCTCGAAGGTTACTTCTTCCCAGGCGCTTGGATCCGCACACAACGCCTTGAGCAGCTTGTTGTTCAACGCATGTCCTGATCGATAACCCGAGAATGCCCCGATAGAGCTGTGCCCTAAAAGGTAGAGATCACCAATTGCATCGAGAATCTTGTGCTTCACAAACTCATCGTTATAGCGCAAGCCATCTTCATTCAGCACTCTATATTCATCGACCACCACGGCGTTGTCGATGCTGCCACCGAGCGCCAGGTTCTGCGAGCGCAGCTGCTCGATATCGCTCATGAAACCAAAGGTTCGTGCACGACTGACCTCCTTCACAAAAGAGGTTGTCGAAAAATCGATCTCTGCCTTTCTTGGCCTGCCTTTGAACACTGGGTGATTAAAATCGATTGTGAAACTGACCTTGAAGCCATCGAACGGATCAAATCGCGCCCATTTGTCTTTCTCCTCGACCACAATTGATTTCTTTATCCGTATGAAGCGTTTCGGCGCCTCTTGCTCGGCAATACCCGCGGATTGGATCAGAAACACAAACGGACCTGAGCTACCGTCCATTATCGGCACCTCACCTGCACTCAGGTCAACATAGGCATTATCGATTCCCAGGCCTGCCATCGCAGACAGTAAATGCTCGACAGTCGAGACCTGCACACCGTCAGATTCCAGTGTCGTCGACAAAGTCGTCGGTCCGACGTTCTCTGCGGTTGCCTTGATCTCAATAGGCACACTGAGGTCGACCCGACGAAATATCACACCAGTATCTGGCGCCGCCGGCCGCAAGGTCATGTATACTTTTTCACCGGAATGCAGACCCACGCCGGTAGCCCGAATCACATTCTTAAGTGTTCTTTGTTTTATCAAAGCCCTTACTCCCCACCCGGAAGGCGAGACAATCTGGCATATTAATGCAAAATCTTACAGTTTTCACGCAGTATATGCTCAAATTGAAAGTAGTATTGTATCCGTTTGTTTTATTTATAACACCTTAGAACACATTTCTCACACATCACCTCTGCAACTCTCCACCTGGCGCCTCAGCATAGTCAATCCGCCTGACGGCGCAAGAACGCAGGGATATCCAGCAACTCCTCGTCGTAGTTGTCAGTCACTGGTTGACGTTCCTGACGTCGCATGATCGTAGGCTTATCGAGCTGCACCAGATCCAGTTCGCCATCCGGTTTGACCACCTTGGGCTTCGCTGGTGCTGCCTGTTGTATGTGCGGATGTCCCAGGCCGGTGGCAACCACCGTCACCCTGATCTGATCATCGAACATTTCATCGATCGCGGTTCCCATTACCACGGTCGCATCGTCTGAGGCAAACGAGCTGATCACGTCGCCGATATCCTGGAACTCACCCAAGGTCATATTGGCACCTGTGACGTTGACGAGAATTCCTCTGGCGCCCGACAGATTGACATCCTCGAGCAACGGGCTTGCCACGGCAGCCTGTGCCGCCTCGGTTGCCCGGTTCTCACCGGATGACAGACCGGAGCCCATCATACCCATACCCATCTGCGACATCACTGTGCGCACATCAGCGAAATCGACGTTGATCACGCCTGGATTGGTAATCAGCTCGGTGATACCCTGGACCGCGCCACAAAGCACATCATTAGCCCCCTTGAACGCATTCATCAGATCGAAATCTCGACCGTAGACCGCCAGTAGCTTGTCGTTCGGTATCGTGATCAAAGAATCGACATGCTGGGTCAGTTCCTTGATACCTTGCATCGCCACTTTCATTCGGGTCGCACCTTCGAATGCGAACGGTTTGGTCACGACACCAACAACCAGGATGCCCATCTCACGTGCAAGTTGCGCGACGACTGGTGCCGCACCGGTGCCGGTGCCCCCACCCATGCCTGCCGTGATAAAAAGCATATCGCTGTGTTCGACGGCCTCCTGAATCAGTTCCCTGTCTTCGAGCGCCGCCTGCTGGCCGATCTCTGGCGTCGCTCCAGCACCGAGACCCTTGGTGATGTTGCAGCCTATTTGCAGTGATTTTGCATCGGTGAGCTTGCTCAATGCCTGGGCATCAGTGTTCGCACAGATGAAATCCACGCCACTGATTCCACTCGATACCATATGCTGGACGGCGTTGCCACCACCCCCGCCGACACCGATTACCTTGATCACGGCGTCTTGTGCTACGGAGTCCATAAGTTCAAACATGATTGTTCTCCTCTGCATTGTTGTAAGTTTGTTTAAACATCTTTCTTTATCCCGGTGTGTGTATTAGAAGTTTCCCTGAAACCAACTCTTCATCCTTGCGAGCAATCCCTTGACGCCACCTTCCAAGACCAGGTGGCTTGTCCCTGAGTCGCGGTGTTGATGACCGAACAACAGGAGACCAACTCCTGTTGCGTGAATCGGATTCCTGACGACGTCAGACAATCCTGAAACATATTGTGGAAGTCCCAGTCTGACCGGAACATGGAATATTTCCTCCGCCAGTTCGACGACGCCCTCCATTTTTGAACTGCCGCCAGTGAGGACTACGCCTGCCGCAATCATCTCTTCGAAACCACTTTTGCGTAGCTCAGCCTGCACCAGCGACAGCAATTCTTCGTAGCGCGGCTCGACCACTTCGGCGAGTGTCTGGCGGGACAGTTTTCGCGGAGGACGATCGCCGACACTGGGCACTTCGATGCTCTCCTCCGGATTAGCCAGTTGCCTTAACGCGCAGGCATACTTGATTTTGATTTCGTTGGCATATTGTGTTGGCGTGCGTAACGCAACGGCAATATCGTTCGTGACCTGATCACCAGCGATCGGGATCACCGCCGTGTGGCGAATAGCACCGTCGGTGAAGATGGCTATGTCGGTCGTACCGCCACCGATATCGACCAGGCAAACACCGAGTTCCTTCTCGTCCTCCGTGAGCACCGCGTAGCTCGATGCCAGCTGTTCCAGAATGATGTCATCGACTTCCAGACCACAGCGCCTGACGCATTTGATGATATTCTGTGCTGCGCCAACTGCGCCTGTGACCAGATGGACCTTCGCCTCCAGGCGCACCCCAGACATCCCGATCGGCTCACGAATGCCTTCCTGGTCATCGATGATGAATTCCTGCGGCAGAATGTGGAGGATGCGCTGATCGGCAGGAATCGCGACAGCACGCGCTGCATCAATCACTCTGTCGAGATCACCACTCGAGACTTCGCGCTCACGAATCGCCACGATGCCATGTGAGTTAATGCTTCGAATATGGCTGCCGGCGATGCCAGCGTAGACCGATTGTATCTGGCAACCCGCCATCAGCTCGGCCTCCTCCACAGCACGTTGGATCGACTGCACGGTGGATTCGATATTGACGACCACGCCCTTTTTAAGACCACGTGACGGATTGGAACCCAGGCCGATAATTTCTATCTCGCCCTCGGGATTGACCTCACCGACGATAGCGACGACCTTCGAGGTACCAATATCGAGGCCGATGATCATGTTTCTGTCAGACTTTTTTGTCACTACTATGCGTCCCTTTCACGCCTGAAAGCCCGCGCGCTGACTTGCCTTTGCACATTGATTTGCTTTATTAATGCATCGAGCAGGAACTGGCCACTGCGCCACAGCAATTTAAAAATATAAAAATACTCGAGCCAAACTGACGAACTATGCATGTTGATTCCACTCCGGAATGTTACGACGACCCGCAGCGCTGTCACTCTCGTGCTCTGGCTTATTTCGCAGCGCAAACCCGTTCGGATACCGCAGATCGATATATTCAATGTCATCGATGTTTGGTGCATTTCGCATAGAAAAGACTTCGACGAATCTACGTATGCGTTTTTCTGTCTCATTTCTGCCAAGTTGTATCTGAACGCCTTTCGATAACAGCATCGACCATGACCTGCGCTCATCCAGCACGAGCTTTTTGACGTCCAACCCGAGCACAGCGAGCTTCGCCTGCAAAGTGAGCAGGAATTGCCACACTTTCTGATGAAGTCCGTCCGGTCCTACGATCACAGGCATCGACAAATTCCCGTCTATCGCAGCAGGCCTGAAAAGCTCTCCACGGTCGCTTAACAGCGCATCGTCGGACCAGTAGGCCACGGCCTGTCGTTCTACAACACCTACCTCGATGGTCGATGGCCAGCGCCTGCGGATCGTTACGTCCTGCACCCAGGGCAATTTCAGCAAGGCTGCTCTCAGCGCCGCCAAGTCTGCCGTAAAGTAATCACCCGTCAAAGCCTGGTCCAGCTGCTTTTGAACATCGAGCCGGCTCAGATGAACGAACTCACCCTCAATCTGCACATTGTCAATCGGCATCACGACCTCAGGCAGATGGCCTGACAGCTGCCAGCCAGCCACCACGATCATGACCAGCAGCAGCGGGCGGTACCAGCGACGAAACCGTTCGCGGCGTGTTTGCTTTGACTGTTTACGCCTGGCGCCCATGACTGCTTCTCAGCACTTCAATAACCAATTGATTGAATTCGATACCGGCCTGTTTGGCCGCCATCGGTACCAGACTGTGGCTGGTCATGCCTGGAACTGTGTTAGCTTCGATCAACCAGGGATCCCCCTGCTGGTCGAGCATGAAATCTATCCTGCCCCAGCCGCTGGCGCCAATCGCATCGAAAGCGTCGAGCATAATCTTGCCGAGCCACTCCTCTGCCGCTGCCTCAAGCCCGCAGGGACAGATGTAACGCGTATCAGCCGATTCGTACTTGGCCACGAAATCATAGAACTGCCTGTCCGTTTCCAGCCGAATCATTGGCAAGACCCTATGATTCAAAATGGCTGCCGTGTATTCCCCCCCGGTGATCCATCGCTCCGCGATGATTGCGCCCTGGCATTCACGCGCTTTGTCAACAGCTGGCAGCATTTCAGCTGCCGTTTCGACCTTGCTCATACCGATACTGGACCCCTCCAGCGCGGGCTTCACAATCAATGGTGTGCCGAGCTGCTCCAGCGCACGCTGCGCGTCCCGTTCAGTCTCAATCAGCACATAGTCCGGTATCGGGAATCCCTCGGCAGCCCAGACTTGTTTGCAGCGCAACTTGTCCATAGCCAGAGCTGATCCCAGTATGCCCGACCCGGTGTATGGCAAACCCATAACCTCCAGCAGGCCCTGCATGGCACCGTCTTCGCCACCGCGTCCGTGCAACATGATCAACACCTTATCGAAGCAGCCGGCACGGAGCACATCAGCGATATCGCGACCGGCATCGACGCCGTGTGCATCAATGTTGTTTTCCAGCAGGGCATTCAAAACCGCCTTGCCACTCAACAGCGAAATATCACGCTCAGCGGACCATCCGCCCATCAATACGGCCACTTTGCCGAACTCATCCTTAAGCGCAGCACTCATCGCTCACCTCCGACGATCCGCACTTCGGTTTGGAGCATTACACCCTGTCTTTCCAGCACGGTCTTCTGCACATGTTTGATCAGCAACTCGATATCGCTTGCCGTGGCATGATCGTCGTTCAAGATGAAATTCGCGTGCTTGTCAGACACGACCGCACCACCAATGCGGTAACCTTTCAAACCACTGGCTTCGATCAGCCGGGCAGCATAATCGTTCTGTGGATTCGTGAATACCGAGCCACAGCTCGCCGCACCCATCGGCTGTGTTTCCGCACGTCTGGCCAGGAGCTGCTTGACCGTTGCGCTGGCGCGAGCGCCATCGCCCTGCTCAAATTTAAAGACCGCGGCAGTGAACCACTCATCAGCTGGTCCGGTTACACGGCGATAACCGGCTTGATATTCCTCAGCAAGCCGCCGGTGCTGCACGCCGCTGCGGTCGATGGTTTCGACACTGATCACATGACGCCAGGTTTCGCCGCCAAAGGCACCAGCATTCATCGCAAGCGCGCCGCCTACCAGACCGGGTATCCCGGCAAAAAACTCGGCTCCGACCAAGCCCTCCTTTGCACAGAATCGTGCCAGTTTTGCCCCGCTGACCCCCGCTCCGGCGTAGACGCGATCAGCATCCAGCCGTTCGAGTTTGTTCAAAATGCCTTGCAGGGCGATCACGGTGCCATCGAAGCCCGTGTCGCGAACCAATGTATTGCTTCCGAGCCCGATCCAGAGAATTTCCTCATCGTGCGGCAGCGAAGCAAGCAACAGTCCAAGATCCGCCAGATCCGCGGGCACGAAATAACGCCTGGCCTCACCGCCAGCCCGCCAGCTGACATGACGTGCCATCGGCTCATGAAAGCGCAGCTCACCTCTCAGTTCTGGCATCATCATGTCCGCGGCAGCTCCCATATCATGCCGCCTCCTGCAACTTCTGCGGCAGCTCCGCTGCGACCCGCCCCACGCTGCCGGCACCCAGTGTCAACAGCACATCACCATCGCGTAAGATCGATGTCAGCTCTTTGTCAATCTCTTCGATATCTTTGACAAGAATCGGATTGACCTTGCCACGCTGGCGTATCGCCGCGCATAGAGCACGCGCATTCGCACCTTTGATCGGCTTTTCACCCGCAGGATAAACCTTACAGATCAACAGAACGTCAACGTCTGCCAGCACCGCTGAAAAGTCATCGAACAAATCTCGTGTTCGGCTGTAGCGATGCGGCTGAAACACAACAACCAGACGTCTATCGGGCCAGCTGCTGCGAGCAGCCTGCAACGTGGCGGCGACCTCTGTCGGATGATGACCGTAATCGTCAACCATGGTGATGACACCGTCACGGACCTTGATATCACCGTAGACCTGCATGCGCCTGCCGATACCCGCAAAGTTCTTCAGCGCGGTCTTGATCGCAGCCTTGTCGACGCCGAGTTCGTAGGCAACCGCAATTGCAGCGAGGGCATTGAGGATATTGTGTCGCCCTGGCAGGTTCAACGTGACCTGCAACGGGATTTCACTGTCCGGAAGCATCACATCAAATGAGGTCTGCAGGCCCGATGTAGTGATGTTGGATGCGCACACGTCCGCATCCTGCTCGATACCATAACGAATAACGGGTCGCGTAATCTGCGGAAGCATTCGACGGACATTGTCATCATCGACGCAGACAATTGCGAGCCCGTAGAACGGTAAATGATGCAAGAACTCGACAAACGCATCGCGCAAGCGATCGAAGTCGCCATCGTAGGCGCTCAAATGGTCCGCATCGATATTGGTGATCACTGCCAGCATTGGCTGAAGATACAAAAACGACGCGTCGCTTTCATCGGCTTCAGCAACCAGGTATTGTCCACTGCCAAGTTTGGCATTGCTCGCCGAGCTGTTGAGTTTGCCACCGATCACGTAGGTCGGATCAAGATTACCTTCCGCCAGCGCACTGGCGATCAACGACGTTGTGGTTGTCTTACCATGAGTACCGGCAACAGCGATGCCATTACTGAAACGCATCAGTTCGGCGAGCATTTCCGCGCGTGGCACCACGGGTATCATGCGTGCCCGCGCGACCTTGACCTCGGGGTTTTCTGCCGAGACAGCACTGGAAGTGACGACAACATCGACGTCGCTGACATGTTCAGCGCTATGGCCGCGGTAGACCCGGATACCTGCTGCCTCGAGTTTAGCCGTCGTCGGGCTCTCGGCGATGTCCGAGCCACTGACCTTGTATCCTATCGTATTCATCACCTCAGCAATGCCACTCATGCCCACGCCGCCGATGCCGACAAAATGCACTTTGCGCACGCGCTGCATAAAGGGTGTCAAGTCTGAATGATCGGTGATCATGCCATTCCACCTGCCTGCATGCAGCAGTCGGCGACCTGACTGGCAGCATCGGGCTTCGCGATCTTGCGCGCAGCGTTCGCCATGCTGACCAAGCGATCGCGCTGCCGGGCCATTTCGGTAATCGTTTCGCTCAGCCATTCGCTGGTCAGATCACGCTGCTGCTTGACGATCGCTGCACCCGCATCCGCCAGGTATTGGGCA
>Ga0272441_10006183_pt1 | contig 20251 bp, 15 predicted proteins | sample SSMProp6N_FD_193582 | JGI IMG/M metagenome (GOLD analysis project Ga0272441, IMG submission 193582) | Marine sediment archaeal communities from Little Sippewissett salt marsh, Falmouth, MA, United States - SSM-Prop-6N | ecosystem: Environmental > Aquatic > Marine > Wetlands > Sediment ...
CTTGCCCTTCGGGGCCTTCCTCAGGAGAACCATTATATAAACGCTCAAAACGGCAGAGCCATATAAATTCTCACCGGCAGAGCCGGTGGATTAACTTTTGATTTAGCTAAACTGCTTAAAAAGCACGGAGCAAAGGAATAACAGACCCTCAATATGACCTCTTTTTCAGGAACTTGAAAAGACCGCAATCTTACGGTGACATCGTGTCACTAAAATGTCTCCACAGACCATGATTTTTCCCATATTGATTATGGGTGCACATCCATTTTTTGCCTAATAGCAAATTTTTTATAGGAATTTCCTGTCAATCCCGGATTCAATGAAGATATGAAGAGCCAGGCATTCTTAAATATAATTGAGTTGGTAATATTAACTCTTATATGAAAGGATTCTATTATGGCTACATATTATATTGGAGCAGATGTGCACAGTAACAATACAGAACTGGCAGTAGAATATAAAGGTAAAATCATGTCAAGATATTCGGTACCAACTACAATACCTGCGATCAGCAATGTCCTTGTTTCACTACAGGGCAAGAAAATCATTGCTATAGAAGAAGGACCAATGGCCGGATGGTTATATCGCAACCTCAAGGAAAGAGTTGAAAAATTCATTGTATCTGAGCCTCGTCGCAATAAACTGATAACATCTGAAGGAGATAAGGATGACAAGATCGATGCGGGCAAACTCGCCGCTCTTCTGAGAGGCAACTTTCTAAAAGCTGTTCATCACACAGATGATAGTCATCGAGCCAATCTCAAACACTGGATTAATCTCTATCACGACCGAGTCTGTGATGCTGTAAGATATATCAATAAGATACGCGCATGTTGCAGAATGCATGGTATTAAAATACCCAGGAAGGTTGTCCGTAACAGTGCCCATCGTAACCAGTAGCTCTCGGGACTGGACAATCGTATTTTGAAAGCCCAACTGCAAATGTTATGGATCGGCTATGATGCCACAAGAGAACAAGTAGAGTTGGCCAGAAAACAATTCAGCTCATATGCCCGTAAATATCCCATAATCAAATACTGGTGTAAACTCCCGGGTGTAGGATTAATCCGTGCGACTACTATTTTTGCCTACCTCGATACCCCATGGCGGTTCAAGAAAAGGTCTAAGCTGCACAAATACTGTGGGGTTGGGCTTATTAGATCCACTAGTGGAAAGGATAAAAAGGGCAGACCTAAGCCGCCACACCTTCGATTGCCCTGGGCAGTGAACGGGCAGCTGAAGAATGCGGTGATAGGCGCTGCGACCAGTGCAATAGAGCATGGAGATAATGTTTTTAAAGATTATTATGAAAGGATGCTTTCAAATGGAATAATCCCTACTAACGCCAAACATTCAGTGGCCCGTAAGATGGTCTCGACTATGTCAGCCATGTGGAAGACGAGCAGTAGATTTGACGAAAATCTTCTATAGCATTTAATTCTGAACGGTCAATGTTTGGCTTTAAGTGGGATGCATTATATATGATATCAAGGAGATTTTTTACGCTCTGAGTTCCGATAGGTCAATGAACCCGATGTAACAAGGAGTTCCTATTCAATGAATGAGCCGGAGCGGATATTTTGCTATGTCTCAATAATCTGCATGAACTGCCCTGATATTCGGCAAGTTCCTTATAGGTGTATGGCAACGTTTTACGACGATTGACCAAGACATAGGTAGATTCACGATGTCTGTGATAATGCATCGTGAAGTTGAAAGGCTGTTCAGATGAGTATTGAATAGTGGCTGATAAGTCGTAACAGGATGCCTCAAAGAAAATTTTTGTGGTAATATGGATTTTATTGCTTGACTTTGATCTCTTCATAGGTGACCTATCTACTTCCATTTCATATAATAATCACAAACTAATATATTGCAGTCTGTTACGATTTTCGAGCTTGGTTGTCTTATTGGAAAAATACAACCGTTTCTACAACCAAATCGAAAATATCGTGATGATCTATGCTCAGATACTGGCACCTTTGACCATGATTTTATCAAAATCATGGCTCTTTTGCATAAATAACCATGGTGTAAGCGTTATATACCTTTAGATAGCATAGTTATGGTGTGTAGCAGGCAGGGGCGATAAGCTCATTGATATGAAGAGCATCCATTGTTTGTTAGCTTCAGCATGCGGATAACCCCATGACAGTAAGTAAATAGAGGCTTCGATGGTTATGTGGAAGTCATATACAAAATCAAATAATAAAAGAAAGATAGGAAAGCGTTGTGAAACTAAGACATACTATAATATGCATCTTGTTCTTCTTTGCATTGCCTTTTGCCAGTGCAAAGATTTCCTCGCAATACACGAAGCAACCCGCCGAATGGTTCCGAAGTGAGGAAGGCCGTCGCATAGCCGACAATGTCCTCTCGTGGCAATCGCCGCACGGCAGTTGGCCCAAGAACCGTGACACGGCGTCCAAACCGTACGAAGGTAAAAAGGACAAGCTAAGCGGAACGTTCGACAACGGCGCTACCACCGGCGAATTGCGATTTCTGGCCCATGCGTTCCGCGCAACAGGCGAGTCTCGCTACCAACAGGCATTTCTCAAAGGGCTCGATCATATTTTTACAGCGCAGTATCCGACCGGCGGATGGCCTCAGGTGTATCCGGCCAGTGGGGGCTACAAACGTCACATCACGTTTAACGACAATTCTATGGTGCGTATTCTCGAGCTTCTCCGAGATGTCAGCGAGTCGTCCGATTATGCGTTCATGGAAAGCGATCGTCGTGCCGCCGCCAAGGCTGCATTCGACAGGGGCATCCAGTGCATCCTGGATTGTCAGATTGTGGTCAACGGTAAACGCACGGTCTGGTGCGCTCAGCATGATGAAGTGGATCTTCGTCCCCGTCCGGCACGCTCCTATGAGTTGGAGTCACTGAGCGGCGGGGAAAGTGCGGGGATCCTTGGATTGCTTATGAGCCTCGACAATCCCAGCCCTGAGATCCAGAACGCGATCCGAGCCGGCGCAGCATGGTATGAATCCGCGAAGATCAGAGGGATTCGAGTCGTAAGGCAGCCAGAGATCGGCCGCGTTGTGATCGAAGATCCGAATGCCCCTCCGCTTTGGGCGAGGTTCTATGAGATCGAAACCAATCGCCCGTTCTTCTGTGATCGAGACGGTATTCCGAAGTATCGTTTTAACGATCTTGGATCCAATCGACGCAATGGCTATCGCTGGTACAGCGGCTGGGGCAAAGACGTAGCTGAAGCCTACGAGAGGTGGAAGCAACAGTGACTGGACACGGCCGACATGAGGTAGTAAACCGCTGCCTGCACGCAGCGGTTTACTTGCACCGATCTCGGTCTTTATCATATTACGTGTAACAACAAGGGAATCATTTGGTGGCATAAGAACCTATAGAGATCAATTGAGAGAATAGCATGAAAATGAGATTTAGAAAAACAACCCGTTATTTAGTTTATACTATAATGGTGGCTTTAAGTGTTCCGTTTTTGTTAACAGATTATGCCCCGGCGGCTGACAATACAGCGCAAAAAACAAAAGCATCCTACCCATCAGACGCATCGGATAACGAGCGCCAAGCACTGGATAAGCTGGCGTCGGAAATTGAGGGCGCGGTTATTTACACGAGAAGAGGTCGCGTGAAAAAAGTTACGATCGGAGACTGGCATGTCGTCGATCTGGGCGAAGGTGACTTCGTGCGCTGGGGTCCACTGGGGCAACGCATTGCCGTGTCCCATAACAGGGCCCTGTATGTGATGAATGCCGATGGTTCAGAACGTAGACGAGTGATGGACAGTGGTTTGAATGGAGGTTGTTCGATCGAGTTTCATACCAATGGCCGTGAAATCCTCTATATCACACGGGATGACGAAGTCTGGGCGGTGGATATCGCCAGTGGCAAGCAGCGGAACCTGAAGCTGCCCTTTGACACGGAACTCAATATCTCGGCTGACGGTCGGCACCTGGTAGGCCGCCGGGGCGACAACTACCTCGTGGAACTGCCCGGCACGAGAATTCGCGAGTACGCGGGCGGCTGCTCGCCCTGCGTGTCGCCCGACGGCCGGTTCATAACGGGCAACGAGGGGGGGCACCGTACAATGGACATCCGGGAGTGGAACGGAAAACGCCTGTTCGAAATCAATGCCCGTAATATGCCACCTGATCGCAGGTGGGATAACATGCACTGGTCGAACCACAACGATTTCATCACGATGCAGGGCGATAACAAGAATGACGAAGCATACGCCTTCCGTATTTCAGAGAATCAGGGTACCCGCCTCACATGGGAAGGCCGAACGGTATATCCCGATCTGTTTGTATCGAAGGATTTGAAAACCGGAGACTCTCCTATGGAGCTTACTCTGGCATGGACCGAGGCAAAGAGCGGCCAACGGGCCGTCGCTAGCGCGCCCAAGCCTGTATCCAAGGAAAAGGCCCACTCCAAGCAAACAGCTTCCTCGGGCGATGCTAAAGGGCGTGCAGCCAAAGTACGGGCTCTGACGGGTGCACCGACGCGTGTTGTTTGGTACCATTCGGATAAGAAAAAAGGCCATTGCCTCGTTGGTTTTGACACCGAGGACGGCAAGGGCGAACGCGTGATAACTACCGACAATACAAGCTTAGACAAGCCATTCTTTACACCCGACGGCAAGCGCGTGGTCTTCACCACCCGCAGGAGTAAGATGCACATCGTGAACTGGGACGGCTCGGATCGTAAGGAACTGGGCGGCGGTTTTGCCTCGGATGCCTGGCGCGATCCAAATACGGGCGTGGTCTGGCTATACTATCGTTCAGGTAACGGCAGTCAAAAATCCCCAATCATGCGAATGCGTTTAGACAATCCGAAGGTAACCGAAAAGATTTGGGACGCGACACCAACCGGACACAAAAGTGTACCTTGGTTTCGTCTGTCGGCCGACGGCACACACTTCGCGGGCGCCTTCCCTTGGGGCAAGTGTGGCGTAGCCGAGCCGACGAGTAGCAAGTGGACTCATTATAGTAAAGGTTGCTGGCCGTCAATGGCACCGGACAACAGCTACAGCTTCTTTGTGTTTCGTGGCAACCATCGAGAAATTGGCTTTTACGAAGCGGGCAAGCAGAACCCACGTGATATCGATGTAGCTGGTGCTCCCGGCATCGCAAAAAGAGACGAGGTATACTATCCGCGATGGAGCAATGATGTGCGATTTCTCACCGTCACCGGTCCGAGGGGAAGCGCCAAGGAAAATATTTTCCTCGGCCGCTTCAACAGTGACTACACCAAGGTGGAGAAGTGGGTGCAGGTAAGTAAAAACGATAATCGGGATTCTTTAGGAGACGCCTGGATTCAAAGTGGCTGGTTGGCAAAGCTGGACCAAGAGAAGACACGCATGGTTGCGCAAAAGCCAACTATCAAGCCAGCCGAACCGAAAGTGCGACAGGATTTGTCGAAGTTTACCGAATGGCCAGGCGACCCGAGCGCCCTGATGTTTCTCTGGGAGAGCAATAACGCGACCAATCAGATCATGGGGTCGGATAATGTTGCTGGTCGCCTCTGCCAGGCAGTCGCGCGCGGTCGTGCCGTCTTTGGACGCTTCTATGAGATGGATCTGGCGGGCGGCGCGGTGGTGGCTCAAGATGTGGACGCCGACCTGCTCAACGCCTGCAAACGCAGCAACGAACTCACAATCGAGGCCATGATTACGCCTGGCGATGTGACGCAAGGTGGACCGGCACGCATCATCTCCTTCTCGAAAGATTCGAGTTCCCGTAACTTCACGCTGGGCCAGGAGAAGGACACGCTGGTCCTGAGGTTACGCACCCCGCGTACCGGATCACAAGCTGACAAACCGCAACTTGATCTATGTAAGATCGAGGCGGGATGCCCGTATCACGTGGTAGTGACGTATCAGGCAGGCCGACTGACCTGTTACGTCGATGGCCAACAGGTGCTCAACACTGATCGAGTGAATGGTGACTTCAGCAACTGGGAGCCAATGCATCTGCTGTTTGGCGACGAGTGGGACGGTGGCCGCGACTGGAACGGGACGCTAGAGGGTATTGCGATTTACTCGCGAGCCGTCTCCGAAGCTGAGGCAAAACAGAAGCATCGGCTCTATACCTCGCGCCTTGCCCAGCGCACCCCGATCAAGCGACTGATCGTTCGAGGGGAACTCAAGGAAATCACTCCGATGCCAACGGTAGAAGACCTGAAGGAGTACTCACGCGGGCTGGTGATCTACAGCTACGAAATCAGCGACGTGCTGGAGGGCAGCGAGGAGGCCAAGAAGATCCAAGTCGCGCACTGGGCGCTGCTGGATCGCGAAAAGCTACCGCAGATCGGCGAACGCGAGATCGGCCAAGTGTACGACTTGAAGCTCGAGAACTTCGACAAGCATCCCCAGTTGGAGTCCGAACGCACCTTTAACGAGTGCGAGGATTTTGACATTCCGCTGTACTACGACATCGCGGGACGAGGCGTCGAGTCGGCGCGGACGATGCTGGCCTATACCATCGTGCCCAAGACGCCGAAGCTCCACCTTAAGATCAACTGCGCCGGTCCGAGCCTGGAGGGCTGGGAGAGCGACGACAAATACGTCGCACGTAGCCAACGGGGCGACAAGTATAAGTTCAAGCGCAAGGTGGACACGTCGAAAGTGCCCGATCCAGCGCCCGTTGATGTATACAAGACAGTGCGTCATCGGCCGCATAGCTACGAATTTAACGTGCCCAACGGCGAGTATCTTGTGCGTCTGCACTTCACCGACGATTATGATCCCAAGGGCAACATACGCAAGATGGACTTCGTGATAGAGAATCAACGGGCGTTGAAGGGATTTAACGTTGTCGCTGCGGCAGGTGGGGTCGGCAAAGCAGTGGTTCGGGAGATTCCCGTTCGCGTCTCGGACCGTAACGGCCTGCAGATTAAGGGCGAGGATCCGAAAGGCGGCGACGTCTTCGCGTCTGGAATCGAAATCCTCTCCCAATAGGGGGTGCCACGGCTCAATGCAAAACAAGCCACGGCGATCCTGAGGCTTTTTCATCGATCATAGCCGAAAGAGGTTTCAAAACCAGTTGTATCAGTTAACGTTGAAAGATTATTTGTGATTGAGCATACATTATCAGGACAAACGGTTTCGGGCTCGCATAAGGCAACGATTGGCGTCTGGTCAATCTTTTTTGCATTGAGGGAACGGGCCGAGAGCGGAGAAAACTGATCCCATGGTCTTTAGTTCTCACCTTTTTCTTTTCTACTTTCTACCGCTCGTCCTCGTGCTCTATTTTGCTGCGCCACGTTCGTGCCGGCACCTGGTGCTTTGTCTATTAAGCTATGTTTTCTACGGCTGGGCCAATCCTTCCTTCATGCTCCTGATGTTCACCACAACCCTGATTGTTTATGGCTGTGGATTGGTGATTACGAAACAGTCCCGGGCAAATTGGGAGCAACCTATCGAACGGCTCGACTCCGGCGGTTCGCGCACCAGGGCACAGAAAATCGCACTGGCTGTGGCCGTCTGCGCGAACCTCTCCATCCTCGGTTTTTTCAAGTACTTTAACTTCGCCACGGAAAATTACGATGCCCTGGTTGTCGCCTTGGGCTTCGAGGATCTACAGTTGCAGACGATGATGGTTGTGACTTTGCCTCTGGGTCTCAGTTTTTATACCTTCCAGTCGATGAGTTACGCGATCGATGTCTACCGAGGCGACGCCACTGCCGTGCGCAATCCCATTGATTTCGCCTGTTACGTGGCGATGTTTCCACAGTTGGTGGCCGGGCCGATCATCCGCTTTTCCGAGGTTGACGACCAACTTCGCCACCGCGACCATACGCTGGAGAAATTTGCACGTGGTATGGCCTTCATCAGCCTGGGATTGGCGAAAAAGGTCTTTCTGGCCAATCCCTGCGGCAAGGTAGCAGACACCGTTTTCGACGCCGCCGGAGCCGGCCTGGTCGACTCGTGGTTCGGCGCTGGGGCCTACAGCTTTCAGATCTATTTCGATTTCAGTGCCTATTCTGACATGGCCATTGGGCTGGGCCTCATGCTCGGATTTATGTTCCCGAAGAACTTCGATTCACCCTATCTTTCAGCCTCAATTACGGAGTTCTGGCGACGATGGCACATCTCTCTGTCGAGCTGGCTGCGTGACAATCTCTATGTCCCTCTGGGCGGCAACCGTAAAGGATCGTTGCGCACTTATGTGAACCTGGCCATTGTTATGCTTCTGGGAGGATTATGGCACGGAGCAGCATGGACCTTTCTGATCTGGGGAGGAATCCATGGGGCCATCTTGGCTTTCGAAAGGATGATGGGAAAGGACAGCCTCTACAGGAATTTACCGCGGTTTACACGCGTGACATTAACCTTCATAATTGTGATGTTTGCATGGGTCTTTTTCCGCTCGGCGGACCTGTCTTCTGCAGTTCGCTACTGTGCAGCGATGGTAGGCCTCGGCAACTCAACCGAAACGGCAGGATTGCTCGGCGGTATCATTTACAAGCCCTATTATGTTATAACGGTAATAACAGCCGCGGTAGTGACGTGGACATGTCCCCAAACCTGGGACTTCACGCGTCGTCTCACCTGGCCGAAAATTCTGGTAATCCTGCTGGCACTGGTTGCTTCGATCGTTGTGTTGACCACGCAGGAATTCAACCCGTTTATCTATTTCATTTTCTAAAGAGATCTCTAAAGACAATGAGTAATCGTAAAGTAAAACTCACACGAGAAGACATCGCCAAGATTGAAGTCGGTCATACGGATTTGACGAGTCCCATGGCCTGGACGCTCGGTCTCGTATTCCTGTCCGTGATCTTTCTGGTTCCCACGGTGCAAGTACTTCGCGAAAAGGGTCATGAGACACCGGGATGCCTGGAGATACTGAGTGCCCCGGGACGTGCGGCCGAAGCCTTTGCCGAATCGGAAAGCTCGCTGTTCCATCGCTTCAAGCAGGCGAATCGTTCGCTGCTTCTCGATATTAATACCTATGAGGATCGACTGACAGAGGAGTCCTTTCTGACCAAGGCTCTCGTGCCCACAGTGCAACTTTTCATGGCGAGCATCTTAGGAGGCGGTAACGAAAAGGCCTACATTGGCCGTGACAAATGGCTCTTCTACCGGCCGAGTCTGGACTATCTGACGGGACCGGGATTCCTGGATCCGGTTCGATTGGCTCACCGTGCTGCCATGGGTAATGAATGGACTCCGGCCCCGCAACCCGACCCACGTCAGGCGATCCTGGAGTTCCGCGACCATCTGGCAGAGCGTAACATAGCCCTGGTCCTGGTGCCGACGCCTGCCAAGCCAGGCGTACATCCTGAACGGTTTTCCAAACGCTATAAGCGCTCCAGTAAGGAACTGCCGCTTCATAATGTCTCTTATGACGATTGCATCAAAGAACTCCGCGACCAAGGCGTCCTGGTTTGCGAGTTGGATGAGGAATTGAAGCGAGTAGTTGGAAGCGAACCTCTCTACCTGGCGACGGACACCCACTGGCATCCCGAGATCATGGACGCTGTGGCACAGCGTCTGGCGGATTTCCTCAAAGAGAAAGTTTTATTGCCTGCATTGCCGAAATCCAACTACAAACGGCTCGCACAAGAGGTCTCAAACCATGGCGATTTGACACGTATGATGAAATTGCCCGAGAACCAGACATTCTTTGAGCCCGAGACCGTTCGCATACAACAGGTTTTGAATGCCGCTAATGAATTCTGGCGCCCCATCGCCTCGGCCGATGTGCTAATTCTTGGTGACAGTTTCAGCAACATCTATTCTCTGGCCTCCATGGAATGGGGGGTCTCGGCCGGATTGGCCGAACAGTTGAGTTTCCATCTCCAGAGACCCCTTGACGTCATTATCCGCAACGACGAAGGATCCAACGCAACGCGGGGTGCGCTGAGCCGCGATCTGGCGCGCGGTAAAGATCGTCTTGAGGGCAAACGGGTTGTGATCTGGCAATTCGCCGAACGTGAACTGGCCTTAGGCGACTGGAAAAGTTTTGATATGCAGCTCGGCCAAGCCCAATCCTCTCAGTTCGTGGTGCCGTCTGAGGGAACTGAAATGATTGTCACGGGGATTGTCGAGACCGTATCGGGAACGCCCAGGCCGGGCAGTGTCGTCTATCCGGACCACATCTTCGCGATACACCTAAGCCAGTTACGCGACGATGACGGCTTGGATATTCCTGGCGGAGAAGCGGTCGTTTACCTATTCTCGATGCGTGGCCAAAAATCCATGCCAGCATCACGCTTGCGGCCCGGTCGTGAAGTGCGTTTAAGCCTGCGACCATGGAGCGATGTAGAACAGATTCACGGGAGTATTCGGCGAAGTGAGCTTGATAACGAAGACTTGATGTTCGAAGAGCCTTGCTGGGGAGAAATTTTAGGAGAAAAATAATGAAACGATCAATTTATATCATTTCGATTGGAGTCCTAATATCCAGTGTGGTGGCAACTGCGTCTGAGGAGAAACTGGCTAGTGAGTTTCGACAGATTTGTGCTGAGAAGGCCGCAGCCGCCAATGCCGCGGATACGATGACGGTTGTGGGCCGGGAGGGCTGGATGTTTTTGGCCAACGAACTGCGACATATTTCGGTCGGAGAATTCTTTGGCGAAGCGGCGATGGAGGTGTCAAAAGCGACAAAACCTGATCGGCGTGATCCGCTGCCGGCGATTCTGGATTTCAAAGCGGGTCTGGAGCGGGTCGGAATAGAACTGTTGGTGGTTCCTGTGCCCCCCAAGGCTATTGTATATCCCGATATGTTAGACGGCAAACTACAAGCAGAAGCAGACGGTCAAACACCACGGCTCGACCTGTACCATCAGAATTTCTATAAACTTCTGCAAAAACAAGGTGTTGCAGTACTCGATCTGGTGCCGGCGTTTACTGCCGCACGTTTGGATGAAAAAGGCGATGCTTACTGCAAACAGGATAGTCACTGGTCAGGACGTGGCTGCGAAATCACTGCCCAGCAAATTGTCGAAAGACTAAAGGGCCGACCATGGCTAGAAGCCGCACAAAAACAGTCGCTTGTCTCCGAAGTGCGTGAGATGAACATCAGTGGTGATCTGTGGAATGCAGCCAAAGGGACCAAGCCACCCAAGGAAAAACTATCCCTGCGTGTTATTGGCACCGAAGACAGTGGTATGCTTCAGCCGGTTCCGCCGGATAGAAGCAGTCCGGTGATTTTGATGGGCGACAGCCATACCCTCGTGTTCCACGTCGGTGAGGACATGCACGCACGCGGTGCCGGACTACCCGACCAACTTGCCCATGAGTTTGGCTTTGCGGTTGATTTGATTGGTGTGCGTGGTTCAGGGGCGAGCCCAACCCGGATCACATTGTTTCGTCGCTGTAAAGATCCAAATTACTTGAAGAACAAGAAACTATTGATCTGGTGCCTCAGTGCCCGCGAATTCACCGAAGCAGTAACTGGTTGGCGCGTATTGCCGGTAGTGAAATAGATTTCATTGAATATGTGGTATGGGTACCTTGTATGAATTCCTCAGACAAGAACCTGGACTATCGTGGATAAACCCTTAGAATACCTACCGTATTCAAAGAACCTTTTGCATATGAAAGGAACAAATCCATGAAAAAATCCCGAAAACAGCGAGTCATATATTTGGTACTGAGAATCTGCTAACGATGCGGGTCCTGGAAAACCTTGGGAAGCTCCGCATCGATCAGGGTCGCTTCGCTGAAGCGTAACCGTTACTCAGAGATGTGTTAAAGAGCCAGCACCGCTTAAGAAGTAATAAGCGTGGTGCTACCCTGGGTACCATGAATACACTTGCCGTATCACTTACAAAGAAAAAAGATTACACCGAAGCTGAGGAATTGTTCGAGGAGGTATTTGAGGATATAAAGGGCAAGTTTGCTCCGGAACATAATAGGGTGCTGAAAATTAAGAACGACTTCGACGTGTTCAAGAGAGAGATAGAAGACTATCAAGGGGCGGAGAAATTCCTGACCGAAGCGTTAAGAGGCAGACGTGAGAAGCTTGGCCCGGATCATCCTGCTACATTAGAATCTATGAACGAGTTATCCGTATTGTACATCAGGCAGGCTCGCTATGATAAGGCAGAGCCGCTGTTAGCTGAAGCGATTAAAGGCAGAATCCAAAACCTTGGCTTGCAGCATCCACACACAAAAGAATCAATCGATAGTTTAATCGAACTCTACGAAGCCTGGAACAAGCCGGAAAAAGCCGAAGAGTGGCGAGCAAAACTGCCGCAAACAGAAGCTGTGCAAGAGTGATAGAACAGATGCAAAATCATCTCTTTCAAGAACTGAATAACACCAAAGCTACATGGTGACACGTTGACTCCATTTTGACTCCACAGACCATGATTTTTCCTGTATCGAGTCCGAATAAATGTCATTTTTTTACTGAATTACGCATTTTGCAGAAAAATATCGTGCGTAAATCGTTTTCAATGACCGTTATGGGCAAGCGCGGGACACAGGTTGCACGAGAGGCATCCGATATGGTGCTCAAGGACGACTCATTTTCCACTATTGTCGAAGCTATTGAACAGGGCCGTATTATCTTCAACAATATTCGCAAGTTTATTATCTATCTGTTATCAGGTAACGCCAGTGAAATAATGGTTGTTTTTATAGCATCTCTGTTCAATGCACCACTGCCAATTTTGCCTCTTCAGATACTACTTTTGAATATTATTAGCGATGTTTTTCCTGCTCTTGCACTGGGCTTAGGTGAAGGACGTGGAGATGTAATGAAATATCCTCCCAGAAATCCTAAAGAAGCTGTATTAACACGTGCCCACTGGTCTGCTATTTTCGGTTACGGATTGCTTATAGCTGTTACAGTCTTAATAGCCTTTGCTTTATCACTTTTATGGTTTGAAATGGATAAAACCAGTGCAATAACTGTATCATTCCTTACACTTGCTTTTGCTCGACTTTGGCATATATTTAATATGCGTGATCGAGGCACGGGATTTTCTGACAATGAAATAGTCAAAAATAAATATGTCTGGGTGGCGATAGTGCTATGTACTATACTGCTTCTTGCTATTGTTTATCTGCCTGGAATATCAGTGATTCTGAAATTAACATCACCTGGTTTAAAGGCATGGACATTGATAATTGCTATTAGCTTGATACCTTTTGGATTTGGGCAATTTGTAAAAAGCGTAAAACCAAACAGGTAAAATAGAATTCAAATTGGATATAATATTTTATGAGGTTGGAAAAATATGGTTGGAGTTATTGGTGTTGTAGCATTCATAATAGTTTTGGGCTTGTCTTTGTTAGTAACCAGAGTTGCCACGGTGGCCCTATCAATGACAGGCTTATCACATCAGGTAGCTAAATTTCAGGCACGTTCCGCCTTTACAGGCACGGGTTTTACTACAAGTGAAACTGAAAAAGTAGTCGGCCATCCTGTCAGAAGACAAATTATAATGTTACTTATGATTATACGCAGCGCTGGTCTGGTAACAATCATTATTTCATTAATACTTTCCCTTGCAGGAACGGGTAAGGACATTACGATTATATCCAGATTATTATGGTTATTAGGGGGAGTTATATTTATCTGGCTACTTGCAAAAAGTAAACTGGTTGATAACTACTTGGAAAAAGTGATTCAATGGGCATTAAATAAATGGACAAATTTAGACACCAGAGATTATGTTAGTTTATTGCGTCTCTCAGGGCAATATAGAGTTATGGATATTCAAGTTAGGGAAGGAGATTGGCTTGTTGGCAAAGATTTAAAATCCTGTTATCTAAACGAGGAGGGTGTTACAGTTCTTGGCATAACCCGTGACGATGGCTCATATGTGGGGGTACCCAGATCAACCACAGAGATCTACCCAGGTGACACCTTAATTTTATACGGCCGTTCGCAAGTATTACAAGACCTGGATAAACGTGGAGCAGATATAACCGGCGATCAGTCACACGACAAGGCCGTTGATGAGCAAAGTCAATATATGGCACAGCAAGATAAACAGGAATCGCAACACAAACAAAAAAAGGAAACACAAAAAAGTAAATCTCAAAATAATGGATAACCGTTACAATTAGACATTAATTTGAGTTATTATTGTCAAGCCAAAATATGCGGGAGATTTCTTCGAATGATGTTTCACCATCAATAACTTTTTGTAAGGCATCTGATAAAACAGGGGTCATACCATTTTCTATAAAAATATTTTGAAGTTCCTGCCCTCTCAGTGGTTTAGAGATAGCGTCTCTAATATTATCGTCTGATATCATGACTTCAAAAATGCCAATTTGCCTTTTGTAACCTCGCGAATTACACTCATCACAGCCGACAGCATAAGATACTTCTTTGGGTGCTTTTATATTCGCATTTTTAAAAACCCTTATTTCTTCCGCACTAAGTTCTCGCAACTTGCAACATTTTTTGCATAGTCTTCTTACTAACTTCTGATTGATTATCATATGCAACACTGTACCTATGACATAATAAGGAACTGACATGTAGTGCAGAGTATCTATTGTATCTGAAACACTTTTCGAATGTATCGTTGCAATTACAAGTCGGCCCGCCAAAGCCGCTTTAGCAGCTGTGATTGCAGATTCCTTGTCACGAATTTCGCCAACAACAATTATGTCTGGATCTGTTCTAAGTAAAGACTTGATGCCCTCAGCCATTGTAAGACCATGAGATTCATTTACCTCCAATTGCCTTAAACATGGTAAATTAAATTCAACAGGGTCTTCTATTGACACTCCAATTGATGTTTGCAAATTCAAAGTTGATGTAAGAGAGTAGAGAGTAGTAGTTTTTCCGGTACCGGTTTGACCTGAAACCAATATTAAACCTGAAGGACTATTTAAAGCCTTTAATATCTTTTGCTTATCTTTTGCACAAAAACCAAGATTATTAATATCCCATTTTTCAATTGGTTTTGAAATAATTCTAAGATGAGCAGATTCCTTGTCGCCGGTAGGAATTATCGTAACACGTATATTTTCTTTAACTTCTTTTTGCCTAAATTCTATATGTCCTTCTTTTGGAGTAAAAGTTTTATCAATATCCAGCCCTGAAATGACTTTTATCTCATTTAATAATCTCTTCCCCTCATCACATGTAAGTATCTTATTTTCATAAATAATTCCTCCAATCCTAAAACGTATCACACATACATCTTCAAGTGTATCAATATGAATATCTGTTGCATTTTCACTTAAGGCTTCTTGAATGAGTCTGTTTATTGGATCAGGCAAGTCCGCTTTATTTATAATTCTTTCGTTAATATTTTCTTTAGATAACTTCGTCATTTTCAACTTTCCCTTTGTGATTGAGGAGTTTAATATTAGTTAGAGTTTCTTTTTTCAGTTGATACTGCGGCTGTCAGGGCAAAACGCATTGCCTCCTCAATACTCATATCAACTGGTTTAACATTTGTTTTAGGCACAAAAACCGTAAATCCGCCCATCTGATAGCTCATAGGCAGATATACCGCTATTGTCTGGTCATTATCTATTCCATCAGGCATATCGCCGAAATCTTCACGGGTAACAAGCCCTATCAGTTGTGTATCTTTGTTGGCGATTGTAACCATTACAACCTTGCTGAATTTTTTCTTTTTGGATGTGTCAAATAAGTTCATTAGACCACGGATGGAACCGTATAAGGATTTGACCAATGGCAGTTTTTCCAGAATCTTTTCTCCCCATTCAAATACTTTGTGGAAAATCCATATTCGAAGGAGCATTCCGACACCAACTACGATGAGAAAACCTGCAACCACACCCATCCCTGGTACATAAAGGTCCTTTATAAAAAACTTAATAAAACTACCAAGTATCGATTCTGCTGACACTGCCAACCAGTAAAGTATGTAAATGGTCAATACTACCGGCAGAATAGCTACTATGCCTTGGATAAAAAGCTTGCCAATTTTTCTCAATTTTCTGGACTCCTATTCTGAGCTAATTTGGTCTTAGCATTCCTTTGAAAGAAGCCCCCGGCACTGGGCCGAGGGCCTATATAAAAACCTGGCCTAAACCAGGGTTAAGTAATAGACACTTAAATGTTGATGTTGTCGTAAACTTTTCGCAGTTTTTCAGATGATTTTTTCAAGGCAACCTGCTCTCCCACAGTAAGTTCTCCATCAATTATTTTCTCAACACCGGCACTGCTGATCACGCATGGAACACTAAGGCAGACACCTTCAATATCATATTCACCATTGAGCATAGTTGACACAGTTAAAACACTTTTTTCGTTTCTCAAAATCGCACCGGAGATTCGAACAAGAGATAGTCCAATCCCATAGAAAGTAGCTCCCTTGTAGTCTATGATATGATATGCTGAATTGCGCACCTGTTCAACAATTTTTGCATGATACTTCTGAGAGTCACAGCCTTTGCAGATTTTGCAATATTTTTCTATTGATACTCCGGCAATATGAGCCAGAGACCATGGCACTACTTCACTATCACCGTGTTCACCAATTACATAAGCGTGGATATTTCGGGCATCTATGCCACAGTGTCTACTTAGCATGTATTTAAGCCGGGCTGCATCTAAGACGGTTCCGGATCCAATGTTACGCTTGTGTGGCCAATCAAGCTTTTGAAGTGCTAGCTGGGTTAGGGTATCTACAGGATTAGTCACCATTACGAGTGTGGCATTGGTATCATATTTCTTAATTTGAGCACAGATAGAATCTATTATTTTGGCATTTTCCTGAACCAATTCCATTCTTGATTGTGCTGGTTTCTGTTTTGCACCGGCAGTTATAACAATCATTTGAGCATCAGAACAATCAGAGTAATCTGCTTGTTTTATTGAGACCGGAGGAATAAAAGGTAAACCATGAGATAAATCCATAACTTCGCCCTCTACACGTTTATTGTCAATAGTGATATGATAAAATGTTGAAATCGCAAGCTCCAGTGTGGTATTATCGACCATGTTGCGTGCGGGAGCGCCGATTATGAAGTTGAAGGGGAAATCATGATTTATAATGATTAAATATTTGTCTGGTAAATAGAAAATCTTTAATATGAAGATGCTTTATCCAAATTATAGAACTAAAGATATTCAGACAACACCGGTTTTAGGATTCTATGGCATTACAGTGCGATAGCAGGAAAACACGTAAATTGAAAGGTATTTGTGCCGGACTACAAGAGATGGAGATAAAAATGAAAACATTAAAAAAATCGAGTACCGTAGTATTTGTTCTTTTAATACTAAGTCTTTCCTGTAGCTCAAATGTGGTTGTTGCGGAAAATTGTTGGATCGGCACCTGGGCCGGCGGCCAGCAGCTGGCGGAATCCCGTAACAATCCGCCTTTGCCGTATTTAGCCAATAATACGCTGCGCCAGGTTGTGCGCGCGACTTTGGGAGGAAGCAGGATACGGGTAAAATTTTCCAATAAGTATTCGTCCGGCCCAATAACTATTAATTCAGCCCATATAGCGGTATCAACGGGCGGCAGTTCGATAGATACGGGAACCGATACGGCACTGGCGTTCGGTGGTTCGGTATCGGTGACTATTCCCGCGGGACAGGAAATATATTCTGACGCCGTAGATTTTAATGTGGCGCCATTAAGCAATCTGGCGGTAAGTATTTATTTCGGTTCGGCGTCTTCGACAAATGTCACAGGGCATCCGGGCTCAAGGACCGATTCCTATATAAAAACCGGCGATGCAGTGTCGACTAATTTTACACCGGATGGGAAAAAAGCCAACTGGTGGATTTTGAGCGGGATTGATTTGTGGCTCGATGATTCCTACGCGACTGTAGTAACGCTGGGTGATTCGATTACCGACGGCAGGGGCTCTACCACCAACGGCAATAACCGGTGGCCGGATAATCTGGCCCGGCGCCTGCAGACGAACCCGGATACCGCGAAGATTGGTGTACTGAATCAAGGCATCGGCGGTAATGCCGTAGTATCCGGCGGCCTGGGGCCAACGGCACTAAAACGCTTTGACCATGATGTATGCCAACAGGACGGCGTACGCTGGGTGATCATTCTCGAGGGGGTAAATGACATCGGCGGCAGCCGCAGCCCAAAAGTGGCCGGCGATTTAATTGCCGCATATGAAAAGCTCATAGATAAGGCTCATGCCCACGATATCCTGGTGTACGGCGTGCCGATACTGCCCTTTGGGGATTCATTTTATGATGGCGAAGAGCATGAGGCCGCACGACAGGAAGTCAATAAATGGATTCGGACGAGCGGCAGGTTCGACGCAGTCATCGACCTGGATGCCGCAGTACGCGACCCGGCGAATCCCACAAGGCTGTTACCGGAATACGATTGCGGCGACCATCTCCACCTCAGTGTGGCAGGTTATCAGAAGATGGCCGAGGCAATTAAACTCGATTTGTTCGAGCATGAAAAAGCTGTCAATCAATAGTTTGTTAATGACGTAAGGAGAAAGATATATCTTTTAAGGGTTTAGATAGATGAAAAAGGCAATCTTTTTAATAACACTTGTCACTCTGTGTTTTTCTTCGGCGGCGGTTTCCGATCAAGGCGGTTTTACAGACGTCAATGATCCTCGTGGCAGGATGAAACCATGGGATAAAGGTGCGTGGGAAACAGGGCAATACCGTAATGTATTCCTCGAAGCCGGATATAAACAACAGGAGATTGACGCAAAGCTGGCCAAAGCTTATCACGATTTATTTGAAGGTCCGAATCGGGTCTATTTCGAAGTGGGCGACGATATGGCCTATGTCACCGATATTAAGAACCACGATGCCCGCACGGAAGGCCTTTCTTACGGCATGATGGTTGCGGTGCAATTGAATAAAAAGGAGGTCTTTGACCGTTTGTGGCGCTGGACTAAAAAATACATGCAACATCAGGGTGGACCCCGGGACGGTTATTTTGCATGGTCTGTCGAGCCGAAAACCGGAAAACATAATTCGGAAGGAACTGCATCGGACGGCGAGTTATATTTCGTGACCGACCTATTGTTTGCTTCCAATCGATGGGGCAATGATACCGGTATAGACTATTACGCCGAGGCCAGAAGAATCCTGGATGCCATGTGGAGTAAAGACGGGTCGGAGGGAATAAATAATATAATTAACGTGGAACACAAACTCATTAGTTTTGTTCCCGAATCGAATAGATATGACATGACGGACCCCTCTTACCACATACCCGTATTTTTCGAAATATGGGCCGAATATGCCAGGGACGGACACGAAGATTTTTATCGCCAGTGTGCCGAGGCATCACGTGCTTATCTGCATAAAGTCTGCCATTCTGAAACCGGGCTCAATCCCGATCATTCTTCATATACAGGAGAACCTCCGTCATGGGGCGGCAGAAGGATGCGTGCTACGTTCCGTTTCGATTCATGGAGGGTGCCTATGAACATTGCCATGGACTATTCGTGGGCCTGTAAAGACAAACAATGGCAGCAGGATTACGGCAGACGGATCCAGAACTTCCTTTTTTCCAGGGGTATCGATACCTTCGAAGACCAGTTCAATGTGGACGGGACACTTCCTCAATATGTAATGAGAGCCGGCGGATATCGAAAACTGCGGCATTCACTTGGTTTGGTTGCGACCTCCGCAGCGGCTTCCATTATGGGCACACAGGCCAAAAGCTGGAAATTTGTCGATGCAGTGTGGAATGCCAGACTGGAACCTTATGAGGATGGATATTTCGACCCATATTATGACGGTTTTTTGTACCTCTTCAGCATGATGCACCTAAGCGGAAATTATAGGATTATTAAACCTGTAACGAGTCAATAATACCGTCATCCAATACCTTTGTTCCAGGCTTTATCCAATAACAGTCATCCCCGGGCCTACGGATTCTCCTGGGCCGTTTTGACCATGGCAAAGAACGCCTCCTTCGGCTGATAGTCACGATCAAACAACAATGGAGAGCCGCTCCACCTGATCCATGAGGTGCCGTCATAGACGCCCCAGAATGTGACGCGGGTGATGTCTTTCTTGTGCCTGAACAGGACGGAGAAAATTTCAGCGTACTTGTCCGCAAGCTGCTTCTGGATATCTGTTGCGTCGGCTTCCGAATCATCCGTACTCTGACGATTCACTCGCCGAATGTCCGCACCGCGATAACCGCTTCTGCGGGTGCGAATGTCCAATTCGGTAACCATTACCTTGACGCCGGTGGCGGCCAGATTAGTGATGGCGTATTCCACATCATTTGGCTCGGGCCAGGTCAATCCGGCATGCAGTTGCATACCGACACCGTCAATACGCACGCCTTTAGACTGGAGGTGTTTGACAATGGCCACGGCTCCATCGCATTTTGCGCGTGACGTACTGAGGCTGT
>Ga0272441_10006184_pt1 | contig 20250 bp, 17 predicted proteins | sample SSMProp6N_FD_193582 | JGI IMG/M metagenome (GOLD analysis project Ga0272441, IMG submission 193582) | Marine sediment archaeal communities from Little Sippewissett salt marsh, Falmouth, MA, United States - SSM-Prop-6N | ecosystem: Environmental > Aquatic > Marine > Wetlands > Sediment ...
CAGAACTCAATGAGCCTTTAAGGTACCTTACCAATGCTCTAAAGAAGCGGTGTACTGCTTTTATTATTTCTGATTTTATGTCTCCTGATTTTGATCGCTCATTGCAGATTGCATCCAACAAACATGATGTAGTGGGTCTAAGGATCATAGATATGATGGAAAAGGAAATTCCTGATATCGGGCTGCTATACCTTACCGATCCTGAAACAGGAATGAATATTTGGGTAGATACTTCTTTGAAATCTGTCAGACAGCAATTCAGCAATAGCTGGATGGCCGAGAGTGAAAAGCTGAATGAAGTGTTTACCCGCTGCGGAGTCGATAATGTAACTGTCTTCACAGGCGAAGATTATGTAAGACCTCTTATTAACCTGTTTAAGAAAAGGTCATGAGAAAGATTCTGACATTACTGCTATTATCCGTTGTGAGCCTGTATATCTGCCAGGCCCAGGAGGTAGAGATAGATGCGAAAACAGATAGCTCGCAGGTCTATATCGGTGATCAGTTGACCTATACTGTAAATATTATGCAGCCGGCAAATATCAAACTCAAACTGCCGGCATACACAGATACCTTAACGGGTAAAATTGAGATACTATACCAGGATGAACTAGATACATTATCACAGGAGGAGGATTATATCAGTCTTGAAAAAAGGTATATAATAACTTCTTTTGACAGTGGATATTACCAGATTCCTCCATATGTAGTAGAATATGAGACTGAAGGTGGAATAAAGCGGTACTACAGCGATTACGTTCCATTACAGGTTAAAAGAGTGAATATAGCGCCCGCTGATTCTACCGATATTATTTTTGATATTATTGGCCCTGAAAGAGTTGGCTACAGTGCAGGCGAAATTATACCGTGGATACTGATTATCCTGGTTGTGGCAATAGCAATATGGCTCATCTACAGATACCTCCCGGCAAGGAAGAGGAAAGATGAGCAGGAAGGACCCAGGATGCCGGATGAACCAATACATATTATTGCCCTGAGGAATCTTGATAAGCTGGAGAAGAAGAAGCTATGGGAAGCAGGTAAGATCAAAGAATACTATTCGGAGCTAACTGAAATACTCAGGTTTTATATCGAAATACGATTTGGACTTCGTGCGCTTGAAATGACTTCAGAAGAGATAATGACTGCATTACCTTATGAAAATCCGGGTGAGAATTCCTTAAACATTCTGCGAAAGATTCTACAGCATGCTGATCTTTCCAAGTTTGCAAAATATAAGCATGATGCAGACATTAATATTTCAGCTATGACAGGGGCCAGGGAATTTATCAAAACAACCTACCTAAAGGAAGAGGAAGGGAAGGACGAAAATGGCAGTGACGATAAAGTGGGTATAGGAGAGGGAAAGGAGGCAGGCAATGAATAATATTACATTTGCTAATCCCGGATACCTCTGGTTGCTCCTTATTATACCAGTCCTCATTGCCGTTTACGTATTTCGGCAGCAAAAGACCACTCCTTCGTTGACCTTCAGTTCAACTAACAGGTTCCCTACCTCAAATATTCCTGTCAGGAATATTATAAGACATCTTCTGTTCGCCTTCAGAATTATAATTATTGCCTGCCTGATAGTAATAATAGCCCGCCCACAATCTACCGACTATTGGGAAGACGTATCCACAGAGGGAATTGATATTGTTCTGACAATGGATATCAGCAGCAGTATGCTTGCCAGAGATTTCAGACCCGACAGGCTCGAGGCTGCCAAGAATGTTGCCACAGAATTTATTAGCGGCAGACCATATGACAGGATGGGACTGGTGATATTCAGTGGCGAGAGTTTTACTCAATGTCCTCTCACCACCGATCATGCAGTGCTCATTAACCTAATGAGGGAAATGCAATCGGGCATGATTGAAGATGGTACAGCCATTGGATTGGGTCTGGCTACAGCAGTTAACAGGATAAAAGATTCCGAAGCGAAAAGCAAGGTTATAATATTGCTTACCGATGGGGTGAATAACATGGGGGAAATAGCACCTGTTACTGCCGCTGAAATTGCCAAAACTCTAGGGGTACGGGTTTATACGATAGGTGTGGGAAGCAGGGGCGTTGCTCCTTACCCGGTACAAACAGCAGCCGGCATGAGATTCAGAAATATGAGGGTGGAGATTGACGAGGAAGTGCTTAAAGAGATCGCTGACATGACCGGTGGTAAATATTTCAGGGCAACAGATAATGAGAGCCTGAATTTGATTTATGAAGAGATCGACCAGCTCGAGAAATCTAAAATTGATGTGCAGGAATTCAGCAGGAAAAGAGAAGAATATATGCCCCTGGCAATTCTTCTGACTGCGCTGTTGCTGCTCGAGATACTGGTTAGATATACATTTTTGAGAAAATATATATAATATAAATTATGCAACTGTTTAAATTCCATAATCCTGAATACCTGTACCTCCTAATTATGGTACCGGTACTTATTCTTATTATGGTGTTATACAGCAGGGCATCGAGAAAAAAAATTAAGACTGCAGGAGAGCAAAAATTGATAAAGGGGCTGATACCCGAGTTTTCCTCTTTCAGGAGAAACCTGAAATTTGTTTTAAGGTTAATAGCCTTTATCCTTGTTGTCTTTGTGCTTGCCCGACCCCAGTTTGGTTCGAAGCTCGAAGAGGTGAAAAGGGAAGGTGTTGAAGTCATTATTGCACTTGACGTAAGTAATTCAATGATGGCAGAAGATATTCAACCTAACAGGCTGGAGCGTGCCAAACAGGCTATATCAAGCCTTGTCGACAGGCTCCAAAATGATAAAATAGGATTAATAGTGTTTGCCGGGGATGCATATACCCAGATACCTGTTACAACCGATTATGTGTCGGCTAAGATGTTCCTGTCATCAATAAGTCCAGGTATAGTACCAAAACAGGGAACATCGCTGGCCTCTGCAATTAACCTGGGCATGAGCTCATTCAGTCCGGCAATTGATGAGAGCAAAGCCCTGATAATTATTACTGATGGGGAAAACCATGATGAAGATCCTGTACCAATATCGGAACAGGCATCAGAAAAAGGGATAGTAATACATACCATTGGAATAGGTTCGAATTCAGGTGTCCCCGTGCCTGTTACCTCCAATGGTAAAAGGGATTTCCTGAAAGATAATGAGGGTAATACGGTAATTACCAGGCTTGATGAGGATGTGCTCAGGAGTATCGCTTTCACCACAGGTGGTAAATATGTAAAAGCAAGCAATACAAACATTGGACTGAACACAATATTTAACGAAATTAGCAGTATGAAACAACAGGAACTGGAAGGAACAGTATATACTGAATATGACGATCAATTTCAGGTCCTGGCAGTCCTGGCACTGTTTATTCTTCTTCTTGATATTTTTGTTATGGAAAGAAAAAACAGGAGATTAAGTAAAATCAAACTGTATGATGTTAGGATATAATATTAAATACAGGCATCTTTTAATATTCATTCTTGCCCTGCTTAGCCTCGTGCCGGCTTACGGGCAGAAAGAGAGAAAGTATACCCGTCAGGGCAACAGGGATTATTCAGAGAGCAACTTTGAAAATTCGGAGATGCTCTATCGTAGAGCTATTGACGTTGATCCATCCTTTGATAAAGCCTTATTTAACCTCGGTGATGCTCTATACAAACAGGAAAAATTTGAGGAAGCCATGGATAAGTTCAGTCAGCTATCAGAGAAGGAGATGGATAAAGGAAGCCTTGCAGGATCATATTACAACCTTGGTAATTCACTCCTCAAATCGGGAAAGATAGAGGAAAGTATCGAGGCTTATAAAGATGCTCTGAGAAATGATCCCGGAAATCAGATGGCCAAATATAACCTTGCATATGCGCAGGATTTGCTGCAACAACAACAGCAACAACAGCAGCAACAGAATCAACAGCAGGACCAGAACGATGATCAGGATCAGGATCAGCAGAATGAACAGCAGGACAAATCTGAAGAAGAAGATCAGCAGGACAGTGAACAGCAGCAACAGGATAATCAAAACCAGGAAAACAGTGAGCAGCAGCAACAGCAGCCACGTATGTCAAAGGAAGATGCCGAAAGATTATTGCAGGCACTTGCCGAGAATGAGAAGGATGTGCAGGAGAAGGTAAAAAAAGCAAAAGCGGCTAAAGCCCGTGTAAGGACTGTAAAAAACTGGTAGGCAGAGATGAAAAGACTTATTATTATATTAACAATATGGCTTATAACTGACCTGTGCATTTATGCCCAGGAAATTACTCTAAAGGTGGAAGCACCAGGAGTGGTAGCTGTTGGCGAACAGTTCAGGATAAGCTGGATAGCAAACACAAGGGGAGGAGAGTTTCAGGTACCGGATCTCGAGGACTTCTATGTCCTTTCAGGGCCGCAAACCTCGTACAGCCAGAGCACACAGATTATCAATAATAAAGTTACTTCAACTGTTTCGAATACATATACCTACTTTGTTCAGGCCACCAAAGAAGGAAAGTATATCATTCCCCCGGGTAAGTTTGTATATAAGAAAAAAGAATATCTGTCTGATCCTCTCGAAATAGAAGTGGTTAGTGAAGGTCAGAATATAAACAGACAATCTCAGACAAACAGACCTGGTGCCGAGTCTGCAAATGAATCAGTAAGCTCCAATGATCTTTATGTAAGGCTAAAACTGAACAAGAATGAAGTGTATCTCGGGGAACATATTGTTGCCAGCCTTAAAATATATTCCAGGGTTAATATCTCGGGTATTCAGGAGATTAAGTATCCTGATTTCCAGAGCTTCCTCAAAGAGGATCTGGAAACACCACCATTGCGTGCACTGGAACGGGAAAACATTAACGGCAGCATCTATGGTACCGGTATAATTCAAAAATTCTTAATTTACCCGCAAAGGACAGGAACGATAACAATTGAACCTGCAAATCTCACTATATTATTGCAACAGAAATCAAGATCTAATGACCCATTCTTTGGTGATTTCTTTTCTACTTTCACCACAGTGCCGAAAATGATCGCCACACTGCCTGTAGATATTGAAGTTAAGCCTCTGCCTGCAGGAGCTCCTGACAGTTTCGATGGTGTGGTGGGTAATATTACATTAAGTTCAGAAATAAATGCCGATACGGTGAATGTGAATGATGCTGTCACTTACAGGATTATTCTTCGGGGCCAGGGAAACCTGAAGCTGGCAACCGCTCCCGAACTGAACCTGCCACCTGATATTGAAATTTATGAACCTAAAATAAGCTCCGATCTTGACGTAACAACATCGGGGACCACCGGATCAAGGATCTTTGAATATGTGTTGATACCTCGATACCATGGCAATTTTAAGATACCTGCAATAAAATACAGTTTTTTCGATCCCTCAAAAGGACAATACTCAAGTATGATGACCACAGAACATTCTTTTGTTGCCCTGCAAACAGACGAGGCTGACGAAGGTGCAGAGGTGTATGGAGGAATGACAAAGGAAAATGTAAGGTTCCTGGGTAAGGATATCAGGTATATAATAACCGGTAAACCAAAATTCAGGTCTTCAGGAAATAACCTCCTGAGAAATCATGTCTTCCTGTACTCATTCCCGGGCTTATTGATTGTCTTCTTTCTTATTATAATACTCAGGAGGGAGCAGATAAAAAGGAATTCTGACATTGCAAGGGTGAGAAACAGGAAGGCTGCCGGAATTGCTTCAAAAAGACTTAAGAAAGCTGATGAATGTCTCAGGGAGAACGACACGGAAGGATTCTATGCTGAGCTTTTGAAAGCCATATGGGGCTACCTGAGCGATAAGTTCAATATACCTCTGTCTGAGCTAAGCAGTGACATTGTAAGTAAAGTACTTGAGAAAAACAAGCTGGATGAGGAAATCATAAAGGACTTAAATCATGTAATCAATAAATGCGAATATTCACGCTATTCGCCTGACTCAGATTTAAGCACGGCGGATGATGTATATAAGAAAGCTGAAATTATTATTAAGAATATTGAAAACAATTAATATATCCCTTATGAAGCGTATCCTATTTATAACGGGAGCATTGCTTATCATTTCCCTTAGCCTGGTGGCGCAGGAGAAAAATGATGATGGGGAGGAGAAGAAGTTGTATACAGAAGCTCTCACTCAGTATCAGGATGAAAACTTTGAAGAAGCATCAATACTGTTCGAGAAACTGATATCCAATGGTTATTCATCCTACAGGTTGTTTTATAATGCAGGAAACGCAGCCTTCAAAACAGGCAATATACCAGCTGCCATTCTTAATTATGAAAAAGCATTATTGCTCAAACCTTTTAATGAGGAAATAAGATACAACCTTGAGATAGCAAAAACATATACTGTTGATAATCTTGAAATCATTCCGGAAATATTTTTTATCAGGTGGTTTAAACTGTTTTCACTTTTGCTTCATTCAAACGCCTGGGCAGTTATCAGCCTTGTCTGTTTTATCTCAACACTCACCCTTGCCGCTCTATTCCTTTTTTCATCTAAATATGGAATAAAGAAACTAAGCTTTACCGCAGCAGTGATCTTTATTGTTTTCAGCATCCTGTCATTCTCCCTTGCCCTGACCAATAAATCCCAAACAACGAATAATAAAGAAGCCATTGTTTTTGAACCTGTGGTTACCGGAAGAAGTTCCCCTGGCACAGGGGGAAATGAGCTTTTCGTTATTCATGAAGGTACAAAGGTATTTGTTATTGATAAACTGGGCGAATGGTATGAGATAAAACTATCAGACGGTTCAGTTGGCTGGATACCAATGGACTTTGTTGAAAAAATTATTCCCTGAGCAACCAATTATTAATTAGTTTTGTCTTGTAGTTGCTGACCAAAATAAACATAGTATGAGATCTTACCTTGTTTTTCTAAGCATCCTTTTCGTTTTAACCTCGTGCACAAAGCCTAATCGCACCCCTGAAGGTCCTACAGATGTGCGAATCAGGAACCTTACCGATCAGGACTTTACCAATGTATTGGTTGATACGGGAGGCGGTGAACATAACTATGGAGATATAGCAGCAGGCGCAGAGACTGACTACTTCAGGTTTGAAAAAGCCTATCCTGATGCTGAGATCAATGTCCTGATAGGGGGTGAGCTATATAGCACAGGTGAACAGGATTATACTTATGCAACTTATATCGGCCCTGATAAAGTAACCTATGCTGTATATATATTAAACCCGGATCAGAAAAAACTCGAAGCTGATATCATACTTGACGGTCCGATTACAGATAAATGAGTTTTTTTTGTTTTTTTTAGAAAAAACATTTGTTTTTAATGAACTTTTTTTGATACTTGTTCGTTATCCAATTGACTAAGATGATTTCATTCATTATTAGTCTTCCAAAAACTAGGTTTTTTGGTTAGGTTGGTTGGTTTTTAAGAGTCCCGATTCCTCGGGACTCTTTTTTTGTTACAAAAACATAACACTATCTTCACAATTATGTCATTGCTTCACTGACCAATATATGCTTCTTTTTCCTAAATTTGTAAATCATTGATTTAAAAGAATTAGTATGTGCGAAGGGATGTTAATATTTGCATCATTAGCCTCTTCGGTTTTGTTTGCTCTATGTTTTTCAGCCTGGAATTATTCCAGGGAGGTATCACCTGTGTTTTATTTAGGTTTACTTCTGCTGACAGTGTTTGGTTTTGTTTTTAATTATCTGCGATCATCAAAATCTGACAATAGAATTACAAACCTTCGTAAACCTGCTAATACAATGAAGATCGTAGCAATCATCCTTTTCGCTGTTTTATCATCGGTTGCAGTATTAACTAAAATTGAACTATTCTGGATTCTCACTTTTGCGACAGGTATTATCATGCTTGTCTCAATTGACACTATATATAACAATACTGATAAAAGGTATTTGATCAGGTATCATAACGCCCAGGTTTTCCTAACCGGTTTGATGCTTGCATCGTTCATGATATCTGAGCCCTTGCCTTTCGTGTTTATCAGCATCCTCAAAACATTATACCTCCTGGGATTCAAAGTATTCAGACGACATAACCTTTACGAAAAACTCTTCAGTATAGTATATATATTATTCCTGGGTATTGTTTCCTATGGACTCTTCAATTCATTTTCTGATGTTCATTTTGTGGTAGTTCTAACAATATTACTGATATTTGAACTTGGTATGAGAATTATATTTTACTTTGATTTATCAGCCGGTAAATCGGTATTTGAATTATCAGAAGAAAGTGAATTAACAAGAAATGAAAAAGCAAGTTAACAGTACCAGGACGCCTGTTTACAGGGATGCAGGATTTGAATTATCCGATGCAGGTTTAACATCTGATGCTTTCCGTAGAGAAAAAGAAAATGAACACGTACCGGAAAGATTTATATATTCACGTTATCGCAATCCTACCGTTATCGAGGCAGAAGAGGTCATTATGAAGCTGGAAGGAAGCGCATGGGCATTACTTACCCAATCCGGGATGTCAGCCATTGATACATCCCTTTCTATTTTCCAGGTAGCAGGAGACAGGAGGCCCTGGCTTTTTTTCTCAGAGATTTATGGTGGCACAATATCCTATATTGATTCAGTGCTTGTAGCCAGAAGAGGTATTGAAGTACACAGTTTCCATCCTGATAATATGTTATATGACCTCGGGAAACTTGAAAAACAGATTAAGGCACTTAAACCCGCGGTTGTCTTTTTTGAGATAATTTCGAACCCTATGCTTATCGTCGCTCCGGCCCGTGAGATAATTGACATAATCCATAAGCATGGTGCAATTGCGATTATTGATAATACTTTTGCAAGCCCCATGCTTGTTAAACCTCTTGAGCTTGGAGCTGATATAGTGATTCACTCAGCAACAAAATATCTTGGTGGACATGGTAATATCACAGCCGGTGCAATCTGTGGAAATAATGAAAAACTGATGAAGGATGCTATTGCTTACCGAAAGTATATCGGCCATATGATAAGCCCCGATGATGCTTACAGGATCAATACACAGATGCAATCCTTCTCATTGCGATTCCGGAGACAATGCGATAATGCCATGGCTGTTGCTTCAGAATTAGCCGGATCGGAAAAGGTGAGCGATGTTTATTACCCCGGTTTAAGACAACATGTGAGCCACGGTATTGCCAGTGCTCTTTTCCGGGAGGAAGCTTATGGAGCCATTGTGACATTCAGTTTTTCAGGGAAGGATGACAATGAGAAACGAGAAAGAAGGGATGCTTTTATTGAATCTGTGTCTGATTGCATAATGTTGGTTCCCACTCTTGGCGATTCACATACTATACTGATGCCAGTGGAGCCAGTATGGGGCGACAGGTACCCCGATCCGGGAATGATAAGGTTATCGCTCGGATTCGAGGAAACCAGTATGATTGTTTCCAGGATCGCTTCCGCTCTCCGGGAGATATCTTAAAGATCTTTCTATTCAATCCATATCATCTTCGAAAGATCCCTATATTTTCGGGCCGAAGAAAACAGCGTTTATAAGTATTTTGTTGGTTCCGTACCAGCATCCCCTGAATACCGGGTCGTCAATGAAGATACAAATATTGCCACGTCCTTTTGATAGTGACATCAGGCTAACGGAGCCTTTCATTTTTTCAATATTCTCATCGGTTATGAAACCGCTTATAATAGGATCATCTGTATATACAACAACGTTTGAAACGGCCCCTTCGTCCCTTTCAACAAACAGGTTGTGGTTCCTGTAGACTGTAATTTTCCTTTCAGTATATCCGAATCCCAGCGGATGACTGATGTCGATATCTGCCTCACAGAATATTCCTCCTATTGAATGCTTACCCGTTTCCTGCCTTATCTTGTCATAATCAATTCTTTCCGGGCTTACGGCCGGATTCTGACTATTATATTTTATAGATGCAATTTTCGAGTTCTCAAGAAATCTGAAGCTATAACCAACAGATATCAGGTTACCACCGTTGTTGACCCATTCGCTTATCTTCTTTATGTCTCTGTCTGATAAACCGCCGTAGCTTCCTGAAGGAAGAATAAGACTTGTATAATTATTGAGGTCGACCCTGCTGAACCTACTTATATCAACCTTTGTAACTGGCATCAATAGCTTAGTATCAAAAAAATGCCAGAGGGCTCCTGCACTGGAGCTGCTTACACCATCGCCTGTAAGCATTAGAACTGAAGGCTTTTCTATTGCTCTGAAACTTCCATTACCTATCCAGGGTCCCTGTGATGTAACGGAGCTATAAACAGGATATATATCTATATCGGCAATTGCGGCGGCATCTACAATTATATCATGTACTTCCTGACTATTTATATCCTGGTATTGTGCCGGAACAAATATAGAGCCTCGAGAAAATCTATCTTGGCCTAAGCTTGTTTCTAAACTGAACTGATCCCAGGCTGCCCTGGCCCTCAATCCTCTGTCCTGTATATAGTAGAGTGCTTTAGCAGCATTGTAATCCGACCACTTGAATATATAGCCATATTCGCTGTAGGCTGGCTCATTGAAAGTTGCTTCAGGCAATATAGTTATTTTCTCTCCGCCGGGCGTTTTGTCCAGTGCTGCAAAGGGTAAACCGTAGCTATATACGAGAGCCCAGGCGGTAGCATCATAAAATAAACTGTCGTTGAAATCAAAATTGGTCTCGAATATTGTTCTTACCATATTATACTGACCCTGGTTGGTAGGGACATACCAGGAATTTCCGGCATTGAACTTCATGCCATCTGTGCTTATATCATTATTATTTGCCCATACCTCTATACCATGCATGAGCAGGAGGTCAATAAAATATTTGGTCCTGTTCTTATCATTCATATCTCCAAAAATATATGCTTCAACAGGATCCCTTTTAGCTTCTTCAATAGCATCCCTGTAAAACCTCCTCATATAGTCATTTAACATGGCCTGGTTTTTAACTGCTGTCCTAACAGTCGTTAAAGCGGCAACAAGCTGGTTCCTTATACCCAGCCTGTATTCCAGATTGAAACCAAGATCGGTTTTCTGTACCAGCCCTCTCGACGAAGCCTGTTCAAATAATAATGCCAGGCCTCCGTGCAAATCACCGTAGGAGCTGCCGTAGCCGGGATAGAGGTTATCAAATGATCTGCCAGAGTCATAGTAATGATTTATCCCATCCAGGGTTTTTGCATATTCGCCGGCGAAAAGCTTATTTAGTTTATTATAGTTCTCTGACGGAACTAATGGGTTCTCGGATCCTTTCTTTGTAGGCTCGAAAAAAAATGTACTGTTGGTCCCCATCTCGTGGTGGTCGGTGATCACATTGGGCAACCATTTATGATACCTTTTAATCCTGTTCCTGCTTTCAATCTGGGAGAGGGGCAGCCAGTCACGGTTCAGGTCGAACCAGTAATGATTGGTCCTTCCCCCGGGCCAGTCCTCGTTATGTTCCCTGTCATTGGGATCTTCAACCGGCGGTTTAGCCCTGTTCATATTAGCCCAGAAGGCGAAACGGTCTCTACCATCAGGATTTAGTGCAGGCTCAATGAAAATAATCGAATTATTGAGTATATCATCTATTTCAGGGCTTTCAGAAGCAGCAAGGTAATATGCAGTAAGAAGAGATGCCTCACCACCACTGGCTTCATTGCCATGAACATTGAATCCGAGCTGGAGTATAAGAGGAATATCGTCATAATTATCAGCCCTTTCAACTTCACCTGACCCAAGTTTCAAATGTTCTGTTCTTATTTCTTCAATCCTTTCATAATTGCCCGGTGCGGTAATAGTAACCATAACCTGTGGTCGCAATTCTTCGGTATAACCAAATATTTCATATTTTACCCGCTCGCTCTCTTCAGAGAGAGTTTTCATATACCCAATAATAAGATCATACCTCGTATGATGATCCCCAATATTGTAACCAAGGTATTCCCATGGGCTGGTAATATTGCTATTAAATGCTTTTTCAGACGGGAAATAATACTCAGTCTGACCCATTGTAATGTAACAAAATGAGGCCAACACTAAAAGGAGAATTAATTTTTTCATTTTAAATCCTAAATCTTAAATCGTTAATCTTCAATCTTAAATCTTATATCGAGGCCTATCTCCAATCAATAGGTTCCTGCTCTGTAAAAATTAGAAATTCATTGCACTGACTGAAATGTTTATTCCCGAAGAATCCCCTGCTTGCGGAAAGAGGAGAGGGGTGAACAGACTCCAGCACGAGGTGTCTTTCTCTGTCGATATGACCTCCTTTTTTCTGAGCATAAGAGCCCCAGAGGAAAAAGACAATATTCTCCTTTTCATTAGCTATCAATCTGATTACTTCATCGGTGAATATCTCCCAGCCCTTATTCTGGTGGGAGCCGGGAGAATGCGCCCGTACTGTCAGTGTTGCATTTAGTAATAGAACCCCCTGTCTTGCCCATCGTTCTAGATTTCCATCTTCAAAGCACTGTATATCAAGATCGTTACGTATCTCCTTGAAAATATTTACCAGGCTGGGAGGATGCCTTACTCCCTTCTGGACCGAGAAGCATAAACCGTGAGCCTGCCCCGGGTTATGATATGGATCCTGACCGATAATCACTGCTTTCAAGCTATCGTAAGGACATTTGTCAAATGCATTGAATATCAGGTTGCCGGGAGGATATATCGTTTCCTTACTGTACTCTTCTTTTACAAAAGCCGTCAGGTCCTTGAAATAATCTTTATCAAACTCGCTACCAAGTCTTTTCTTCCAGCTTTCTTCAATACGTATGCTCATTCGGTTCTATGTGCTGGTACAAGTATACAAATATACCAAAGTTGTAAAAGATTATACCTGTTTTACAGTATGAGATGTTAGGCTATTATTAAAATAAGTGAACAAGTTTTTTATTATTATATTCATTCTGTAAGCTGAAATAACTATTTTAGTAGCATAGTGACTAGTTAATTATAAAGGGATACAGTGAAAACACCCGACAAGCTTCTTTTCTTTACAGGTGAAATTGATTTCAAATATCTTGAATCCAGTATCAGTAATTCTGGATTTGAGCCCGAGTATTCCCGGAATATCGAAGACTTTGTCAAATCCTGCAGCAGTAGTAAATATGATCTCATAACTTATAACGGCTTTGAGAATGATGTAATCGACAGCAGTATACTTAAATGTCTTACCGGTACGAGTAATATTTATACGCCTGTATTGATTATAGCCGGTAAGGAGGATGAGGAAGTTATGAATACTGCATTAAGGCACCAGTTCGACCTGGTAATATTTCCTTTTACTACAACAGAATTCCTGATTAGATTGCAGCTCGCCGTAAGAAGAAGGAATACGGAGATGACCATCCATAATAATCTCATAGACAATAATATTCTTCTTGAGAATCTTCCATCAGGAATCCTGCAAACAGATGTACACGGCAATTTTATGAGGTTTAACAGGGAACTGAAAAATATACTGGAGATGACAGATATTGATTTTTCAGGTATTAACTTTTTTCAGTTATGCCATCCTGATGATTACCTTATGGAGCGACAGAGCCTTGATCGTTTGTTAAGGAAAGAAAACGATAAAGTCTCCTTCGAAGTACGGTTGATTAATAATGATGGTAAAACAATAGTTTGTAAAATAGGTGCACGGGCAGTATGGAAAGACCAGGAAACACTTGAATCGTATATATTCTCCGTTGAAGAAATAGGCTGATTACTTTTCTACTTCTCCTTAATTCTGTCAAGGGCATTTCTCAGTTTATCCCTTATTATTCCTGCCATTTCAATCAGATCTGGATTATTAATCATCTGCATAGACACCACCGGGTCAATAGCAGCTACTTCAACATTGTCCGTTTCCAATTCCTGCATAATAACATTGCATGGTAGCATTGTTCCTATCTTATCCTCAGCCTGCAGAGCCCTGTAAGAATAGGACGGATTACATGCTCCAAGAATTAGATAATTTCTGAAATCCACATCCAGCTTGGCCTTAAATGTATCTTTAATATTGATTTCTGTTATTATTCCAAAACCCTCTTCAGAAAGTACCTGTATAACTTTCTCCTTAACAGAAGAAAAATCATCTTTTATTTTTATTTCATAATAGTATTTCATAACAATATTCGGTTAATAATTTGCCAATATGAATTAATCACAAAAATAACCCAACTATATCTTAATCAAAATTTTTTCATTATGCCTGCCGGTATTTGAAAACTCTTATTAATATTACCACTAGTTTTTATCAGGAAAATGAATCCATGAAATCGATCCCCAGCCAAAGTTTAAATAAACTATTCAGGGATATTGTTGAAGCTGTTTCGGGTACCGAGCAGGATTTTACCAAAGGCACTCTAAAACGGGCCATTTTCCTGCTATCAGTGCCAATGGTCCTTGAAATGTTAATGGAATCGGTATTTGCCATAGTGGACATATACTTTGTTTCTAAACTGGGTTCCGATTCGGTTGCAACCGTAGGGCTAACGGAGTCGATAATAACCATAGTATATGCTATAGCCTCAGGTCTGAGCATGGCTACCACATCACTAGTTGCCAGAAGAATAGGAGAGAAGGACCGGGATAAAGCCGGAAGGACAGCTTTCCAGTCTATACTTACAGGATTACTTGTTTCACTGCTGATAAGTATCCCTGGGATACTGTTTTCAAGAGATTTGCTTCGATTGATGGGCGCTAATGAGACTATTGTAAATGACTTGTCTTCCTACACAAGCATTATGATGGGCGGAAATGTGGTTGTAATGCTGCTTTTTATTATGAATGCTGTTCTGCGCAGCTCCGGTGATGCAGCTATATCAATGCGGGTATTATGGTTAGGCAATATAATTAATATTATTCTTGATCCATGCCTTATATTCGGATTGGGGCCATTTCCTGAACTGGGCATTAAAGGTGCAGCTATTGCAACAACAATAGGCAGAGGTATAGCGGTATTATACCAGTTATATATCCTTTTCTTTCGCAATAAACGGGTAAAGATACTCAGGGAGCATATACGGTTCAATTTCAGTATAATCAGACAGATACTCAAAATATCAGTAGGCGGAATCGGACAGAATCTTATTGCAACATCAAGTTGGATTGGCCTTATAAGGATAATATCTGTTTTTGGAAGCGATGCTATAGCAGGTTATACTATTGCAATAAGGATAATAATATTTGCTCTGCTCCCTTCATGGGGAATAAGTAATGCCGCGGCAACCCTGGTAGGTCAGAACCTTGGCGCAGGTAAACCTGAAAGGGCCGAAAAGGCAGTATGGATAACGGCAGTGGTTAATATGATCCTGCTTGGGGGCCTGGGTCTGGTAATGGTATTGTTTCCTAAAACATTAATAGGCTTTTTTATACAGGATCCGGCCGTTTTAAATTCTGGAATTCCCGGTCTCAGAATAGTCAGTGCAGGATTTATTGCCTATGGACTGGGTATGGTGCTGGTGAACTCATTTAACGGTGCAGGAGATACTATCACCCCAACAAGGGTTAATATTATTGCATTCTGGATCATAGAAATTCCACTTGCGTATTTCCTTGCCATCATATCAGGTCTCGAAGAAAAAGGGGTCTTCCTTTCCATTGTCATAGCTGAAAGCCTTATGACAATAATGGTGTATTTCCTTTTCAGAAGGGGAAGATGGAAACTGAACAAGGTGTAAATGCCTCATTTTATTTTTTATGGTATATTTATAATATTAAATAGCTGATTATGAAAATACCTGTCAAAACTACTTTAGTTTGTATTTTCTCTATTATTCTGAGTACTGGCATATCGGGTGCACAGGACAATGTCGTTAATGACAGCACGGTGCAGGAGAAAGAAATAATTGAAGCATCGGAAATTGCACGCGAAGCTACTCTGCTGACAACCAGTTTGCTTGATATGAGTCAATACCTGATAGCATCAGGGCAGAAATCTGAATATAAGACCTATTCTGACACCCTGCATTTCAAACTTAATCTGCAAAGGGAAGACCCGAGACTTAACAGGCTGGAATCACTTTCTATTAGAGAGATGAACAACCTCAATAATGAATGGCAGATATTAAACAGCAGATTTTCTGCTTTACAGACTGAGCTGACAGAAACGATCAGAAATAACGAGGAACAGAAAAAAACACTGGAGGCATTAATAACAAAATGGCAGAATACAAAAGAATATCTCGAGGATTCAGATGCTTCGAATTCGGTGATTGAACAGGTTTCACCCTCCATAAATCGTATAGGTGACTTACTTGATCGGTTCAAGACCGATAATGATTTTATGCAGGAAATACTTGCAAAGGTTTCTGAAAGTATGATATCCATTAATGAGACATTGAATCATATCCAGACAGCTAATTCCGAAGCGAAAAGAAATCTTTTTCAGATTAATAAAGCTCCTGTCTGGAAATTGTTCAAGTCCAGGACAGAAAGGGCCATCCTGGTAACGCAAAGATCATTTGTTGATGATACCAGGGCAATGCTGGTTGACTTTGCGAGTGCAGAATTGATAAAAATAATCCTTCATATTATACTTTCAGTACTGATCATAGTATTTATTTATTTCTTCTTTAATAACCTGAAACATGCTATTCCTGAGGAGAATATACCGGAGATAGATACTATAAAGCAGATTATTAAGCGTCCACTGTCTTCTGCGTTTCTGATAATCTTCCTGATACCGTATTTCATGTATGAGAATATCCCTGAAACATTGAATTTCATCAATTTGATCCTTATACTTATACCGGTACTGTTCATTCTGCATGATATTCTTCCCAGGAAAACGAGAAAATATATATGGCTGCCTCTGATTGCAACAATATTGATGCAGTTACAGGCACTTTTTTACAGAAATGAATTTGTCAGTCGCCTGATGCTGTTGTTGATAATTGCCTTTGGTATCGTATCCCTTGTCTGGATAATAAGAAATTGGGGGATAAAGAGTTACACTATTACCAAATGGGTTGGTAAGCTTCTGTTTTTTCTGAGCCTTGTGGGACTGGTCTTAATGTCAGTCTCCTTCATAGCCGCCCTGGGAGGGGCAGTTCTGCTTTCAGAGTTTCTGACCTTTGCTTCAATACGAAGTGCAGCACTGATTCTGATTTTCTATGCACTTAACCGTACGCTGGAAAGCATAATATATACTACAGTATACAGCGAGACCTTAAGAAGAGTAAATATTATAGCACAGGAACATAACAAGATATACAGGGTTACAAAAAGGATAGTAATCTTATTATCTTGGACTGTCTGGGCTATTTTTGCACTCAATATATTTGCAGTGTGGGACAATGTTTCTGCAGCCCTTGGCTCTCTTATTATACACGATATTTCTGTTGGTAGTGTCAGTATCACGCTCGGTAATATACTGGTTTTTATTTTTCTGATCTGGTTTACCCTCTGGTTATCACGTGCTTCCAGAATTGTTTTTGAAAGCGAGATAGCTTCCAGAATTAGGATGAAAAGGGGAGTGCCTGGCGCTATTTCCCTTATTATGAGGATACTAATAATTACAATCGGTTTTCTCCTTGCAATAGGAGCCGCAGGAGTGGAAATGGATAAGCTGGCCATACTGCTGGGTGCACTTGGCGTTGGTATAGGTTTCGGCCTTCAGAACATTTTCAACAATCTCATTTCAGGCCTGATATTAGCCTTTGAACGTCCCATTCAGGAAGGTGATATAATAGAGGTAGGTGAATTCTGGGGAACTGTTAAGGAGATTGGTATAAGAGCCAGTACGATATTTACTTTTGACGGTGCGGAGGTGATCGTGCCTAATGGAAACCTTATTTCCAGTGAAGTAATAAACTGGACTCTTACCGATCAGAACAGAAGGGTAGAAGTGCTTGTAGGTGTAGCCTACGGAACCGATCCCGGGAAAGTGCTTCAAATACTGAATGAAGTTGTTACGGATGAGGAAGATATACTCCGTGAACCAGCACCGCTTGCATTATTCACAGGTTTCGGAGAAAGTTCACTTGATTTCCGGCTGCTTTTCTGGATACCTAAAGCAGAAAACAGGTTTGTTATCCAGAGTAATGTTAATGTGGCTGTAAATAATGCTATTAAAGAAGCAGGTATCGAGATACCGTTCCCTCAAAGAGATCTACATTTAAGGTCTGTTGATGGTTCTGTTCTTAGCGGATTGGACAGGGATAAGAAATAAACGCCTTCAGTCAAGTTTGTCGAAGTCATCATCGGTCAACCTTGCAACCCACACACTCATCTTCCTGTCAAGCATTTCCATCCAGGCAGAATAGATAACACCATCATAAGCATCAATATCAATATAATCGCCAAAGAAAATATCACTCTCAGGTGTAAACCTGTGCTGGCTTAACATGTAATTCTGAAAAGTGTCACCACCATCATCCGAGCGGGCAATCCATATCTCTGTGGCGTTTCCGGTCGTATTGCTTCTATCATAGTAAACGATATATAATATACCGGTAACAGGGTCCACAACTATATTCGGAAAGAACTGGTGAGTGGAGGTACCATCGGTATTAACCATTTTTCTGTTTGACCAGGTATCTCCTCCATTTTCTGATTTCATTATGAATATGTCGGTATTGCCCTGCCCATTCCTCTGGTCTGACCACATCACATATATATTCCCGCTGTACTCCGAATCGCTGTTATCGCACACTGTGAACGGCATGCCATTGCACCTGTAAATACCGGGTATATCGAAGGCCCAGCCTCCGGGCATATCACTTATTATCTTATCCTGACCAAATGACTGACCGCCATCCAGTGATCTATCAAAATAGATACCCTCAGGTCCTGACCATGCTATATATACTTCGCCATCATTGCCAACGCAAGGAACCGCACCCTCAACCGTATTATCACCATCCAGGCAGTCGCCTTCGGTGTCGCTTATTACAATCGGTTCTGACCATGTATCAGACTGGTTAGCGGAATAGGAAAACCTGATCCTTGTTTTATCTGCCGGGTCAGGGCTCCCGTATTCATCGAATTCGGTCCAGCTTATATACATATTACCTGCATATAGTGAATTGCTCCTGTCAAAAGCCAGCCATTCCTTGTCCTGAACTTTTGTGCCATTCAATCCAATACCTACGCCATCATCCCATGATTGGCCACCTGTGAATGATTTTTGTACCACTATACGGTCAACCCATGCATCCCCTTCAGGATTGGATAGATGACAGTAATATACCAGTCCCTGGTCATCGAACATAACAACGGGATCACCCCATACACCGTGTGACACGGATTCAATATTGGATTCAGTCCACGTGGATCCCCCGGTAAAAGAATAATAATACCAGTCAAGGTTTGATCCTATAACTACATTGTCAGTATTTATCGGATTCACTGCAACCGTAATCTCGTTTGGCCTTTCATTACCAAAACTGCTTACCCTGTATTCCGGGACTTCAAAAGGATCATCACCGGCCGGCTTTTTCTCACAGGAATAAATAAGGGTAAGTAAACTGATTATTATCACAACGAGCTTTTTCATGATTAGCGTCTTTTAATATATCAAAGCTATGTAAAAAAATTAAAATGAGCTAAACGCAAAATGGGACGAGAGGAATAATTTTTCTAATTTTAATCTTTCAATAATTGCAAGAACTTAATCATTTATCTTTTAGTTATGGACCATCTTAAACAGGAAGTGCTATCCTGTCAAAAGTGCGATTTACATAAAACAAGGCATAATGTAATTTTCGGTGAGGGTAATAATACGGCCAGTATCATTATAATAGGCGAAGCTCCCGGTCATGATGAGGACATGATAGGCAGGCCCTTTGTAGGTAAGTCAGGTCAGCTGCTTGACAAGATCCTGGCCGCCTGTGGATTCACAAGAGATAAGCATGTATATATTAGCAATATAGTTAAATGTCGTCCACCCGGGAACAGGGTGCCCACTGATTTTGAGACAAAAACATGCGTACCCTATCTTTTCAGGCAAATTGAATTAATTGATCCTTTGATACTTGTTCCTCTGGGTGCATCGGCCCTTAGTGTATTCTTCGGTAAGGAGTATAAGATCACCCGGGCTCGTGGCAACTGGTTAACCTGGTATAACAGGCTGGTTATGCCTGTTTACCATCCTGCAGCCTTGCTGCGCAACCCGAACCTCAAAAGGGATACATGGGAGGACTTTAAGAAGATAGTTCATAAATACCGCGAACTGGTTGATGCGCAGCATTATTCGGAGCATGTGTGAGGGCATACAGCATGGGGCATGGGGCAGGGAGCAGGGGGGAAGAGATGAGAGATCCTCCTTCACTGGCGCAGGTCTGACTCACACCGCTGGCGCGGATCTCAAGATCCGTGCCGCAGAGGTCGTCGAGCTCGTCATCCTCGCTTGCTATAGCAAGCTCAGAC
>Ga0272441_10006185_pt1 | contig 20250 bp, 20 predicted proteins | sample SSMProp6N_FD_193582 | JGI IMG/M metagenome (GOLD analysis project Ga0272441, IMG submission 193582) | Marine sediment archaeal communities from Little Sippewissett salt marsh, Falmouth, MA, United States - SSM-Prop-6N | ecosystem: Environmental > Aquatic > Marine > Wetlands > Sediment ...
GGCGTCAGAATTTACGTCCCCGATGATTTCCGTCTGCAACCGAATGAGCTGGTGCGAATCGGCATTGACGTAACCGCCGCGGCCAGGCGCCGCAACCTGTTTCACATAACGGTGGGGGGGAAGCAATTGACGGGATTGGCGGGAAGACCGCCGTTGACAGATTTTTATTACAAGAAGATGACTTATCCGGTCTTTGAATCACTTCGCGGGATTGAGCGTGAGGAAATGCGTTTCTGGTCGTTTATCCTGGTTGATCCTGAGACATTTAATATCCTGGCGGATCGCGACGGGTATATCTCGGTCGAACTCTCGGCCAGCGATTCGCTTTATTATGACGGCGGTTATATTGAACTATTCGGCGATTACAGGGTCGCCGACGTTGGACATGCCTTTATCCCGGATCTGAATTATTCGTCGATCGAGCGGTTTGTCGAGAAGGGCGATCCGCGAATCCCGGTCGATTATGAGCTTTGTTCGGACTCGGTCGTTGCTTATTATAGTGACGACGCGCGCACCGGCGGGGTTGATCGGGATGATTTGTCGCCGTCGCCGGGAAGGCAGTCCGGGCGGTACCGGATATATATTGAGGTAATGCGTCTGAATCGTGATAAATATCATTTGTAGGAGAATAGAATAATGAAACTGGGAATTGTCGGGTGTGGGTATTGGGGCCCCAATCTGGTCAGGAATTTTAACGCTCTTGACGATTGCACGGTGGTGGGGGTGTCTGATTTGCGGCCGGAGCGGCTGAAATTTATCGGGAGTCTTTACCCGAACATCAAGACCCTCACGACCGATTGTAACGAACTTCTGCATCATAAGAATATTGACGCGGTCGTCATCGCCACCCCGGTCTCAACGCATTTTTCACTTGGCATGGAGGCGCTGGAACACGGCAAACACGTGCTGATGGAGAAGCCGATGACGGCGACATCGGAGCAGGCCGAGGTGCTGATCGAGACGGCGGAGCGCAAGGGGCTGGTGCTGATGGTGGATCACACATTTATCTATACCGGTGCGGTGCGCAAGATAAAGGAAATCATTAGCAGTGGTGAACTGGGTGAACTGTACTATTTCGATTCGGTGCGGGTCAATCTCGGCATGTTCCAGCATGATGTCAACGTTATCTGGGATTTGGCCCCACATGACGTATATATCATGGATCACCTGCTTGATCGGACCCCGGTGGGTATCTCCGCGACCGGGGTGGCGCATTTCGACACCGATGTTGAAAATGTCGCCTATATCGCGGTGCAGTACAACGACAATTTGATCGGACATATTCATGTCAACTGGCTGGCGCCGGTGAAGGTGCGCAAGACGTTGATCTGCGGTTCGAAGAAAATGATAGTGTACGACGACGTGGAACCGTCGGAAAAAGTCAAGGTCTACAACAAGGGGGTGGAGTACACCCAGAATCGAGATGAAGTGTATGATATCCTGGTACAGTATCGCACCGGTGACATGACGGCACCTCATATCGATCTGACCGAGGCTTTGAACCGTATCGCCCGGGAGTTTGCCGAGGCTGTTGCGGCGAACCGTCCGGCCCTGACTGACGGGACGGCCGGTTATCGCACGGTCCGTATCCTGGAGGCGGCCAACGCCTCACTAAAGCAGGGGGGGAAGGTGATCAAACTATGAAAAACGTGACGCTCATCGGCGACGTCACCATCTATGACAATGTCACTATCGGGGCAGGAAGTGTCATTTACGGTCCGGCCATACTGGGGCAACCGCCCCGGGGTAAAGAGGCGGGGGAGCTGGCATTGACGATCGGAGTCGACGCGGTGATTCGACCGTTTACGACCATTTATGCGGGCAATGTAATCGGTGATTGTTTTCAGACGGGACAGGGGACGTCGATTCGCGAAGACAATACGATTGGAAATCATGTTTCGGTCGGCACCCATGCCATTCTTGAGTATGAAAATCGCATTGGCGATCACAGTCGTATCCATTCCGGATGTTTCCTCGAGATGGTGACGCTGGGGAGGTATGTCTTCGTGGGGCCGCATACGGTTTTCACCGACGATCCGCATCCGATGAACTGCCCGAAGTGGAAAGAGTGCGGGGGCGGGGCGATCGTCGAAGACCTGGTAAAAATTGGCGCCAACTGCACTTTCCTGCCGACGGTAAAGATCGGCCGGGGGGCGTTGATCGGGGCGGGATCGGTCATTGTGTCAGACATTCCCGAGCAGATGGTAGCGGCGGGCAATCCCGCGAGAGTCATTAAACCGGTCAAGGAACTTAGCTGCCGGATCGGGGCCTATGAGCGGGTTTATTCCTGGCCGCCGTATGAAGATGACAACAGCTAATGGTTGATTCCCGGCACCATATCCTGGTTGCGGTCTTTTCGTATAACGAGGGCGAAAAGCTGAAGAAACTGGTGGCCCGATTTCCTGCAGAACGCTTCTATGATATCCTGTTTATCGACGATGGGTCCGATGACGGCAGTTATGAATTTTTACAATCGCAGGAGGTTCACCTGCTTCGGCATGAACAAAATCTCGGTATCGGCTGTGGTATCCGGGAGGCGATACGATTCGGGCGCGACAGGGGCTATGAGCTTATCGTAATCATGGCGGCCAACGGGAAGATGCTTCCCGAAGAAATCCCGCAGTTGGTCAGGCCGATTCAGGATAACAGCTGTGATTATGTTCAGGGATCGCGTTACCTGGCCGGGGGGCAGTCCCCGAATTTGCCGTTATTTCGCAGGGTCATGATCCGCGTGTTTACGGCGATAATCAATTTCCTGTCGGGGTATAAGGGGACCGATGTCACCTGCGGCTTTCGGGCATATCGGCTGTCACTGTTTGATGACGCGCGATTCGATATCGATCAGTCGTGGCTGGACAAGTATGAGTTGGAGTATTACATTCACTACCATGTCATCCACGGCGGATATCGCTTGCGGGAAGTCCCGGTGTCGATGGTATATCCCAAGGAGAAGAAGAACTACAGTAAGATCAAGCCGCTGGTGGGGTGGTGGTCGATGATTCGTCCCTGGCTGTTTTTATACCTAAAACTGCGAACATGAATGAAACTTCTTGTAATTTCGTCGGTATGATAAGTACGGAGACTGAGGAACATCAATCCGACCCACTCCCGGTGGGTTACAGGTAGTGTCAGCGAAAAAGCCCGATTCACGGATGAATCGGGCTTTTTCATAGTGAATCATTTCGTTTCAAACTTGACACCGTCTCCGATTGATGGTTCTATATATTTATAAGAGTAATGTTATATGCATAAGACTGGTGTAAAAATAGCGGCGATAGTCGGCCTGATCCTGGTGCTGGTCGGGATTTCGGTTATCAAATCGGTGGTTTCGGCCAACCGACGAGAGGCCGATCTTGAGACGGTCAAGAGTGAATATTTTGCGACGCAGGACAGTGTTTATCAGAAAATGCTGTCGGATTCGACGCGCCGTTATCTTGACTCGCTGATTGCACTTGAGGCCTTTTATCAGGGCGGTATCGACAGTTTGAATCATTATTACGATTCGGTGACTGCGGCGCTTGAAAAAGACGCCAAAGAGGTTTCAAGGACGGCATCGGTGGAGAAAAAGAAACCGACCACAAAGAAGAAGACATCAAAACCGAAAGTCGATCCACTGGTGCGGAAAGTGAAGTCGCTTTATCAGCGCAAGGTTGGAGATTTGCCACGTGATTTGACATCTTATGAGAAACGGGTGGCACTTAAGGAGATAACAGTTGAGGTCTCTAATGAGTACAAAATATCTCCGGATTCCGTGGGAAAGCTAGTGAAAGCACCGGGTTGAGCGCAGAAAGTGCATTTAGAAAAGAGACGGGCAGTATATGCCCTGGCGCAAATGTTGCGCCGCGAAAGATTTTGCCTTGACATTGCAATGACTTTATGGTTTTTTTATTATTAGCAGGAACTGCGACGATTCTTGAATTACTACTGACGCGGATCTGAGAAAGCCGGCAGAATAGCTGCCACTATACCGCCAAGATACTGTTTGAAAACGTAAAACCTTTTGATACGACTGAGATCATTTATAAATCTCTATACCGAAGGAGGTGATACGTAAATTGAGCACAAACCCCATGTAGCCCGCCGTACTAAACCTAATAACCTTTTGGCTATAGGGGAACAGAAATGCCTGCGAGAAAAGGAGCGGAACGCTTCGCAAAAGTAGCTGTAAAAGACTGTTGGCATCCCTACGGGTTGCAGAGTCTGGCACCTGAGAAGTTTGCCTCTGTTACCTCGTTGATCCTGAAAGGAAAATTCGCGTTACTAGGATTACGTTATGACAAGGTCGCTGAAGTAAGGTGGCCATTACAGTAGACGACGCTTATTGTTTGCAGAACAGACCCTCTGACCTGATACACCAGGTTGTCAAAGTTATTTCATGATGAGGCCAGCTTATGCTGGCCTCATATGTTATTATAGCAATAAGATACTCGGGATATATAAAGTGATGCATTAAGCTGAGGGGGTTATGGGATGGTTTGTTTTTTTATGGGGGGTTTTCCTGTCATGAAAAAGAATTAAATGATGTTTTGGTATTGTCAAAGGGGTTGACAAAATTGTCGATATGTAAGATATTAGCCTCCTTACTGATGTAATAAACGGCGAACCAATTATTGACCTGGATGTAAGACATAGCATGAGCACCTCGATTCGACAAGCCGTTTTGCTGACCATTCTCGCCCTTATACTGGCGGCTCTCTCCAACACCGTGTTACCCAACCGCATTCCATATGTTGGCGAGTGGCCATCCCTGGCCGGTTCGGATTCGGTTATTGTGCCGCCATCGGCCGAGGAGGGTGATCCTCCATTTATTTCGCTTGATGAGGCGGCGGCCCTGTCACAATCGTCCAATGTGATTTTCTTAGATGCCCGCGATCCTGAGGATTACATTTACGGGCGAATTGCCGGGGCACTGAATCTTCCATTTGAAATGCTCGATGACTACTGGGACAGTGTGACATTGCAGATGCCTAAGGACAAGCAGTATATTGCATATTGTTCCGGTGATGAGTGCGAAACATCGCTGTTGTTGGGTCGGGAGATGGTTTATCAGGGATATGAGAAGGTTTATGTCTTTTTCGGTGGTTGGCGTGAGTGGGAGCGCGCCGGCTTGCCGGTGGAGCGGGGTGAATAGTATCATGAAATCCGGATCAAGATTTGTCCATAATGACTACCTGGCGCTGGTTTTGCGGATATTTCTGGGGGTGATTTTTGTGTATGCGCCGCTTGACAAGATCATGGAACCGTCGCAATTCGCGCGCATTATTTACAATTATCACCTGCTCCCGAGCGAGTTGATCAACCTGATGGCGATCCTGCTACCGTGGGTGGAGCTGGTTTGCGGGGTGGTGCTGATTCTGGGAGTTCAGAAAAAAGGCAGTCTGCTGTTATTAAATTTCATGCTGACGGTGTTTATGGTGGCAATCGGTATCAATCTTATTCGCAATGTTGATCTTGAGTGTGGCTGTTTTTCGGTGAGTTCCAAGTCCAAGAGTCATGCCCTGGGATTGCTGTTGCGTGATGTGGGTATGCTGGCAATCGGCATCTATCTGATGATCAATCGTTCCACTCGATTCGATCTGTTCAAGTCTCGTTCCTAATTCTCCATAATCGTCGGGGTAATCAAAATCACCAGATCGGTGGTACTTTTATCCACAGATTTATGTCTGAATATTCCGCCTACAATCGGCAGGGAACCGAGCAGAAACAACGATTCTTCCTGTTCCAGGGTGCTTTCCTTGAGCAGTCCTCCCATGACGGCGGTTTCGCCGTCTTTGACCATGATGCGGGTTCGCACCGCGCGTTCCGAGGTAATCGGTTTCTGGTTATCGAGGGGTCCGGAATATCCGATAATCTCCGACACGGAGGGATTCACGTCGAGCAGGATTTCACCGGTCTTAGTGATATGCGGGGTGACCAGCAGGGTGATTCCGACTTCCTCATCCTGGAAGGTCACGATATCCTGCACGGTGCCACCTTCGCTGAAGCGGTTGATGGTCTGGATCGGGATATTGGTGGTGACGCTGATTTCGGCTTCATGGTTGTTGAGCGTGGTGACTTTGGGATCGGACAGCAGTTTGGTGTTTCCTCTGGTAACCAGGTAATCCAGCATCAGGTTAACCTCGCCCAATGACAGGGTTCCCCAGTCCCAGGCACCGTCGGGCAGGTCGATTTGTCCGAAGGCCTCGGCTCCATCGGATTCCGAATCAGTCGAGGTTACTTCGATGCCGTGCCCTCGGGCCGAGAGCGAGGTCGGCCATGAGAAGCCGATATTGGAGTCATTGTCGACGCCGGTTTCGATCATTCTGACCTGGATCGATACCTGTTGTTGCGGGGTGTCGATTTTGCCAATCAGGCGGACGATTTGATCGACGACATCGGGCAGGTCGATAATGGTAATCTTTGAGGGCGCCATGGGACTGCCTGAATTGATAATCCCCTGTGGATTCTCAACGATTTTAATTTTTCCCTTGGGGGACAGCAGATCTCCGGCGGCATTGATGGCGGCGGCCGGCGAGATATGATCGAGGGTCAGCATTTTCACGGTCGTTTCGCCGACGGCATCCATCTCAAACGGTTTGACGACGATGACGTCTCCGGAAAAGTAATAATTATAGCCGTTGGATGACAGGATGGCCTGGAGTGCGTCTCGAAGCGTGACATCGACCAGGCGGATGGAGATATTCTGTGTCATTTGTCCTGAAAGGACCAGGTTCAAATCGTACTGCTCCGCCATCATGTTCAAAACCGTTGCCATCGGGACGTCTTCAAATTGCAGGCTCAGTTTTTCATTCAGGTTGGGGGGGGTGGCGAAACCATCCGCGGCCAGCACCATTATCAACATTATTACCGGTAGTATTTTGCGTATCATGACGTTTCCTTCTTTATCTGCAGGACAATTTGTGCACCATCTTTCTCCAGGGTCACGTGGCGTTTTTCTATCTTTACCACCCGGGCGCCGTTGATTCGATCTCCCGAACGTACCACACGTTTGTTGATCACGGCCGAGGGAGATTTGGAATTGAACAGGATACCGTTCAGCGTCCACTTCACAGGTGGAGCGGGGGCCGACTCGGTTTTTTGTCTGCCCATGTTGCGATAGAAGGGATCGCGTCCCCATGACATATTTTTGTATTTTTCAATATCGATGACGACACTGCCTGATGTCAGCGGTTGTTGAGTGGCCGAGGTCGCGGCCGGTTCGGAATCGAGCGGGCGCTCGGTTTTGGCATCACCGGTGAATTCACCCAGGGCATAGATGACGGCTCCGACAAAGGCGATCGCGATTATAATTTGCCGCGTTTTCTGATTCATCAGCTTTTCCCCGCAATGCCAAGAATGGCGTTAAAGGTGAACTTAATATCCGCGGTGGCTCGCCCGTCGGCATCATTATTGATGTGGCAATAGTTCAGACCCTTATAGAAATTTCGATTTTCAACTTCGCCGACAAATCTCCCAATATCTTGAAAGGGCCCATTCAGACTGAGGGTGATGGGCAGGATTTGCGGCAGGGTGTCGCCGGCGCTTTCGCGATTCAGGATCAGCAACTCATCAATGGACGGGGATATCTCCACCAGTCGAAGCTTATGATCTCGCGCCATGGCATCGAATTCGGCAAACAGGCGCAGGAGGTCTTCTTTTGATGCCAGCCGTGACATGAGCAGGTTCTTTTGCCTGGTCAGTTCTTTTTGGGAATTGAAATACGAGGGTAACTCCCTGAAGATGCGCTTAAAATCGGCGATTTGGGCTGATGCCCTGGCGGATTCCTGTTCCAGTTCTTGCCGTTCGGCGGTCAGCGGTTTCATTAATCCGAAATACCATCCGGTACATACGCCAATCAGGGCAAGCAGTATGATAATGTGTTGCTTTTTCATAGCACGGCCTTCATTTCGATTTGAAAGTCAACGATGAATTTCCCGCGACTGACACGCTTGTCGTGTTTGCGCAGATCAATGTCATTAAAAAACGGCGAGTGTTCCAATTGGGCGACGAATTCGGCCAGGATTACTTCCGGTGGGGGATCAGAGGCAATGGTGCGCCCGATCAGGTGAAGGTCATAGCCGGTGTCGGCGGGCATTAATTCGAAATGGTCAAGGACCACGGCTTGCGGTGTGATGCGTGACAACTCTTTCAGCCCGAGATTCAGGATAGTAGGATTGTTCTCAAGCATGTTGACAATAGCTTTGTCCGAGGCGGTGTTGCGCTTAATGCGGCGATAGAGCTGATATGACGGGGATGCGGCATACTGCTCAATCTGATCGCGAAACTGATACAGTTCCATTCGTTTAGTTTCGACTTCGGAGGAGGTTGCAAACCAGAACATAACCAATAACGTTATCACCGCCGCCAGCGCCGGAACGGCGAGGCGATAAAAGGCGGCGGCGGCTTGCGCCGCGCGGATCGAGTGTGGCAGGAAATCACTCAAGCGGCGAGGGGTGGCGGCCAGGGCAACCGCCCCAAGAGCGGCCGGAACGACATCGGCCTGATCTGCCATCTGGGGTTGTTTCGCGGCCCATTTTCTGAGTGGGAAACGCTTGAAAGAAATCCCGAATCGTTTGGTCAACTTGTCGATCAGATCATCGGAATAGGCCAGGTTCCCGTAGACATATGCGGTATCGGCACTTGATTTCGGATGCAGACCGGCATAGAAGTCCAGGGAGTTTTGCACTTCAATCACCAGGGCTTCGGAGAACTGTGACAGGTCGTTTATTTCGGGCATTTCCGAGGCCAGAGCCTGTGATCCGATGGAGCAGGTATGGATAAAGTTCAATTGATTTCCGTCATAGAAACTGATGTCGGTATTGTTGACTTTGACATTGACCAGGACATATGTTTTGTCCGGACCAAAATCATCCATCTGTGACAGAAACTGCCCGATTGCCTCTAACTCGTGGTGAACGGCATCGATTTTAATGTCGGCGCTGAGGAACTGTTCCAACCTGGTATCAATTGTTCGGCGTGGCACGGCCGTTATGGCGATGGCGGTCGTCTCCATTTCTCTGGCGGTCGGTGTTTTTATTTCCTGATAATCATAATAGGCCTGATCGAGCTTGAAGGGAATCTGGCGATTGGCTTCCCAGTAAATAGCGCCCGGCAGTTCTTTCTTGCTCATGTGTGGCAGGTTAATGATACGGTAGATCGAATCATTTCCGGTAATGCCGAGAATGCAATGAGTTTTTTGTCGGCGATGTTCGCGCAGGTATGAATTCACCTCGGCGGTTATGAAGGCCGAACGGGTGGTGTCGGATTCATAGGATGACGGGATATATATTTTGGTAACGTCCAGCAGTTTGACGTTCAGGGGGCCATGTTGTGCCGTAGCCATCTGCACGGCATTTTCTTCCACCAAAACGGCAATGGTTTGCCCCAGTCGATAATGTCGGTCAGGGCGCAGTCTGGTCCACAGGTCCGACTTCGCCATAAGTTGTGGCTTTTTCCCGGTTTCGATATCCGCCATATTTATCTCGCGCGTTAAAGGTCAAAGGTTATGATTGAACCATCATTAAACGTCACGGTAAAACTGCTCCCGGCCATGTTCTCAGAAGTACCTTCTCCGCTTTGCTCGGTGTTAAAACCAAGAATTTTAATGGTTCGGCTGGCACCGTTGTTGATGTTTCGTTGGGGGCTGAAATTCACGCGGTCTTCGGAGGCGAAACGGGGATCGCTTTGTGATGCCACCGTTTTGGTTCCCCACTTGACTTCTTCGAAGTACACGGTCGGTGAATGGGTGATCGCAACTTCGATCCATTTAACTCGTATTCTCTCGCCGGTGTTGTTGAAGATTTTGAACTGAATATCGCTACCATCGCCGGTGGTTCTCGCCGATCCGGAAACCAGATCCATGCCTTCACCTTCGGAGGCGGCGGCACCCCCCCAGAGCGAAACCCCAAAGTGCATATTGCAGATGGCGTTGCTTCCGGGGTTCACCGTTACATACGACAAGACAGTGTCATTGGTGATGGTGCTTACGGCACGCAGGGTATGGTGTCCGACCGGAATCCCCGAAAAGCTGAAATTGCCCGAGGCATTCGGTGTTTCCACCGGGGTGGTGGCCATGGAACCAGCTCCATCGGGATAGGTCAGGGTGATATCGACCGTATTGTTTTGCGATCCGGGAGGAAGTCCTGCGGCATCCTGAATGGTTCCCTGAATGGAATTGTTGGTTAGGTCGGAGGCGTTATTGGCGATCTGACGTGAGAGGGTGCTACCGGAACCGCTGGATGCAATCACGACATCGCCGGAGTAGGCATACTGGGTTCCCCAGGCGTCGGTTTTGTAGTCATCACCGTTTTGCATGAAATCGTTACGCAAGTAAGGCCCCTTCCAGGTGGCATAGCCGGGATTGGTAACCAGGGCCTCAAGATTGGGCGGGAGGGCCCCGATGTCGCCGACATATCCGAAATCGGAGCGGACGCCGTTACTTATCAGGTCGGGATTCCCGGCGACGGCATGCACCAGTGCAATCATTTCTTTCTTGGTAGCCTCGACGCGCCCGGTTTCTATGGCAGAATCCATTGATTTCATGGCCACCCCGGCGATAATACCGATGATGATAATGACCATCACCAGTTCTATCAGCGTCATACCATTTTCATTTAAGCGCATCTTTTGTCACTCCTAGAACGAGGTCGTGATATTGGGGGTGACACTGGTCGATGTGATGGTTCTGGCCGAGGGGTCATAGACATAGGGTTTCGACCAGGCGTCAAACAAATAATGCTGTTCGGTGGCGTTGAGATAGGGACCGTTCCACCCGATACGGGTAAACTTGTTGTAGGGTGGCACGGAGTCCGGTTTTTGAACCAAATCCTGCAGTCTTGCGGGGGGATAACCAACATCACCTTCAAAGCCACGATTGACATATTCACCACCGCTGACGATCCGGGGATCGCCGATGATCGCCGACTTGAGCCGTCCGATTTCATCTTTGGTGGCATTGATCTTGGAGTTTTCGGTCAGGGTCCCGAATTTCGGGATGGCGACGGCCGCCACGATTCCCAGAATCACGATAATAATCGCCAGTTCCACCAACGTGAAACCGGAGACGGATTTCTTTATCTTTCTCAGCATGTGTTTATTCTGCCATTTGTTTTACCAGTTATTTTCACCGGCCGAGGAAGTGTTGGGCCATAGTTCGCCGGTGTTGGCATTATAAACCCATCCGCCGCGGGTACCCACGGTCACGCCCTTGTTCAGCCCGGCAACGATGCTGTCGGGGGCATTGGCGTCGTTTTGATACGGATTATTGGGAAGGGCATGTTCCATGACCGCCCCGGGTGTGTTCAGGCTGTCGAGGGGAGGCCAGGTTGCGGTTCCGGTTGTAACGGCCTGGTTGGCGTACCAGATGGCAATACCTGATCGCAATCCGCCGAGGGCGGCGCGGGCGGCGGCCTCACGGGCTTCGGTTGAAACATCCTGATATTTTGGAATTGCAACGGCGGCAAGGATGCCGAGAATGACGATGATGATGACCAGTTCGATCAGGGTGAAACCATGATTGTCGCGAAGTTTCATGGTTGACATATTGACTCCTTTCGAGACGATACGATGAGATGGAATACTTTTTAAGATTATCGGTAACAGGCGACAAATCTTTAAGTTAGGCTATTGACGGAAGACCTGAATCAGGTTCCACATCGGCAGGAAAATAGCCAGGGCCACAATCAGGACAAAGCCGGCCAGGCAGACGGTTAGAATCGGCTCCAGCAGGGCGGTCAGGTGGCGAGATTTGTAATCGACCTCCTTGTTGTAATGCTCGGCGACCTCGTTGAGCATTGATTCCAGCGAGCCGCTTTCGAGTCCGACCTGAATCATCTGGAGGGCCATTTCGGGGATGAAACGGAACCTGGCGAGGAGGTTTCTCAATTCGCGTCCCTCCCGGAATGATTCGGTCAGCATTCTTATTTCCGCTGACAGGCGGCTGTTGCGGATGACCTCGGCAAGGAGTTCCAGGGAACGGACAACAGGGGTTCCGCTCATGATGAGAATTTGAAACATATATGAAAATCGGGCGATATTTCCCTTGATCAGCAAATCACCGAAAATCGGTATTTTCAAGAACAGTTCATCGAAATACAGGCGTCCATTGGGAGTGGAGTAGATTTTCTTTATGATCAGAAAGGTGGCAATGACGATTGCCCCGACAATCATCCAGTACTGTGTGACCATTTGATTCATCCAGATCATCAGGCGGGTCGGCGCCGGCAGTTCTGCCCCCATACCACCGTAAAAGCCCACAAAGCGGGGAATGACGAAGGTGATCAAAACGACAAAGGCCAGTGCAATCGCCGCGCAGACCACGATTGGATACCGGATGGACGATTTTATCTGGCGATTCAATTGCAGGTCTTTTTCGAGCATGACGCCGAGCGAATCAAGGATTAAGTCGAGACTTCCGGAGGCTTCTCCGGCGGCAATGGAAGCGGTATAAATTCCGGGAAAAAATCCTGGGAATTCCGCCATGGCATCGGCGAGTGATCTGCCGGACTCGACGCTATTGCGAATGGTGTTGATGATATCGTTGAAACGACTACCTTCAGGCCCGATGCGGATGATTGCGAGGGAGCGGAGAATCGGGATGCCGGCACGGTAAAGGGTGGCCAGATTGCGGGTGAAGATAATCAGGTTTTCGGTTCTTTTTGCTTTGAGAAAACCGAATAATCCGGCACGTAGCAGGCGACGTTCGGCTTTAATTTCGCTGGGGAGCAAATCCTGTTCGGCGAGGATAGCCACCACCCGTTCCCGGCTTTCGGCCTTGATCGTTCCCTGACGCGGTTGGCCATCGCGGGTTCGGGCCGTATATGTGAAAGTATCAGGCACTGACCGTAATTCTTTCAGTGGTCGGGTTGAGGGTGTCGCGTTCACGGATGGAGATACAGCGCATCAGTTCCTCAAGTGATACCTGTCCTGCTTTCACTTTCTCCAGGCCGGCCTGGAAAAGCGGGCGATATCCCTTCTGGATAGCATAGTTGCGCATTTGAACTTCCGAGGCGCCGCTGATAATCATCTCGGTCATGGTATCATCAACCTGGATTAACTCATAGATGCCGGATTGGCCCAGGAACCCGGTGCGGCGGCATTTGGAGCACCCGACGCTGTGGGTGAAGGTGATTGGTTCATTGACCGTATCCAGATTAGCCAGGCGGAGTTCATATTCAGGGGGGTCATAGGATTCTTTGCAATGCGGGCAGTTGTTTCGCATCAACCGTTGTGCCAGGACACCTTTGAGGGCCGAGGCAACCAGGTATTTTTCAATTCCCATATCGACCAGGCGATTGACGCCGGTGGGAGCATCGTTGGTGTGCATGGTGGAGAACACGAGATGCCCGGTCAGGGCGGACCGGATTGCCATCGCGGCGGTTTCGGTATCTCGAATCTCACCGATCATGATAATATCGGGATTCTGGCGGAGGATTGACCGCAGGGAAGAGGCGAAGGTCAGCCCGGCTTTTTCATTGGCCTGCACCTGATTGATCAGCGGCAGGGAGTATTCGACAGGGTCTTCCACGGTAATGATGTTTTTCTCGATGGAGTTGATTTCCTGCAGAACGGCATAGAGGGTGGTGGTTTTGCCACTGGAGGTCGGTCCTGTAATCAGGATTAGTCCTTCTTTCAACTGAATCAGGTCCCGCCATTGATCCAGCAGTTTTTCGCCGAATCCCAAATGCTCCAGTCCGATATTCAGCACGCGCCGGTCGAGAATCCTGATAACGACTTTCTCTCCGTGGATGGTGGGCAGGGTCGAGATCCGCAGGTCGACATCCTGGTCATCGACCGTGACCAGCATGCGTCCGTCCTGGGGAATACGTTTTTCCGAGACATCCATGTTGGCGGCCACCTTGATTCTCGATACGATTTCGGATTGAAGGTTTTTCGGTGGGGAGGCCTCTTCACGCATAACCCCGTTGATGCGATACCTGACTCGCAATAGCTTTTCATCCGGTTCAATATGAATGTCCGAGGCTTTGTCTTTGACCGCCTGATTGATGAGCAGATTGACCAGTTTCACGACCGGGGTGTCCTGTTCAACACCCAGGACATGCGCGGTGGCGTTTTTGCCATCCTCGCGGGCGCGATCTTCGGGATATGAACCGATGACTCCCTGAAGCGAATCCGCCACGGAATAGTATTGGTCAATAGCGGTCATGATATCGCCTTCGGCGCCCACGACTCGCTTAATATCGCAGTGGGTGAGATATTTCAATTCCTCTATTGCGATAATATTCAGGGGGTCGGCCATTGCTATGGTCAGGGTATTGGCGATTTTAAAGACCGGCACCAGGGCATAGCGACGGGCCACTTCGACGGGGACCATTGCGATTACATTGGGATCAATAACCAGGGTGTTTAATGCTATTTTGGGAATATTCAGTCGCTCGGAAAGGGTATCGAGGAGTTGCTCCTGTGTGATCAGTCCCCTTTCAACCAGGATATTCCCGACTTTGAATCCGGTTTTTTTTTGGTCTTTAAGAGCGTCCTGTAATTCGGCCTGAGTGATCAGGTCCTTTTCGATGAGAATGTCGCCTATTTTCTTTCGAGCCATAGTATTATAGAAATTTAAGGGTTCATCTTACATAATCGGTCGTTTGGCCGTTTCTCTTAACTTTGTTAAGATTATGGGGGGATTAAAGGTTGCTTTTGAGTCTTTTGTCCGATACTTTCAAGGAAAAACATGGTATATGGCCATTACGGGTCTGTCAGTCTTATATTCTGGTAGTGCTTTTTGAAACACACGATTTCAGTCATCCTGCTGGCCTTGTTTCTCGCATCGCCGGTTGTTTCCGGCGACAAAGAAACACCGACAAGCGGTGTTATAATAGATTCGGTTGCGATTGACAATCGCAATATATATGATCTGGATGATCCGCAATACCGGCACTGGATTTTCAAGCTGGCCAACAAGTTTAATATCAAAACCAAAAAGTCCTTTATCAAGCGGGAGTTATTGCTTCGGGAGGGTGATCTTTATTCCGATGCGCTGGCGGAAGAAACCGCTCACAATCTCCGGGCTCTTTCCCATATCTGGAATGCGGGGGTTTGCCTGCGTCAGATTGACAGTGTTGCGGTTTTGCAGGTGACCACATCGGACCGCTGGTCGCTGGTGGGGGGACCGTCGATCAAGCGTTCGGCCGGGGAAACGACCTATCAGCTCGGTTTTGAGGAGGCCAATTTTCTCGGGTATGGGCAATTTGTCGGAGTGAACGTTTTTATTCGCGATTTCGATGACGATTTTTACAGCCTTGCCTATACCTACCCCCGTATGCTGGGAACGAATCTTCGTTTCAACGGTTATCGCAACACCAGCCCCGAAACCGGTCTGAGCTGGATTGAATTGTCACAACCGAGGTTGTCGTTGTCCCAGCGTTTTTCATTCTCATTTAAATTTGAGCATATCGATCGACGCAACGATTACTACCGGAATGGGGAGATTGTGGCACGCGATGACGTTGCGGGATATGATTTCAGCGGAAAAGTTTCGCAACGGTGGTGGGGGTATCATACCAAGTTTATGGCGGCCCTGTTGTATAAGTATATGGACATTGACGTTTCCAACCGTCAATTGTATGCGGATGATGTTTCGGTGACTTTCGCCAGGGACAGTCTGTTCCATTTTGTTGAAGGCCAGCTGGGAATTGAAGATATCCGCTATGTGAAAACACGGCGGATTAATATCTTTTCCCGTGACGAGGATGTTGACTTGATCAGCGGCGTTTATATTAAATATGGTCGAGCCTGGGATAGGCAAGAGGGTGGGAAGCTATATGATAAGTTTACGCTTGAAGCTCATCTGGATCGCTATTGGCCGCCGCATTTGTTCCTGACGGATTTTGAGCGAAATGAGTGGTTCAACGGAAGTGTCAGCTTCAGGAAACGCCAGGATGTTTCGATAAAGTATTATTATAACGGGTTGACATGGTATACCCCGGTTGCCGCGATTCACCACACTCGCGATATCAGGCAGGATCGAATGCGGTTTTTGTTTGTTGGTGGGAACGCGGGAATAAGAGGATACCCGAGGAATTATCGCAATGGTGAAAAGCGACTGCTGATAAACCTGGAGCAACGGTTTTTCCCGGGCTTACGCCTGGTGGCGCATGATCTTGGGTTGGCGCAGTTTGTTGATCTGGGACAGAGCTGGAGTCATGGTGAAACGCTGGATTTTTCCGATATGAACTGGTCGGTTGGGGTGGGAATACGAATCGGTGCGGAACGGATTGCCAGGGAAGAGGCGTTGCGAATAGACCTGGCGTATGCCGGAAGACCGAAAACCTGGGAAATATCTTTCGGACTGGGGCAGTTTATTGACTAAAATTTAGCCCATTGCAACCGTAACTACTTATAGGCCTTGACAATCAGCGCTTTCGATGTAAATTGAAGTTAGAGGACAAATGGTCTTGTTACCGAATTTATTGGTCTCGCCGAAAGAATGGGATATAAAGCCATGACATCAAGATTGGGCAAATCAGCTTTTTGGATTTCGCTTCTTATTGTAATTCTTCAATTGTCCGCGTATGGAGAATCCGGCAGTCGCGATCGGTTATCATCGTCGCGCGCCACCCTGATCGATCAGGCTTTCCAGGCGGGGGAAATTACGGCGGGAGAACGAACCCTGTATACTCTCCAGACGGTTTGCGACCCGTCCGCACTTCCGGCCGCGTTCCAGCAGGTCGATCTGCCACTAATCAAGAGCGGGACGCCCTATATTATTCAGGCGGTTAAGAACTGGGATGTTATGGATCCGGAGCAACAGGCCCAGGCGGCCGCGCTGATGACTCGTGCCATGCTTGATTCGGTTTATATTTCACCGGAAAATCATTTTCGGATTCATTATGGTTTCAATTACCCCGACTCGGTTCCGGCCGATGATCTTGACAGCTCCGGGATTCCGGATTACGTGGAGCGGGTGGGATTATATGCCGACAGCGCCTATCACATGTATCAGGAGGTGTACGGTTATCTGCCGCCGCCGCTCGACAGTGATTCATTGTATGATATTTATTTGAGGAAGTTATTGAATGTATATGGGCAGACGTTTCCGGTGCTGCCGGCCGATTCCTCGTGGGACGACTATTACACCTACATCGATGTTGACTGCGACATGTCCAATATCCTGCCGAACGATGATCCCGAAGGCGATCAGATCGGCGCCCTGAAAGTCACGGTAGTGCATGAGTACTTCCATGCGACGCAATGCGCCTATGATACCTTTGAGGAATACTGGTGGATGGAATGCACCGCGGTTTATCATGAAGAGCTGTTATTTCCGGAAGTGAACGACAATTACAATTTCCTGCCCTATTTCTTCGATCATCCCGACACCTCGTTGTTGATCGAATCTTACCAGTACCACGCCTACGGTTCTTTTGTCTGGGCGATGTATCTTGCCGAAGTGTACGGGTACAACATAATTAAGGCCGCTTTTGAGAAGGCTCGTTATTACGACATCATTCAGTCACTTGACAGTGCCCTGGCGGATCATGGAGAGCGGGTGATGTCGGTGTTTCCGGAGTTTACGGTATGGAATTATTTTACGAACGCGCGGGCCGGTGCGCTGTCGTATTATACCGATGCCGGCGATTACCCGCTTTCGATACTGGACCAGGCCACTGCGAAATGTCCGTTTATGGGGGTGACACCGGTCCGTCCGCCTGATGGAATGAGTTGCAACTACATTGTCTCCTATCCCGATTCCATCGAGAACGGCTGTCTGAAGCTGAATTTCGACGGCGACGGAACGGCGGTCTGGGGATTTTCTTATCTCGGTTTTAACGGCGATGATCTTCTGGTTGTTGCCGATTGTGAGGTTGACCTGTCGGGACGGACCAGGGTCGGGATTTATGATTACATGCAATATGACTCGCTGGTGTTTATCCCGGCGGTGCTCTCTCCGTATCAATACGACCATGAGTACGTCTTTGACATGGAAATTATTCCGTTCGGTGACGCGGACGGTTCGGATGAATTGAATCTGCTGGATATTTTACTGGTTATCGATTACTTGTACAGCGGTGGTCCTCCGCCCAAGTATGATTTTTATATGGGCGACGCTGACGGCTCGGGCGCATTGAATCTTCTGGATGTGTTGTATCTGATCGATTATATATATGATGATGGTCCGGAGCCGGTGGTTTATCGTCCCTGATTTCACGCCTGTTGACATTATATGACAAAGCAAGGCGGAAAATATTTCCGTCCTATGTTTTTTTTTGTCATTAAATGCATGTGATAAGTACGCAATATAATTAGAATACGCTTTATTTGTGGACGTGCAGGCGGTACTGCCGGGTAGTCATAAATCAAAATAATGGAGCGGTTGAGATTTTTATACTTGACTTAAATTGTTGAAACTGTTATAGAAAACACGGATAGAGGATACTACATCTTAATTACCAGTCGATTGGTTCTGAGGCAACACGGAAGTTTGTCTCATCAACACAGAGAGGGGGAGTGATGGTCGGAGGTCTCGAACCGAAGATCTTAATCTGTGAAGATTGCGGTGAGGAGTTTGTTTTCACCGTCCAGGCCCAGGAGTACTTCGCCGACAAGGGTTACACGGAAGAGCCCAAACGGTGTAAACACTGCTACATGAAGTACAAACGTGACAAGCGGAACACTACCAATTCCAAGAACGGTGTTTATGTTTCCGCGCAGGATGCATCGTCCTACGGCCGCGCCAAATGAAAAGCCCCTGTCGTATGGACAGGGGCTTCGCATCGAACCGAAGTGGCCGCGGGGGAGGTAACGGCCAAGTCTTCGGTCATGCTTTGGTAAAAGGGGTTATTTAACGAGGATCATTTTTTTGACTCGTGCCTCACGTTCTGTCTGCAGTTTATAGAAGTACACACCGGATGGCAGTCGTGTCCCGTTATCATCGGTTCCGTCCCATGTAACGGTCAGCGTACCCTCCTGACACGGTTCATCAATCAGGGTTTTGACGGCCCGACCAAGGACGTCATGGACGACGATTTCCGCGGTGGTCGCCTCGGGCAGGTAGAATTCTATCTGCGTTCGGGGATTGAAGGGGTTGGGGTAGTTTTGGCCTAGGCGGATGTGCACGGGAAGTACTTCCACCGGTTCCTCTTCTTCCTCTTCGCCGCCACTGATCAGTGAGGTCTGGAAATTCATGGTCATGACATTCGCGGACGCTGAGATGTCGGTAACGGACAGGCCGGTATTGACGCCGTCATAGTCCCTGGTGCTTGGCGTCGTTGCGGGGCTGAAGGTGTTGGCGCCGGAGTTCCCCGGAAAGGGATCGCCGGCATTGCCGAGCGATTGTTTCTGCTCGAGCTGGAACAGTCCATCGGCCTGTTCCAGGGCGACCAGGAAATTTCCGGAGGAGGTATGTCCGGGGTACCATTCGTCATCGTTATCGGACTGGCTTTCATCTATATGCCAGATCAGCAGGCCACTTCCGGAGAGGTATGAATCGTATCCGGTTTTTTGGCGATTCTCAATCAGATAGTATTCGGTTCCGCCGTCATCCTCATGCCATAGCCTGTACAATTCCGGTGCTGTCTCGATCGCGGTCAGTGACGCACTGCTCATGGTATCGGTGATGACGGTTGGAGTCACGAAACCGATTTGGGTGCGGCACCAGGCATCGAAGTGCGCGGGGGAGCCGCCCATGTTGCCGGGTCCAAGCCAGCTTCCATAGGACATGATGGACCAGTTGCCAATGCCGTATGAGTCGGCCGGCCGGTCGGTGTCATAGAGGTCGGGCAGTCCGAGAATATGACCGAATTCATGACAGAACACGCCACAGGTAATATCGCCGGGTGACAGCCAGTATTCGGGTTGAATGGAATATTTCCATACGCGGACGCCGTCGACGGAGACCGTCGACGAAGTGACCCACATGTGCGACCAGATATCATCATTGCTCATGGTGAATTCCGCGCCGGGTCCGGAATGGACCAGGATGAGGGCATCGACATAACCATCGCCATTATTATCATATAGTGAGAAATCAACCAGCGGGTCGATGGCGGCTACGACTTCTTCACACAATTTCTGGCTGTTATGGGGATAGGCGCCGGTTCCGTTGTTGCCGTTGCAATAGTATGCGTAGGTTTCCGGGGCTGTCACCCAGCCCAGTGTTGAGGGCAGATTGACAGAAACCACATCGAAATTATCATATGATACTTCACGATAATAATGGCGCAATGATCCCTGTTGATTGGCGAACAGCAGACTGTCAAAGTCGCCTGCCGGCACGGAGTTGTTTTTATCCGAGAATTCGATCAGGACTGCCAG
>Ga0272441_10006186_pt1 | contig 20250 bp, 23 predicted proteins | sample SSMProp6N_FD_193582 | JGI IMG/M metagenome (GOLD analysis project Ga0272441, IMG submission 193582) | Marine sediment archaeal communities from Little Sippewissett salt marsh, Falmouth, MA, United States - SSM-Prop-6N | ecosystem: Environmental > Aquatic > Marine > Wetlands > Sediment ...
CGACCGTTACAACGCTGATCGTCGTTACTTCCTTATATTTTTTAGGAGGAGAAGTCTTAAACACCTTTGCCTTGTGTTTGATCATCGGCTTCGTCGCAGGAACGTATTCGACCATTTTTATTGCATAACCCCTGGTTTTGGCATGGCAAAAAAAGAACTAACAGGCTCTTATGTTTAAATCGCTTAAGTTCTTTGTGGATCAACATATTGACATCGATGAAATTTTAAATAATTTCGTTGCCTGTAACTATCGCAAAGTAAAGTCCGTTATCCAAGAAGGCGATTTTTGTCAGCGCGGGGAGGTTATTGATGTTTTCCCTGCAAATTTCGACGGCCCAATCCGTATCGCGCTGGACGATAACAAGATTCGTTCCATTACCAGCTTCAATATCAAATCCGGCAAACCCATCTGGCATCATAAGATTGTCATTATCCTTCCAAAGAAAATTTCCAAAAAATCCGCCTTTGATTCAGAGATTCCACTTAGTAATTTTGTCGACATAAAAGAAGGAGATTATGTTGTCCATCATCACCACGGGATTGGAAAATATCTGGGGTTAACCCGATTTGAGATTAACAAAAAAGATAAAGAGCATCTGATTATCGAATACAAGGGAGGAGACCGTCTCTATATCCCCAAGCATGACATGCATCTTATCCAAAAATACATCAGCTTTAACAAAAAGCCTCCCCGACTTTTCAAGCTGGGCTCAAAAGAATGGAGACGCATTCGTGCTCACATCCAAAAGAAAATCCAGCGACTTGCTGCCGAGCTTTTGCATGTGCAGGCGTTGCGTGCCAGCCTCAAAGGTTTCAGATTTTCCAAAGATTCCCAATGGCAGAAAGATTTTGAAAAAAATTTTCCTTTTGAGGAGACGCCCGACCAGATCAAGTCGACGCAAGAAGTCAAGTTGGACATGGAATCCGTCTATCCGATGGACCGCCTTCTTTGCGGGGATGTCGGGTTTGGGAAAACAGAAGTTGCCTTTCGTGCCGCCTTCAAAGCCCTCATGGATAATAAACAAGTAGCCCTTCTGGTCCCCACAACCATCTTGGCCGAACAACACTATTATAATTTCAGCAATCGCATGAAGGATTACCCAATCCAAATCGAAATGCTGAGTCGATTCCGCACCAAAATGGAGCAGGCGAAGATCATCCAAGGTCTCTTGGATGGGAATGTGGATATCGTCATTGGAACGCACCGCTTATTGTCCAAGGACGTTTCTTTTAAAAATCTGGGGTTGATTATCATTGATGAAGAACAGCGTTTTGGCGTCAGAGCAAAGGAGAAATTAAAACATCTGAAATTACTCGCCGACGTGCTGACGATGACAGCGACACCTATCCCGCGGACACTCTACATGTCATTGTCCGGGGCAAAGGATATGTCGGTCATATCCACCCCTCCCCAAAACCGAATTCCTGTTGTTACCAACATCGTTGCTTTTGATGAGGATATGATCAAGGCAGCCATTGAACGAGAGCTGAAAAGAAAGGGCCAGGTATTTTTCTTGCATAATCGTGTTGAAGATATTGACAGGATTGCTAAAATAATAAGGCGGCTTGTTCCGGAAGCTCGTCTGGCTCTTGGGCACGGACAAATGCCCCCGAGACTTTTAGAGAAAATCATGCTAAAATTCTTAGAGGGCGAATTGGATATTCTGGTCTGTACCACGATCATCGAGTCCGGCATTGATATCCCTAACGCCAATACCTTGATCATCAATCGAGCCGACCGATTTGGGCTTGCGGAATTACACCAATTAAGAGGGAGGGTTGGCCGATGCACGAACCAGGCCTATGCCTATTTCATCGTGCCGCCTAAAAATATACTTTCGTCCGTTGCTAAGTCAAGGCTCGACGCCCTTGAAAAATACAGCGAGCTCGGGGCTGGTTTTCAGATCGCCTTTGAAGACCTCCAAATCAGAGGGGCAGGAAATCTTTTGGGAGAACAGCAAAGCGGCTACATCTCTGCCATAGGATTTGATCTCTATTGTCGTTTATTAAAGGAATCTATTGAAAATATAAAAAACACAAAGGAGCCAACTTCTCATGTTTAAGACAATCCGAAATTACCTTCTAGGAGTTTTCTTTTTAACCTTTCTTTTTTTTCCAGCAAACAATGTCTTAAGTATAGAAGATGCCATTCTGGCTGTCGTTAATGACGAAATTATCACTTTAAAGGATTTAAAAAATTATTTCCATTCAGCTTATATCCAGTTGAAACTGCAAGGGCATACGGATAAACAGATTGAACAGATCATGTCAGGCTTTCAAACTAAAGGGCTTGAAAAACTGATCGAAGACAAATTGATCTTGGGAGAAGCGAACAAGCTCGAGATGGAAGTCAATGAAGCCGTCATTAATGAAGAAATACAAAAAATCAAATCTAAATATGCCTCGGAGGATGATTTTTTGAATGCCCTCCTGAAAGACGGATTAACGGTGACGGATTTGCGCAACAAATTTCAGGATCAATTAAAAATGAAATTTGTGGTGGAAAAAAGTGTCAAGTCAAAAATCACCATCAATCCCCAAGAAGTTACAGATTATTATAACAATAACAAAGATATGTTTTACCGACCTGCAGGAAGAAACCTTGACTCTATCTATCTCTCAACCAGGGAGGATGCTCAAAAAGCAAAAGAAACAGCACAAGAAGCTTTGGAGCTGCTTAAAGAGGGCAAAAGTTTTGAAGAAGTCGCCCAGCAATATTCTCAAACGCCTTCGATTGGTTTTGTAGGAAAAGGGCAACTGTTGCCGGATGTGGAAAAATCTGTCTTTTCCTTAAAAGAAGAAATTTCTCCTTTGATAGAAGTGGAGGGAGGTATTTTTATTTTTAAAGTCAAGGCCGTGGTTCCCAGTCAATCAATACCCCTGGAGGATGTCAAAGAGGAGATAACAAAAAAGTTGTTTGAAAAAAAGTTCAAAGCCCGTTTTGAGGACTGGATTGCGGACATCAAACGGGATGCATTTATTGAAATCAATCAATAGGACAGAAAAACAATTTTTATGATGGCTATATCTAAAAATAAAAAACCCGTTATTGGCATTACCATGGGCGATCCAGCCGGCATCGGCCCTGAAATCATAGCTAAATCGCTGCGAAACCCCTCCTTAAGAAAGTCCGCTCGCTTTCAAATGATCGGCAATGCCAAAATTTTTGCTAATTATTTCAAACAATCTTTCCCTCATTGCAGCATCATCGACATTTCAGAACGTTCCCATGATAAAATCAGGATTGCACACCCCAATGCCGTAAGCGCAGAAGCCTCATTTCAATACCTTCAGGTCGCTGTTGATCTTTTAAAGAAAAAAGAAATAGACGCCCTGGTGACCGGCCCCGTCTGCAAAGAAGCCATTTCTTCCTTGGGCCATGGTTTCTTTAGCGGGCACACAGAATTTTTAGCCGACTCTTTTGCCATAAAAAACTTCGATATGATGTTTGTCTGTTCTTCCTTAAAAACAGTTGTTGTCACCCGGCATATCCCCTTATCCGATGTCAGCAAGGCTCTCTCCAAAGAAAAAATTTATAAAACCATCGAACTGGTCAATAACACTCTCAAAAAAATCTTTAAAATAAAAAGACCTTGTATTGCCATTTGCGGCCTTAATCCCCATGCAGGAGAGGGAGGGTCCATCGGAAAAGAGGAAATAACAAAGATTATTCCTGCTATTAAAAAAGCAAGAAAAAACCGCATCAATGCACAAGGCCCCTTCCCGGCCGATACGATCTTTTCACCCGAGATCGCAAGAAAGTTTGATATCGTCGTCACGATGTACCACGATCAAGGCACCATTCCCGTTAAAACGCTTGCTTTCAATGGCCTTGTCAATTTTACCATCGGGCTTCCTTTTATTCGAACATCACCCGCTCATGGAACGGCATTCAATATCGCGGGAAAAAATAGAGCCAACCCATCCTCCATGATGGAAGCCATCAAATTAGCTGTCATGCTGGCTTCCAAAAGATAATGATGACGAACATTTTTCCTAAAAAACACTTGGGACAGAACTTTTTGGTTGATGAGAATATCAAAAACCGTATCATTGAGGCCTGTCATTTTAACCCAAAAGACCGGGTCATCGAAATCGGACCCGGCCTAGGCGCCCTCACAGAAAAAATCCTGCATAGAAGCGATCATCTTCTTGCCATCGAAACGGATGCACAACTCTTTCGTAAACTCAAAGAAAAGATACAGCCCTTTGTCGAACAACACCCTGAGAAAAAGATCAAAATCGTTCATGACGATTTCTTGAAATATGATCTGTCCTCAATCCCTCCCCAAAGCAAAGTTGTCGGCAATCTTCCCTACAATATTTCCTCTTTGATCATGGAAAAGCTCATCCGCCGCCAAGACCTCTTTTCATGCTTTTATTTCACGGTCCAGCTGGAATTTGCAAAAAGGCTTGCAGCCAAACCCCATTCCAAGGATTACGGGTCATTATCTTGTTTTGCCCAATACTATTGCGATGTCAAAATCCTTTTTAAAATCAAAAATACCTGTTTTCGTCCTATCCCCAAGGTTGTATCCAGTTTTGTCCAGATGATCCCCAGAGAGCCTCCCCACAAGGCTTTAAATGAAGCCCTTCTTTTTAAGATTATCCGCCAAAGTTTCCAGCAAAGAAGAAAAAAGTTCTTCAACTCATTGTCATCTCTGATTAAAAAGGACCGGCTGGAAATAATTTGCAAAGAATGCAGGATTGATCCCCATTTGCGTGCAGAAAATCTTTCTTTAAAAAATTTTGTGGATATTGCTAATTTGGAAGTAACAATGAGTGGTAAGTAAAAAAGAGGGGGGCTTAATTCCAGCCGTTGAACCAGTGCTTCACAATATCGTCTTTTTTGACCTCAAAAGCGTATTTTAAGATCATTTCTTTGGCTTTTTGATTGGTTTCGCTAAAATCAATTCCTATCAAGTTGCCATCCTCGCACTGTTTGCTCCAAAGGATTTTTCCTTCGACATCAACAGATACATTCTCTGAAAGAAATATGGTCAACTGGACTTTTTGTCCAACCTGAAAAACTTCCGGCAACATCAAGCAGGCCCCGGCACAGCTGATATCCCTGCTCAATCCTTCATAAACATGTTTATCTTCCTCTGCCCTGAAAAAAACGCGGTTATTAACTTCCCAACGCGGCAAATAACGGCTATCCCGGAGATGGAAATTTTGGTTCTGGTCAAATGCTTTACCATTTTTTGATGTTTGACCATCCATAAACTATTTCTCCCCAATATGTTAATAAAGAATGGATTATTTTTATTATATACCCGGACAAAAAAAATAGCCACAAAACTTATAAAAATTTCCGTGGCTAATAAAAATATAACATATTAAGGGAGACTATTCAAGAGATAATAGTAAAATATCCACCCTTCTTTATTCTTTTAGTAATGCTTGACACTTATCAAGGGGAGTGTTACAAATTAAGAGAAATCCATTCCAAAATCGCAGACTTTTTTGATATGCCAAGAATCATTTTTTTCTTAATTATCTTTGTATGTGCAACAGCCGGCTCGTTAAAAGCTGAGGATTCGCTCAATATTCCCTACAAATTGGCAATCCTTCACATGCAGAGCCTTGATCCCCTTAACAGCTACCTGGGAAAAACAGAGGAGCCCTCAGATGCCCTCGTAGCAGAAATGAAATGGATCTTGGATACGCTCAAGCACCGATGCCTCAATCCCGAAGTAGCCATCGCCGATACCATTGTTGAGACTTGGACATCTATGCAGCAGAATGGTTACGAGATGTCTCTTTTGGAAGTTGCCAGGGAACTTTCCAAATTTTCCAGGAATATGGTTCTTTTTGGAAAGGATAAGGTCAATTTTCGCATGACAAGCCGATATTGGCTGCTCAATAAACTCTATGACAAAAACGTCGAAACCATTACGAATGAATAAAAAAAATTTTTAATCTTTGTTTTTTCTAGAAAGAAGGGATCAATGGAGAAAAAAATTTATTATCATGACACGGATGCCGGAGGGGTTGTCTATTATGCAAATTATTTAAAATATCTGGAAGAAGCCCGGACAGAATTTTTGGAAAAAAAAGGCTTAAGTGTCGGGTTTTTAACCAAACGCGGCCTTTTATACGCTGTAAGAAAATGTTCCATCACTTATCGCAGTCCCGCCCGTTACGGCGAAATTCTCCTGTGTGAGGCCGATTTAAAAAAAGTCACTGCCGCCCAAATGATTTTTGAACAGACTATTTTGAACAAAAAAACAAAACAGCTTCTTGTGGAGGCCGAAGCGGTTTTGGTTTGTTTGACAAAAGATTTCAAGCCGACTCAAATTCCGGAAGACATCAAAGCCTGCCTTTCATAAATATCCTATCCTCCTAAAGAATATGGAGCCCCACGGCTAAAGCCGTGGTCTTCTGCGTAGGCGGATAAAGTTTCAGCGTATTTGCTGTTCTCTCCTGAAGGAACAACATACATTATCAGTTTGGTCTTGTCACAAATATCCTTTAGTGGTATTATATGTACTTTAGTACTATTATATTTATTAATTAGAATTAACTTTTAAGGAAGTGCGATGATCAGTAAAAACGATGTGCGTTATATTGCTGCCCTGGCAAGAATGCATCTGGAAGACAAAGATCTTAACCGCCTTACCACAAATCTGGAAGACATCCTGCATTATATCGACCAATTGGAAAAACTGGACGTTAGCGATATTGAACCCACAAGCCACGTCCTTTCTTTACAAAACGTTTTCAGAAAAGATGAAACACGGCCCTCTCTGAGCCAAGATAAATCCTTGAGCATTTCCATCTCCCAAGAAAAAGGATCCTTTAAAGTGCCGCAAATTATTGAATAAAAAAGTTATGATATTAAACGAACTGACTGCCCATGAGCTTATCGACCTCTTAAGGAAAAAAGAAATTTCTTCTAAAGAAATTTATCCTTCCGCTCTTAACCAAATCAATAAAACCAATCAACAGGTCAATGCTTTTGTAAGAATCCATAATTCCCGACAGGAGGCATCTGGCCTTGAGGATGGGAAATTTCCTATTCCTATTGCGGTCAAGGACAATATGTGCATTGACGGGGTTGAGACAACCTGTTGTTCTAAAATCCTCAAAGGATTCAAGCCCCCCTACAATGCCACCGTCATAGAAAAAATTCAATCAGCCGGGATTCCCATCATTGGCCAAGCCAACATGGACGAATTTGCTTTTGGCTCCTCAACGGAAACATCCGCTTTCGGGCCAACGCACAATCCGTGGAACCTGGATTGCGTTCCGGGGGGGTCTTCGGGCGGCTCTACCGCAAGTGTTGCCGCTAATCAGGCTATTTGGGCTTTGGGATCAGACACAGGAGGTTCCATTCGCCAGCCGGCTTCCTTCTGCGGTGTTGTGGGGCTGAAGCCTACTTACGGAAGGGTTTCCCGTTACGGGCTGATTGCGTTTGCATCCAGCCTTGATCAAATCGGGCCTATAACCAAAGATGTTACGGATGCAGCTATTCTTTTAGGCATCATTTCCGGATACGACCCAAAGGACTCAACCTGTGTGGATACCCCCGTGCCTGATTATACAAAAGCCCTTTCCCAAGATATCAAAGGCCTGAAAATCGGTATCCCTAAAGAATATTTTGTCGAAGGCATGCAGGAAGAAGTCAAAGAGGCTATCTTTGAGGCCATTAACGTTATGAAAAAGAAGGGGGCGATTTTTAAAGAAATTTCTCTGCCCCATACGCAATATTGCGTGGCCACTTATTATATTATTGCAACGGCCGAGGCTTCTTCCAACCTGGCGCGTTATGATGGCGTGCAATACGGATTAAGAAAGCAGCCTTCAAAGGCCAGGAAAAACGCTCTTATCGATATGTATGAGGAAACCCGCTATCAGGGATTCGGCGATGAGGCCAAAAGAAGGATTATGCTGGGGACGTATGCCTTATCCTCCGGGTATTATGATGCTTATTATCTGCGCGGCCAGAAGGTAAGGACTCTTATCAAAAGCGATTTCGATAAGGCCTTTAAAGAACTGGATGCTGTCATCACACCAACCTCCCCGACGACAGCATTTAAAATAGGAGAGAAGGTTGATGATCCCCTGTCCATGTATCTATCGGATATTTGCACGATTTCCGCAAACTTAAGCGGCATTCCAGGCATATCCATTCCTTGCGGATTCTCCCAAGAAGGATTGCCCATTGGTTTGCAAATTTTGACAAAAGCTTTTGATGAAGAAATGATGTTAAGGATTGCTTACACCTATGAGCAAAGCACAGAGTGGCATAAGCGTAAGGTAAAATTATAAGATGAAACACAAACAAGACAACCCATTTGAAACAGTAATCGGCCTAGAAGTGCATCTTCAATTTGATACCAAGACCAAAATCTTCTGCAGCTGCCCCAATAAGTTCGGAGAAGCCCCCAATACTTGTACATGCCCTGTCTGCCTGGGGCTTCCAGGGACATTGCCTGTTCTTAATGAAACGGTTCTTGACTATGCCATCAAAGCCGGGCTGGCCCTCAATTGCCAAATCAGTCCGTCTATCAAATTTGACAGAAAAAATTATTATTATCCCGACCTTCCCAAGGGTTATCAGATTTCGCAATTCGACCATCCGATTGCCAAAAATGGTTTTATTGCCATCCCCTCAGAGAAGGGAGAAAAAAAAGTGCGCATTCATCGCGCTCACATGGAAGAAGATGCGGGAAAACTCATTCATGAGACAAAAACCAAAAGCAGTCTGGTAGACTACAACCGCACAGGAACCCCTTTGCTTGAAATTGTAACAGAACCCGATATCCATTCTCCCCAGGAGGCTTACGATTATTTGAATATTCTCAAATTGACCTTGCAGTACCTGAACATTTCTGACTGCGATATGGAAAAAGGGAGTTTGCGCTGCGATGCCAATATTTCTTTAAGAAAAAAAGGAGAAACGAAGCTCGGGACAAAAACGGAGCTGAAGAATCTCAATTCCTTCAAAGCCGTCAAGGCCGGCCTTGAGTTTGAAGAACAGCGCCAGGCAAAAATTCTCTCTGCCGGAAAGCCCATCGTCCAGGAAACGCGCCTCTGGGATGAAACCAGGGCGGCCACATTTTCCATGCGCAGCAAAGAGGAGGCCCATGATTATCGTTATTTCCCGGAGCCGGATTTGGTGCCCTTTACCATTGACCAGAAAAAGATCGACGAAATCAAATCCTCGCTTCCTGAATTGCCCGAAGCCAAACGAACAAGATTCCTGAAAGATTATGGACTCTCCGACTATGATGCGCAAATCCTTATTCAGGATAAAAATCTGGCCGATTTTTTTGAGGAATGCGTCAAGCTCTTGCCCCAGCCAAAGAAGATCTGCAACTGGATTAACGGGGCGCTCCTCAAAGAGCTCAATGAAAAGAAGGCGGACATAAAAGATATCGCTTTACGGCCAAAAATTTTTGTGGACATTATTCAAAAAGTAGACGAAGGAAAAGTCAGCAATTTAGTAGGTAAAGATATTCTTGGCATGGTCATTCATGCCGGAAAAACGCCCGACCATCTGATTGCAGAAAAAGGGCTTGCCCAGGTATCGGATGATCATGCGCTGGAAAAAATCATCGATGAGGTTTTATCCGCAAATCAAAATGTCGTCAATCAAATCAAAGAAGGCAAAGAAAGTGCTTTAGGATTTTTAATAGGACAAACCATGCGCCAATCCAAAGGCAAAGCTAACCCCAAAAAAGTGGGGGAACTTATAAAAAGGAGGCTGCTCTCATGAAGAAACTTTTCTATTCTCTTGCTTTACTGACCTTGCTTGTCTTTCAAATCCATTCGACAGCTCTCTGTCAATCCGATATGAAGGAAGACAATGATGCTTCCTCCCAAAAATCATCCATGATCAAGGATCTTTATTCGCAGGTCGAGTTGTTCAGCTATGCGCTGACGACCATTCAATCCGAATACGTTGATGAAAAAACACCCCAAGACCTGATCTATGGATCTTTAAAAGGCATGTTGTCGTCTCTGGATCCTCACAGCCAGTTTTTAAACCCGGAGGATTACAAAGAACTCAAGACAGAAACGCAGGGCAAATTCGGAGGGTTGGGAATCGAAATTTCTATCCGGGATGGTCTGCTGACCATCATCACTCCTATCGAAGATACGCCGGCCTGGAAAGAGGGATTAAAGGCAGGAGACCGTATCGTAAAAATCGAGGAAGAGCTCACAAAAGACATTACGTTAAACGAGGCCGTTAAAAAATTACGCGGGGAGCCGGGAACGAAAATCACAATCACCGTCTTTCGGGAGTCGGAGTACAAGATTTACAACTTCACCATCACACGAGAAATCATCGAAATCGAAGACGTTAAGGATACCCAGATTTTAGAAGACAATATCGGCTATATTCGGCTGGTGGAATTCAGAGAGGACAGCAACCAAGAAGTTCGAAAGGCCATGGAGCAGCTCAAAGAAGAAGGGGCTGACAGCCTGATCCTGGACTTGAGAAATAATCCCGGAGGATTGTTGGATGTTGCCATTAATATCACCCAGCAATTTCTGCGCGCCGGAGACACAATTGTTTCCACCAAGGGAAGAAGGACCTCTCAAAATCTGGAATCCATCGCAAAAGATATTCCCGGAAAAATCCTGGACTGGCCGATGGTCGTTCTCATCAATGAAGGAAGCGCCTCAGGCAGTGAGATTTTGGCAGGGGCCTTGCAAGACAACAGACGGGCCGTTATTTTAGGAGGTCAGTCTTTTGGGAAAGGCTCTGTTCAGTCGGTCATCCCTCTGCCGGACGGCTCGGCCCTGCGCTTGACAACAAGCAAATATTTTACGCCGTCAGGAAAATCCATCCATGGGACAGGAATCACACCGGATATCATTGTAGAGAGAAAATACCCAAAACTTGACGAAGACGAAAAAGAAATTAAAGAAAAAGAAGAGGAGATCGATAAGGTCTTTGAAGACGTTGAACTTCAAGACACTGAAGATCCCCGAGAACTTGAATTAAAGAAGAGGGAAAAAGAAAGAAGAGAATATATCCTTGAAGACAACCAAGTGCAGAGTGCGATTTCTGTTATTAAAGGGATTAAAGTTTATAAAAAAATGAATGGGCCTGTTGGGTAAGATTAGGGTATGGGGTATAGGGTTTAGGGTATAGAATGAATATTTTGGGTATTGAAACATCCTGCGACGAGACTGCCGCTGCCGTCGTCAAAAACGGCAGAACCATCCTTTCGAATGTGGTGGCTTCTTCTTTAAAGGAACACACAAAATACGGTGGTATCATTCCAGAGATCGCATCCCGGCATCAGCTGGAGCTAATCAATCCGATTGTCGATAAAGCTTGCACAAAAGCGCATTGCACGCTTAAAGATATTGATGCGATCTGTGTTACAAAGTCACCAGGACTGATCGGGTCTCTTTTGGTGGGACTTTCATTTGCAAGGGCTTTAAGTTTTGCGATTCAAAGACCTCTTTGCGAAGTTGACCATATCAAGGCACATCTTTATGCTAATTTCTTGAGCTTAGATAATGGAAAAAAACCAAAAGCCAATAAAAAACCCAAACTGCCTGCCATAGGCTTGATTGTTTCCGGCGGGCATACAAGTTTATATTATATTAAAAACATGCATGATTATCAGCTTTTGGGGCAAACGCGCGATGATGCAGCAGGAGAAGCTTTTGACAAGGTTGCCCGTATCCTCAACCTGGGATATCCGGGAGGCCCTGTCATCGACAAACTTGCCAGAAAGGGGAAAAACAAAACCATCCAATTTAAATACGCGGATCTTCCCCATACTTTTGATTTTAGTTTCAGCGGCGTCAAGACGGCCGTTCTTTATTACACGCAGCAATTCAAGAACAAAAAACACATTCCCCTTGAAGAAATCGCTTATTCCTTTCAGGAGAGCATTGTATCCATTTTAGTCAAAAAAAGCCTGGAGGCCTGCAAAAAAAAGAGAGTAAAAACGCTTGTGGCCGGCGGGGGCGTTGCCGCCAATTCACGATTAAGAGAAAAATTGACGACAAAAGCCAAAGAGCACAAAATCAATGTTCATTTTCCGCCCTTGGAATTGTGCATCGACAATGCCGCTATGATCGCGGGATATGGTTATCATCATTTAACATAACCGGATAATTTTAAAAATAGAAAGGAGCTGTACGTGATTCATGACGTCATGGAAATAACCGGAAGAATTTTTTTAACGATTTTTTTGGCAAGTATCATTGGATGGGAAAGAGAAATACGTCAAAAAGGGGCGGGCTTACGGACACACATTCTTGTCGGCGTTGGATCGGCTCTGATTGTATTGACTTCCTTTCATGTTTTTGATATATATAAGGATATAACGACCATCGATCCCAGTCGTATGCTCGCCGGAATCGTAACGGGCATCGGATTTTTGTGTGCGGGAACCATTATCCGGGGCGGCAACCAGGTCATAGGCCTTACAACCGCCGCTACTTTGTGGGTTGTTGCCAGTATCGGCATGGCCGTTGGCGCCGGTCATTACAGCGCGGCGATTATCGTTACCGTTGTGGTCTTTTTTGTTTTGATCAGTTTACGCTCCATCGAGCGAAAAGTAAAAGATAAACTTTTATAAGCTACAAGGAGGCGGGGAAATGGCACTCAGAGGAAAAAAAGAAAGTGGGGAACAAAAAGAAAAAAGCATTGAAATCAATGCGCAAATGCAGGGCACCTTGTCATTCAAGGATCCGGTCAACCTGAAGATCAACGGCAACTTCAACGGCACGCTGGAAGTCAGGGGAACATTAACGGTCGGAAACACAGCTTTCGTAGAAGCTCATATCACAGGAGACAATATCATTTTGGCCGGAAAAGTCCGGGGAGATATTATCGCCAAAAGGATGCTGGTCCTCATGCCGACAGCCATTTTAACAGGCAACATCTCGACCCCGAAGCTCAATATCGTTGAAGGAGCCATTTTTCAGGGCAAATGCCAGATGATGGAAGACATCCTTGATCTTGAGGAGGTGGCAAGATATTTAGAAATCGATGCCCCATCCATTATCGAGCTGGCCAATGCAGGAAAAATTCCCGCGGCAAAAAACGGGGAAACCTGGACTTTTGAAAGATCAAAAGTCGACAGCTGGGCGGCAACAGGCAAAGTCAAATAATAATAAAGAAGCCATCGCATGACAACTGGACAATATATTTCCGTAAGAGAAACGGCGCAAATTCTGGGTACTTCTGAAAAAAAGGTGATGGACCTGATTGAAGAAAAAAGCCTCATCGCTTACAAAATCGCCAATCAATTCCTTCGGCTCAAAAAAACAGAAGTGCTGAGCTTAAGAAACTCCGGTTCTGTCACCAATGAAACCACCGAACATTTTTATACATGGACAGAGAAGCTCCAGGATTTCTTTTATTACAACGATTTTTATCTTGTTTCTGCGGTTATCATCATCAGCTTGCTTTACATCATTTTTTATACTTAAATGCGGCCATGTCCTTTTCTATAAAAAAATATTATCATCCCGTAATTCTTTTTTTGGCCATCGCTTGTGCGGGATGTTCTCTCTTTGAGAACAAGGAGCTGTTGAACAAAAAGAAGGAAGAGCTTGAGCTCAAGAAGAAAAATTTTGCTGCCTTGAGTGAAAAATTATCAACCCAATCGCTCAAAAAAGGGACAACAACGCAGGAGATTAGAGATACTTACGGAGAACCCGACGATATCTTCCAATCCCAGTCAAGTGTCAGCAGTTTTGCGATTTGGACATATGAGCAGGTTTTAGACGAAAAAGAAGAAGGAATGGGGTTTCAGCCCATCCGCCTCTATTTTAATAATAATAAGCTCAGCAGCTGGAAAAACTGAATTTTTCTCATCAGAAAAGCCTTGCAAAATTTCTTAATATCGTCTAAAATTACGGATTCTCGAGAGATGCCTGCTTTCAGAAAGTTATTTTTTGATACTAGGAAAGGAACCTCTCGATAAATTTTTGATTTTTGGCGCACTTGATTATGGATTTGTTTGAAATCAAGTGCAGCCTTTAATCTTTCTAAATGTTTTTTTGGTTTGTTAGTGGAAATTAAAGGCGAGGTAGCTTCCGCCATAAAGCATGGCGGATGAAATCCGCTTAAAAATAAGGCGGACTCGCCACGTTTTGTGGCGAGCAGTTCCTTCGCTATTTAAATAATTTCGGCGAGGTAGCTTCCGCCATAAAGCATGGCGGACTCGCCACGTTTTGTGGCGAGCAGTTCCTTCGCTATTTAAATAATTTCGGCGAGGTAGCTCAGTTGGTTAGAGCACACGGCTCATACCCGTGTTGTCGAGAGTTCGAGTCTCTCCCTCGCCATTTTTTCGTTTTACGCCGTATCTCGTCTGTAAAAGAAACTACAGACGTGCCCTCTAACCACACGAGCTACCCCTAGTAGTCATCAATACATGAAGCTTTCCGTCGCATTCGAGGAATTCCTGGATTTCGCCACTCTGGAGCGTTGCCTTTCATCAAACACAATTAACTGGTATAGAAGATGCTTCAAACCTTTCGTTAAGTACCTGAGATACGATCTTTTAGCCACAGATACTAGTATTTTGACCGCAGACAATTTACGCAAATACTTCGTGAGCCAACGACTACACGGCAACACCCCTAGAACTATCCTCAATTCTATGCAGGGGATAAGGTCGTTTTGCGTATTCCTGGTAAAGAAGGGACACCTCACAAGTAACCCCGTAGACAGCCTAGAGAAGCCAAAATTACAAAGGCGACTCCCCGAATTCTTAAATGAGGAGGAATCGAGAGAGCTACTTACAGCTTGCATCAATCTAAAAAGTATTTTTAAATCAAAATGGGTCAGGGATATAGCAATCATATCTTTATTTTTATTCACAGGAGTACGAAGAAAAGAACTTCTCAATCTAAAACTAGGCGATTTGAATCTAGAACGAGGATACATCAAAGTATCAGCTAAGAATAAAGAGAGGCTGGTTCCTCTAAACAGCACAGCCAAAGAATTCTTGGTAGATTATTTAAAAGCAAGACCAGAGAGGGGAGTAGATTATTTATTCGTATCAACCAATCGAAATGGTGGTTTAACCTCTCAAGGCTTATACGATATTTTTAAAAATTTAAAGCAACAGGTAAATTTTCACAAAAAAATCTCTCCCCAAATACTAAGGCATACTTTTTGTACGCTGATGTTAAGAAACGGCGTCAACATTAGAGACATTCAGCTACTGGCAGGTCATTCAGACATCAGCACCACCGCCAAATTCTACTTAGGTTGTGATGAAAAACAGCTAAAGAAAGCGGTAGATAAACATCCGTTAAATATTTAGCAATAGGGTAAAAGTAGCCATTTAAAACCCCAAAAATGTCGTAAAATAGGTCATTCCTGAGTAGCGATTTTTCCCGACGAGAAAAAAGGGGTCATTCCTAGCTAGCGATTTACGAAAAATCCACTATTTTCGCTAATTTTCAAAACGCCATCAGTTCGCCATCAAAGCCAATCAATAACAGCACTAGTATTTGTATTATTCACTTAGTCAACTGGCATCAAAACGCCAGCAGCAGCCATTCAGATAGATTCAGCAGTAGGTTTAGAAGCTCTTAAACGAGAATTTATTTTAAAGAACCGCCAATCTTCTAAAGAAGAAGTATCGTACTTATCGCACAGGTAAGGGATAACACCTTCGTGAACAGGCATCACCCTACTTTCCCCGAAGTACTCTCTACATTTTTCTTCCAAGCGGGAACACAGGGAAGGCGCCACCCCTTTTACTAAGGCGTGAATGTGAAATCCTTTCTTAACTTTATTTCTTTCAACAAAGACACAGGACAGGATATACTTTTTAAAGAACTCTTCATCAGGTTTATTCAGGGTTTTAAAGAAGTACTTAAACTTCTTCTTAGCAAGCGAGGACGTAACGGGGGTACGGAAGGTAACGGTCAACCAAGTATCCCACTTATCTTTTTCTAGGAACTCCTTTAGAGCGTTAACAAGTTTCTTTCTGTTTAGCATTTACAACTCCTTTTTAAAGGTCAATAGGGGTTAGGACGCACGAAGCCTCAAGCCCTTAGTTTCCTAAGGGATTTTAATAAATCCTATATTTTTCCTTAACGTACCAAAAGGAAGGCGCCTTTTAGAGAACTCAAACGGGAAAATTAAAACGGGAAGGATTAGAACTTAAAGCAGAATCTTTTCTTCTCAGTTAGTATATACCGAAAAAAAGTTTTTTGTAAAGAATTCATTTCAGATAGTTACAACCCAGTCCAGTCCAGTCACTTAAAAAATGGGTTTTTTGATAACTAATTTTATAGATACTAGACCAAAATAGGTCATTTACCGATAGGGCTCCGGGATGGGCACCGGGACAAGCGATTATTTTAAAGAAGAAGAGGGCTTTCATGGGCAGATGAGCGATATTAAGGAAAAATATTTTTGCGGCAAACTATACTATAGACCCCAGTTTTGACGTTCGAGCTGGATGCAACTAGGATAGGGGCCACCAATTCCGTCTATTAAGAATAGCGAGAAGTTACCCCGCCGTCCATAAAATATATTTGACATACTTAATATTAGTATTATATTAAGCCTTAAGTATTATAAAAAGTTTATATTTTGCTATTAGTTAACACAAGGGGCATTATGAAGGAACTATACAAAAGGTTTGATGTAAACATTAGTTTGTCTAGAGCGCTAGAAATTTTTGATAATAAAATACAAAATTTATTAAAAAATGCGGATATATTCGTTAATAGGGATTTTGAGGTAATTGTTCATTGCGATTTAAATTATCAACTTTGCAACGAATTAGGTGATAGATATCTTTCATTTGATTTATTACAAGATAGACTAACATCAGTAAGCCGTAATTTCAATGAATACCTAGCAAGATTACAGGCAATATTGTCAAAGTTGCATGAAGCTGGTCATAATGAGCAGTACAACGCATTAGTTTTTGTTATCAATACTGCTATTGAAGAATCGCCTGTTGACCTCGGGATAAGATTAAAGTTATATAAACGAAAATGCGCTAGCATTGTATTTGCTGGTTCAAAGTTGTTGGATAAAAAGTTAGTGGATGATGTGATTGGAATTCTGGATGATGATAGTAAATTGCCTATCAAAATAGCTTTTGAGAAAGGGCTTACCGAGTATATGCAAGCTAAGCAGGATAAAAGAAAATTAAAAAATTCTGTGCGGGATATGCAAGTGGCGTGTGATGAAACAGTAAAATTAATCTTTCAAGACAAAAATTTGGGATTAAAACACTTCTTTAAGGATGATAGGTATAAACTTATTAAGTTTAATGAGTATCAGAAAAAAATATATTGGCAATTAAATGATTATATTGATAAGCTAGTAAAACACAAAGCAGATGGTGAGATTAATAATGAAGATGCAGAAAATATCATCTATCTGACTGGGATGTTTATAAGGATGGCTGTCTTAAAGAGTGAGAATGAAAAGCCTGCTAAAAAGGTCAAAACTGTTAAGAGAAAATGACAAAAATACGTATAAATTTAATTAAAGCTAGGGAAAATATTTATCCTGATTTTAGTCAGACGCTGAATGAGAGCAATAGAATTTGGTATAGCGTTACACGATTAGTAATAACGCTTTCTTCATCATTTTTATTACTTACGCTAGCCTTCGTTGAAAAACTTTTCCCTACTGTAAATGAGCTGATTAATTTACCAAAATCTTTGATATTTGCTTGGATATTTTTATTTTTGGCAATAGTCTTGGGTATTATTAATGAAATTGATGCATCAATTTTTCATGGAAATTTAGCTAAAGATAAGTCGAGAGTATTAAGAGAAATTGATATAAAAATATCGCAAGGTTTAACAGAAGATATAATTGATTTAGCTGAAGATTATACTATTGATGCCCCCTTTTGGTATGGTGCTTTAAGCATACAAAGTTTTATTATAGCAATTTTATGCATGTGTTTAGCTTTTTCAAACCATCTTATAAGCGGGGCAGTGCAGATTGGTGTTTTTATCATTGGAATACTATCTATAGGAGCACTAACTCGGTATTTACTAAATAAGAGAAGCTAGGCAAATTGATACAATTGGATAGTTTTATTCTAAACAGAAAGCAAAAATATGATAGGTAAAACATTTCTAACCATAGTTTACATTATTATATTTATTGTCATTATCCAGGAAACTTGGAAAAATGATATAGATGTATTTAGAACTATAAAAAATTATGCGAAATCTAAACTTCCTTTGGCTACAAAATTTGAAGAACCTAAATTAACATTTAAATTTGACTACATTCCTCAAAGAATATCAGAAGGTGTTGAAGTTTATGGAATAAAATGGAAGGAGGATTATGAAGAATTCAGATTTTATTTAAGCAATACAAACAATTCTTCAGCAATTAGTGATGTCAGGATTAGATTGGAGCTGCCTGATGGTATTGTCAAATCTGAAGTAAATCAACATTCTGGAAGCGAAGGAATCTCTTTCTCTCAAGATAATTCTCCATCTGGCATCTATAAAAATAATAAATTAGTAGAAGTCACGAAAGAGTACTATAACACTTTACAGATTAACGCTTCAAAAATTTTTCCTAAAGGATTTTTTGAGATTAGACTTCTCTTAAAAGTCCTTAAGACAAAAGGAGAATCTCTTCCTGGGTATATTGATGTTAAATACATATACAACAATCATGAAAAAGAAACAATAAACAAGCATATCGCTCACGACATTCTTTTTAAGGATAATGATAAAACTAAAATCTATATTGACACATCTAGAGAGATTCAGAATCAAGAAGATAGACAACATTACTTTTCAATGACTTTTGATGAACCTTTAGTTTTAGGGAATCCTGAAGGAAAGAACAAAAAATTAAATAACAGTAAAGATACTAAAGAATAAGAACTGCACCCTAATTAAGGTATTAAAGCTTTTTATTGCTACCCAATGACTATACGGCTACGTGCCGTGTACTCATCAGTCCATCTAAAATCCCACCCAATCCCCAGATTTTTTGGCATTTAATACTTTTATAAGTTATACTTAGTAAAATGACTAATTTTAGTATAAAAAGAGCTTTTTCTACTACTTTATCAGCAATTTTAGCAATTATGCTGATTTTGCCGCAGGGAATCTATGCCCAGAACGTGTTAGACCTTCCCCCCCCTGGTGCTCTTGTAACAACAAGTATCAACTTTACCCCAGCCAATATTAGAGGTATGACAATACACCCTGATAATCCTCTTCAATTTGATTTCATTATTGATACTGGTGATGATGACCTTCGAGGAAATGAGTTAGAAAAAGAGGCAAGTAAGCTCGTTAAATATTTTTTGGCATCACTAACAGTGCCAGAAAATGACATGTGGGTAAATCTTTCTCCTTATGAAGAAAATCGAATTATTCCAGATAGCTTCGGAGTAACTCAAATGGGACTTGATATGTTGGCACAGGATTACATTTTAAAGCAACTCACAGCCTCTCTAGTGAACCCAGATGATGAATTGGGAGCTGAATTTTGGGGCAGAGTTTATGAAAAGGCTCAAAAATTGTATGGGCATACAAACATCCCTGTTAACACCTTCAATAAAGTTTGGATTATTCCTGATAAAGCTGTTATCTATGAAAATAACGGTAGTGTTTTTGTTGCAGAAAGACATTTGAAAGTTCTGCTGGAGGAAGACTACTTGGCACTAAAGGAAAATATTCATTGTAATGACTGTGAAGAAAATCATCCAAAGAAAGACAGTCCTCAAGAAATCAACGGATTATCTTCAGATATAATCCGTGAGGTGTTAATTCCAGAAATTGAACAAGAAGTTAATCATGGAAAGAATTTTGCGACATTAAGACAAATTTTTAATTCTATGATTTTGGCAACATGGTTTAAAAAGAATTTAAGAGAGACGTTATTAGGGCAAACATATATTGACAAAAATAAAACTAAAGGGATTGATTTGGATGATAAAGAAGCAAGAATGCAAGTTTATAATCAGTATGTTGAGGCTTTCAAGAAGGGAGTTTTTAATTTTATTAGAGAAGATTATGACACAACGACAAAAGCCATTGTTCCAAGGAAATATTTTTCGGGTGGTGTTGGAGTTGGCGTTGTAAACGAAGAAGATTTAGCTGTGCTATCAGATGATTTAGATACGCAATCTCCATCTGTCAGGGAATCAGTATTAGAACCTGAATCGCAAAATGGAAGAGATGTCAGGGTAAGATGGCAAGCTTTAGAAGATGGAACACTGGAAGAAATTATGCAAGCTGATAAACCAATGGGACAAGAAGATAGCCGAGATATCCCGAATGTTGGATATTTCCTAGAAAGAG
>Ga0272441_10006188_pt1 | contig 20232 bp, 13 predicted proteins | sample SSMProp6N_FD_193582 | JGI IMG/M metagenome (GOLD analysis project Ga0272441, IMG submission 193582) | Marine sediment archaeal communities from Little Sippewissett salt marsh, Falmouth, MA, United States - SSM-Prop-6N | ecosystem: Environmental > Aquatic > Marine > Wetlands > Sediment ...
CACAACCGCCACTACGCCTACTGGCTCAAGTTCGGCCGAGACTTCGGTGACATCATTCGCAACACACCGACGATCACGATCCCCGACGACCACGACGTCGGCCACCCCAACCTCTGGGGCCAGGGATGCCGGAAATCCTACCGCTCCGTCGGCGACGACGGGGGCTACTTCAAACCCGTCGAATACGTCAAGGAAGTCGAGCGGGCCCAGACCAGCCATCTGCCCGATCCGTTCGACCCGACCCCCGTCGAGCGGGGCATCAACGTCTACTACACCAACCTGACACTCGGGCGCATCAGCTTCGCCATCCTCGAGGACCGCAAGTTCAAGACGGGACCGGCGGCCGTTTTGCCCGACAAAGGATGGCGCACCAAACGGGCGGACCACATCGCCACAGCGGACTACGATCCGCTGGCCCTCGATGTCCCCGAGGCGAAGCTGCTGGGCGAGCGTCAGCTCACGTTCCTGCGGCAGTGGGCCGCAGACTGGCACGACTGTGACATGAAGGCGGTGCTCTCGCAGACGATCTTCGCCGGCGGCGCGCACCTGCACGGCGGGCGGAACAACCGGCTCTACGTCGATCTCGACTCCAACGGCTGGCCGCAAACCGGGCGCAACAAGGCGCTCATCGAGATGCGCAAAGCCTTCGCCCTGCACATCGCCGGCGATCAGCACCTGGCCACCATCATCCATCATGGCGTAAACCACTACAACGATTCGTGCTATTCCTTCTGCGTGCCGTCCATCGCCAATCTCTACCTGCGCTGGTGGGCGCCGCTGGAGCCGGGCAAGAACCGCGAGCCGGGCATGCCCGAGCATCTGGGCGAATTCGAGGACGGCCTGGGCAACAAGGTCACCATGCTGGCCGTGGCCAACCCGACGCCCGAGGAGAATCGTGATAAACTGACGACTCGGGCGGCCGGCTTCGGCATCGTCAAGTTCAACAAGAAAACACGGGCGATCACCATGGAGTGCTGGCCGCGCAACGTCGATATCACGGCCCCCGCGAGCAAACAGTACCCCGGCTGGCCACGAACGATTCAGCAGCTCGACAACTATGCCCGCCAGCCCGTCGCCTATCTGCCCACGCTCAAGGTCAGCGGCATGAACGATCCCGTCGTCCAGGTGATCGATGAGGAAACCGGTGAAGTGGCGTATACGCTTCGCGTCAGGGGCCGGGAGTTCCGCCCCATGGCCTTCAAGCGGGCCCCTTACACCATCCGAATCGGCGAGCCCGGGACGGAGAAATTCACGGTCCTCACAGGCGTGGAACCCTTGAAACCGAACGAAACGAAGGCGCTCGAGGTGCGCTTCTAATCGCAACCTCGGCGTGTGATAAAAACAAAGCAGGCCGCGGGGCAACCCGATCCCGCGGCCTGCTCATGTGTCAGGGCAGATTCCCCTTTTCCCACCGCTCCGGCGCCCGACCGGACGGCGTTACTTGCTGCCCCCCTCGGCGAGGTGGCTGTCTCCACCATCTATTTCTTCGCTCGTGCCTGGGCCTCGTCCATTTTCTTCTTGATGAGCTTGGCCGCCTCGCGGGCTGCCTCCTTGCCGAAGTCCACGCACTTGTGCACGCCCGAATTCACCGACCGGGCCACACCCTCCGACTTCACGCCCGCAAAGACTTTGGCTCCCTGGTGTTTGCCGTCGGTTTTGCCCTCCGGCGCCGGTGCGAGGCAGTAGATCGCCGTCGCAAAGCCGGCAAAGTACACGATGAGCAATAGAACGAACTTCGATCTCCAGCCCATAGGTTAGATTTCCCCCCTTCCTTCACTGGAACTCCGGGGCCTGCCCCGGCCCGACTTTTCACATGTGCCACTACTAAATATGTAGCATAAAAGAGCGGATATGCAAATGGCACCATGTAAATTCCACGCTCGGCAGCGGCCGAGCCGCGTCGTTTATCGGAGGCAACCGTCCAGAACAACCCGCAACGTCTCGCAGACAAGAGCCACTTCGTCCTCGGTCAGGTGATTGTGGAAAGGCAACGCGATGGTGCGCCGGCTCACGGACTCTGCAACGGGATAATCCCCTTCCTGAAGACCGTAGCGTTGCGCAATAAACGGCTGGAGATGAACGGGCGGAAAGTAGTTGCTCACCTGAATCCCCTGCTTGGTCATTTCTTTCAGGATCGTGTCGCGCTGCTCGGGCGTATAATCGTCGCGCAGTCGTACGACGAACACGAACCAGCTCATCTCACAGCCGGCCGCTTCAACCGGCACGATCAGCCGGCCTTCGTCCGCCAGCATCTCCTGGTACCATGTGGCGACCTGCCGGCGTTTGGCCTTGATTTCGTCGATCCGCGAGAGCTGCACGATCCCCAGGGCACAATTGATGTCGCTGAGCCGAAAGTTGTAGCCTAATCGCTCGTGGGCCAGCCAGCCAGCGGCCTTGCCGCGGCCCTGGTTTCGCAGCGAGACGCACAGATTCGCCAGCGCCTCGTCGTCGGTCAGGATCATCCCGCCTTCGCCGGTGGTGATCTGCTTGTTGGGGTAGAAGCCGAACACGCTGGCGGTACCGAAGGTCCCCGCTTTTCGGCCGTGCAGGGCCGAGCCGAGGGCCTCGCAACTGTCCTCCACCATGGGCAAACCGCCCCGCTCGCAGATCCCTGTAATCTCATCAAAACCGGCGGGATTGCCAAAGACTTCCACCGGCAAAACAGCCCGGGTCCGCTCGCTAATGGCCGAGGCGACCTTCTCCGGGGCCATATTCAGGCTCTCCGGGTCGATATCGACGAATACGGGTCTCGCGCCGGTCATCATGATCGACGTCGCCGAAGCAATAAACGTAAACGGCGTCGTAATCACTTCGTCGCCCGGACCGACGCCAAGACCCAGCAGACTTAGAAACAGCCCGCTGGTGCCACTGTTGACCGCGACGGCTCGCCTGCGACCGAGGTATTCCGCAAAATCCCCCTCGAACTGAGGCAAAAGCGGCCCGAGCGAGAGATTTGGGCCACGCAAGACCTCGGTCACACGTTCGATTTCCTTATCAGTGATATCAGGCCGAGACAAATGGATCCGCATGGCGGTTTCCTTCCTTCAGTGGGCACTTCCGGGCCAAAAACGGCATTGTAAACCGCCCGCTGCCCGAATGAAACACATTTCGACCATGCCTTTGCAGAGCCTATGGGATCCGATTTTAGCAAGATGCCATTTTTTTCTGAATTTCCTTTGTAAAACATGAACATTCATTCATATTATGAATATACAGTCTACATGATGAAGACATCTTCATATATCGAATCGAAAGGCGCGCAGATGACTGAGCAGGACAAACTTTCACGCCGCCAGCGGGAGCGTCGGCGTCACAAGGAGGAAATCCTCTCGGCGGCCCTCAAGCTCTTCTCCGAAAAGGGCTTTCACAACGTTTCCATGCAGGAAATCGCCGCCCGGGCCGAGTTCGCCACCGGAACGCTGTACAACTTCTTTGCCAGCAAGGAGGCCCTCTTTGAGGAGATGACACTCAGTTGGGGGGACCGCATTGTCAGCGATCTCTCGGCGATCCTGGACGGGCCCGGCGATGAGGTGGATCGACTGCGGAATTTCATTCTACAACAGCCTCTGTTGCAGGAAACGCACGCCGAGTTCATCAAGGTCTACGTCTCCGAATTCGGCACCCGGGGGGCGAAGGTGTCGAAGGAACGAAAGGAAAACGAGTTCCACGCGATCCTGGATACGAAGCTCACGCAGCTATTGGAGGCGGGAATCGCCAAGGGCGTCTTTCGCCCCGTGGATGCGACCGTAACCGCCAAGGCCCTGCACTCGATCATGGAGACCCTGGCCTTCGAGCTCGCCAGTCATTTCGACAAAGCCAAGGCGACGGAGGCGTTTGCCAAGGTCGAACAGCTTTTTCTTGAAGGGCTACTGCTCCCGGGAGCGAACACCGATGCGTAAGAAAGCAGCGATGAGCCTCGTTCTCGGCTCTTCGGCACGAATCGTGCCGGAAAATTCTCCTAAGGGTATTACTCCAGCGGCGACGGCCCAGATCACCGTGGTGTTAGAGAGCCGCATGGGGTTGGGCATCCCCTCGGCGTCGATCCAGCAACGCGGTGGTCGGGCCGTCGCCTTCGTCGTTACCGACGCGGAGGTGATAAATTCCAGAAAACATCCCAACAAAGTCGAGGCGGTTCTTTTCAAGGGGCTTGCGACATCTTCGAAAGGAAAAAGTGACGCGTGAAATCAGGCGGCAACTGTCGAAGTTGACCCGGATAGACGAAGAAGGTTGACCCTTCGCTCGCTTGAGGCGTTTGTTTTTATCGTTGGAGGTTTCCCATGCAATTGCGTGTAAGAAGTATTATTCGAGTGGTTTTTGTTTCGGCCATTCTTTTCGCCGGCTTTCTGTCGGGCGGCTGCGACCGTCGGGTGGAATCCCCGCCCCCGCCCATTCCGGAAGTGGCCGTGGTGACGGTTCAACCTGAGCCCATCGTGTTGACCACGGAGCTCCCCGGACGAACCAGTCCCTATCTCATCGCGGAAATCCGTCCCCAGGTAAGCGGGCTCATCCAAAAGCGACTGTTCACGGAAGGCTCCGATGTCGAGGCCGGCCAGGTCCTCTATGAGATCGACCCCGCTCCGTTCGAAGCGGCGCTGCACAACGCCACGGCGACCCTCGAGGCGGCGCGAAAATCCACCGACCGGGCCGGAGCCGCACTGCAAGCCAGCCTGGCGGGCGTCGCGCAGCAGCAAGCCACGCTAACATTCGCGCGAACGAACCGCCAGCGGTTCGAGGAGTTGTTCGAGGACAAAGCGGTTTCGGCCACCGATAAAGACCAGGCCGTAACCCAGGCGGAGGTCGCGGAAGCGGCGCTGCGCGCCGCTGAGGCCCAAGTGGAGAGCGACCGCAAGGCCATCGCGGCAGCGGAAGCCGCCGTCCAGCAGGCGCAAGCCGCGCTGGAAATGGCACGCATCAATCTGGGGTACACCGAGATCACCGCCCCAATTTCCGGACGCATCGGACGATCCAACGTGACCAACGGCGCCATCGTTACGGCCTACCAGCCCATTCCCCTGGCGACGATTCAGACACTCGATCCCATCTATGTCGATGTCCCTCAGTCCACCGGTGAGCTGCTGCGTCTGCAACGCCGTCTGGCCGACGGCCGATTGAATTCGGATGGACCAGACCACAACAAGGTCAAGCTTTTGCTGGAAGACGGCACGCCGTATCCGCTGGAAGGAACCCTTCAGTTCCGCGAAGTCACCGTGGACCCGACGACGGGGTCCTTCATTCTGCGCATCGTTTTTCCCAATCCCAAGGGAGTCCTCTTGCCCGGTATGTTCGTCCGTGCAGAGGTGAGAGAAGGGGTCAACGACCAAGCCATTGTCGTTCCCCAGCAGGGGGTTTCGCGTAATGGGAAGGGAGAGCCGCTGGCGCTGACGGTGAACGCCGAGCAGAAGGTCGAACCACGGATGCTCACCCTCGACCGCGCCATCGGAAATCGATGGCTCGTCTCGGCCGGCCTGGCCCCGGGGGACCGGGTGATCCTGGAGGGCGTGCAAAGGGCGCGGCCCGGCGCGCCGGTGAAGGCGGTTCCCTTTGTCGCCGGCGAGACCAAGAACGCATCCCCTGACCATGGCGCCTCGCCGACCGCGAAATCGAACTGACGGAGACACATCCTATGTTATCGAAATTTTTCCTGGACCGACCCGTTTTTGCCTGGGTCATCGCCCTCTTTATGATGTTGCTCGGGGGGCTCGCCATTTACAACCTGCCGCGGTCGCAGTATCCGCCGATCGCGCCGCCGGCCATCGCCATCGAAGCGATGTATCCCGGCGCCTCGGCGCAGACGGTGGAAAACACCGTGACCCAGATCATCGAACAGAAGATGACCGGTTTCGACGAGATGCTCTATCTCTCCGGCACCAGCGATTCCTCGGGAACATCGAGAATCGAATTGACTTTCAAACCGGGGACCGATCCCGACCTGGCGTGGGCCAAGGTCCAGAACAAGCTCCAGCTCGCCACAGCCAGTCTTCCGGAAGTGGTCCAACGCCAGGGCGTCAAGGTGAGCAAGTCGACGCGGAACTACCTGCTCCTCGTGGGGCTGATTTCTGAAGACGGCAGCATGAATGGCGACGACCTGCGCGATTACGCCCAGTCTACCCTGGAAAAGGTCCTCTCGCGGGTACCCGGGGTTGGCGAAGTCGAGAACTTCGGTTCGCAGTATGCGATGCGCGTCTGGCTCAATCCGGAGAAACTGACCGATTACCATCTGACCATCGAGGATGTACTTCTTGCCCTGCGGTCCTACAATGTCGAGGTCTCGGCCGGACAGTTCGGCGGGACACCGGCAGTCGAGGGGCAGCGCTTGAATGCCGCCATTATCGTTCAGAACCTGCTGCAAACGCCGGACGAATTCGCTGCCATCCCGCTGCGCACCAACCCGGATGGGTCGATCGTACGGGTAAGAGACGTGGGACGAACCGAACTGGGCACGGAGTTCTACGGCATAGACGCCCAATACAACGGCATGCCTGCGGCCGTATTGGCGATTCGCCAGGCGCCGGGGGCCAATGCGTTGAAGACCGCCGACGCGATCAAGGGAAAGCTCGACGAAATGAGTCGCTACTTTCCCTCGGGGATGAAGGCCGTTTACCCGTACGACACCACCCCGTTCGTGCGAGTTGCCATTGCCGAGGCAGTCAAGGCCCTGATCCAGGCGATTTTGCTGGTCTTTCTGGTGATGTGGCTGTTCATGGGAAACATTCGCGCGACGCTGATTCCCACCATCGCGGTTCCCGTCGTGCTGCTGGGCACCTGTGCCGCACTGGCGGCATTCGGCTTTTCCATCAACATGCTGACGATGTTCGCCATGGTGATCGCCATTGGATTGCTGGTAGACGACACCATTGTGGTGGTGGAGAACGTGGAACGGCTGATGAGCGAAGAAGGGCTCTCGCCCAGGGAAGCCACCGCCAAGTCCATGGGGCAGGTCACCAGCGCCCTGATTGGCTTTTGCCTCGTGTTGTCGGCCTTGTTCGGTCCCATGGCGTTCTTTGGTGGCTCCACTGGCGTCATCTACCGGCAGTTCTCCGTGACGGTCGTCACGTCCATGGTGCTCTCGGTGCTGGTGGCTTTGATCCTGACACCGGTGTTGTGCGCCTCGATCCTCAAGCCAGTTCCCAAAGGGCACGAGGCGGCGGAAACGGGACTGAGGTTTCTGCGTCCGTTCTTCCTCTGGTTCGACCGAGGGTTTAATCGGTTTCGCGATGGGTACGTGAGACTGCTCGGTCATGCCCTGGCCCGGAAGCTGCGGTACGTGGTCGTATACCTCGTGCTCGTAGCCGGCCTGGGATTTCTTTTCCTGCGCATGCCGACGAGCTACCTTCCGGACGAAGACCAGGGGATGCTGATGGCCCAGATCATGATGCCCACCGGCGCCACCCAGGAGCAAACCCAGGCGGTCGCCGACCGGGTCGGGCGGTATTTCCGGGAGCAGGAGACCGAGACGGTGGAATCCTGCATGACCATCGCCGGCGTCAGCTTCTCCGGCAGGGGACAGAACAACGGCATGGTGTTTGTCAAGCTCAAGGATTGGGATTTGCGTAGGGACGCCAACCTGCGTGTCAAGGCCATCGTAGGAAGGGCCATGGTCGAGTTCTCGACGATTCGCAATGCCATGGTGTTTGCGTTCCCGCCACCGGCCGTAGTTGAATTGGGCAATGCCCTCGGGTTCGACTTCCAATTAGTGGACCGCGGCGGTCTCGGGCACGAGGCCCTGATGAACGCTCGCAACCAACTGCTTGGCATGGCGGCACAGGACCCGCGTCTGATGAATGTCCGTCCCAACGGCATGGAGGACGTACCCGAATACCGCGTGGATGTGGATTGGAACAAGGCGGGAGCTCAGAGCCTGCCCATTTCCTCCGTCCACAACACCATCGCGGCAGCCTTCGGCAGCGCTTACGTCAACGACTTCATCCAGGGCGGACGTGTGAAACGGGTATTCGTTCAGGCGGATGCTCCCTATCGTATGCTGCCCGAGGACTTGGAAAAACTGTACGTGCGCAACACGGCCGGCAAGATGGTGCCGTTCAATTCCTTTGCCTCAGGGCATTGGACGAGCGGGTCGCCGCTTCTGGAGCGTTTTAACGGCTTCCCCTCGCTCAACATCTGGGGCGAGCCGGCGCCGGGCCGCAGTTCCGGTGAGGCGATGCAAGCCATGGAAGAAATCACCGCCAAGCTCCCGCAAGGAATCGGCTATGATTGGACCGGGCTTTCCTACCAGGAGCGACAGGCTTCAACCCAAACTGCGCCGCTCTACGCCGCTTGCCTGATCATCGTCTTTCTCTTTCTGGCCGCTCTGTACGGAAGATGGGACATTCCCATCGCGATCTTGCTGATTTTGCCTCTCGGGGTAATCGGGGGCTTTGCCGCTATGACACTGCGAGGATTGCCGGGTGACGTGTACTTCCAGATCGGTTTGCTGAACACCCTGGGCCTGTCCACGAAAAACGCCATCCTGATCGTGCAGTTCGCCATGGGCATAGCGGCGCGAGGAACGGGCCTGATCCCGGCGGCGATTGAGGCGGTGAAACTGAGGCTCCGCCCGATCCTCATGACATCGACCACGACCGGCCTGGCCGTCTTACCCATGGCGCTCAGCAAGGGCGCCGGTGCCGGCGCCATGAACGCCATCGGCACCACGGTGCTGGGAGGCATGATCACGGGCGTTTTCCTGGTCCTCCTGTTTGCGCCGCTGTTTTATGTGCTGATTGCCAAGACCTTTGGCAGACAAAAACCGCAACTTGCGGTCGAGAACGTCGAATAACCACATCGGGGAATGAACCGACATGAAAACCAACGTTTTTCTTTTGCTCAGTGGAATCGCCGTTTGCATCGCCGGGTGTAAGATGGCTCCGGAATACACGCGGCCTGAGGCTCCCGTTCCTACTGCCTGGCCGACGGGGGAGGCCTATGAGGAAATCCCGGCCGAGCCGAACGCGCCGACCGCTGTAGAACTTCCATGGCGGGAGTTCTTTACCGACGAAAAGCTGCAGCAGGTCATCGAAACGGCCCTGGATAACAACCGCGATCTGCGGCTGGCCGGCTTGAATGTCGAATTGGCGCGTTCGCTCTACCACATCCAACGGGACGAGCTCTACCCCGCGGCCTATGCGACCGCCGCCGGCGGCGAGCAACGCTCTTCCGCAGACCTGATGCCCCCCGGACAGTCCCGGACCGCCAAGCAATACAGTGTCAATCTCGGCATTCTCTCCTGGGAACTCGATTTCTTCGGCCGTCTGCGCAACCTCAAAGACCAGGCGTTGCAGCAATACCTGGCAACAGAACAGGCCCAACGCAGCGCCCAGATTCTGTTGGTATCCTCGGTCGGTAACGCCTATCTGGCGCTGGCTGCCGACCGGGAGGCTCTGGCTCTGGCGGAGGACACCTTGCGAACCCAGGAGGCGGCGTATCGATTGGTGCAACGTCAATATGAGGTTGGTATCGCCACCGAGTTAGACCTGCGCCGGGCCCAAACTCCCGTTGACACCGCCCGTAGAGACATTGCCGCTTACACCCAATTGGTCGCCCAGGATGAAAACGCGTTGAACCTGCTGGTCGGCTCGGCCGTGGCGGCAGATCTGCTGCCTTCGCACCTGGGGAGCATCACCCCGCCCAGCGATATCTCCCTGGCTTTATCTTCCGAGGCACTCTTGGATCGGCCCGACATTGTCGCAGCGGAACACCAGCTTCAAGGCGCGTATGCCAATATCGGGGCCGCCCGGGCAGCCTTCTTCCCCAGCATCTCTCTGACAACCATGTTTGGCACTGCCAGCAACGAGCTGTCCGGACTATTTGAGTCCGGCTCAGATACGTGGAGTTATGCGCCGCAAGTCGCCATGCCGATCTTTGATGCGCGCACGTGGTCCGCTTACGAGGTCACTAAAGCGCAAAGGGATCTGGCCGTCGCCGAGTATGAAAAGGCGATTCAGAATGCCTTCCGCGAAGTGGCTGATGCACTGGCCGTTCGCGGCACGGTGGACCGGCAGATAGCGGCGCAACAATCCCTGGTCAATGCGACGTCGGAGACCTACCGTCTATCCAACACCCGTTACGACAAAGGACTGGACAGTTATCTCAGCGTTCTCGATGCACAACGATCCCTGTACGTGACGCAGCAGGGCTTGGTCTACCTCCGCCTGGCGAAACTCGGCAACCAGGTGACACTTTACACGGTGCTCGGCGGAGGCGGCGATTCTGCCGCCGACAGCCCCGACCGTGAACCCGTTCGTTCTGGAAAATAATTCGGCTTGACCGAGCCGGCCGTGCCTGTCGGGAGAATTCGGCCGTGGCAGCACGATCAAACGATAACAACACGAAAGAAGAACTCCTCCGCGCAGCGGAGCAACTGTTCGCAACAAAAGGGTACACGCAGACTACGATCCTTGACATCACCCGCAAGGCCGGCTGTAACGTTGCGGCCGTCAGCTATCATTTTCACGGTAAGGACCAGCTTTACCTGGAGGTGTTTCACCGCCAAGCCCGTCGGGCCACGACGCAAACGCAGGAACGTATCGGCAGATTGTTCGCCCGGGGCCCCGATGGCGTCACGGTCCAGATGCTTATCGAGGAATTCATCGCCGCTAGCTTCGAACCTTTCCTGACGATACGCGAGGCACACAGGACCACCAGACTTTTGCTGCGCGAATTGCATGATCCTCACGGCCCTCCCGAGATGCTCTTGCACGAGGTAATGTTGCCGCTGAAGGAGACATTGGTCGCGGCACTGGTACGGGTCTGCCCTTCTCTCGACCGGGAGCGGGCGGGCATGTGCATCGACTCCGTCTTCGCCCAGATCAACCACATGGTTACGGCCCAAGCCATCCTCGCCAGGCTTGGGGAGCGACAGCAGTTTCCGTTCGACGTGGAGAGATTCACCGCTCACATCGTACGTTTCTCTGTGGGCGGCATTCAGCAGAGCCTGCTCTGCGAGAGCGAACGGGCTGCGCCAAAGCCATAGCCCGTCGTCTGACGCCCTTGCGATGATGGTTGTATTTGCGGGCACGGCCAGAGTATAATGCCGGCATGAATTCCAGAGAACGAATGCAGTCGGCGATGAACCATGACGAGCCGGACCGTGTCCCCGCCATGTGTCAGCTCGCGTTGGGCCACTACTTCCTGCACTGCGATTTCAAACCGTCGGAGATCTGGTTCGACACGGAGACCTTCGCCCGGGCGCTGGTGAGCTTGCAGGAGCGATACAGGTTCGACGGCATTCTGGTCAACCTGCCCGGCCGGCCGCCGGACTGGAGGCACCGGATCGAATCGTACGAGGCGACCGAGGCCGGCGAGCGGCTCCGCTGGAAATCGGGGCTCCAGACGACCGTTCCGCGCGACGACAATGCGCAGACGTTTTGCGCCGACGCAGGCCGCCTCCCGCGCGCGGACTACACTTCCATCGATCTGGCGGACCCAGGCGTGCAGAGGATACCGGGATACGTCTGGAACACCTGGCATGCGCCCGAACTCTGGGACATCGAGCCGGACGCGGATCTGGGAGACGCCGCTGCGTATCCCGCATGGTTCACCGCCGCTCTGGAAGCCGTGCAGCAGCAGGCTCCCCAGGTCTCGGTTCACCCGGAGGTGTTCTCGCCCTTCACCCATCTCATGGAACTCTTCGGCTACGAGCAGGCGCTGATGGCGTTGATGGACGCCCCCAAGACGTGTCACAGAGTTTTGGCGACGTTTACCCGGACCGCGCTGGCACAGGTTGCGCTGTACGGTCGCCACAAGCCCGACGCGATTCTGGTCAGCTCCGCCTTCGCCGGGGCAGGATTCATCAGCCGCGAAATGTACCGGGAATTCGTCGCGCCGTATGAAAACGAAGTGTTCGTCGCCATCCGCGCCGCCGGCGTCAAGTCCTACGTTCACACCTGCGGAGCCATCGGAGACCGCCTGGATCTGATGGCGGAAACCTCGGTCGATGGAATCGACACGCTCGATCCGCCTCCGCTGGGAACGGTCGAGTTGGACGAGGCAAAGGCGGCCTACGGCTCACGGTTCTTCTTCAAAGGCAATCTCGACGCCGTAAACGAAATGCTCGACGCTGACGATGCGACCTTCGATGAGGCCGTGCGAAACAGAATCCGCATCGGAAAGCCCGGTGGTGGTTACATCCTCTCGTCAGCTTGCAGCGTGGCGCCGCACGTCAAACCCGCCAGACTCACGAGGCTCGCGGAACTGGCCGAAGCACTCGGACGGTATTCTTGACCTTTGCATTGTTGCTTCAACGGTCGATAGCCCCCTTCGCCGACTGTCGAGGCAACCAGACCGTCTTGACGTACTCGCAGTTGATCACTTTCTCGACCAGATCGAGCGGTAGATAATAGTACTGGTTGGAGGCCTCGAATCCAATGCGCGGGTCCTGTCGCGTCAGCGTAAACAAACGCCTGGCGTTCTCGATCTCGTCTGCCGCGATGCCCTTAATGGCCTCGATCTTCGCTTCTCTCTCCGACGGACTCGGCGAGCCGGAAAGAAGCGCGTCGCGAGCCAGCACGAATCGGATTTGATTGGCAACGCTGCCGAAGTGCAAGGCCACCGCTTCGGCGACTCCAAAGTCATTGCGCGCGACGGCGCGCCGCCGAAGTCCGCTCGTCCTGGCCAACGCCGTCTCGAATGCAGAGAGCCCTTCGCGCCAGCCCGTGGCCATCTTCTCGAACTGGCGGGCCAGTACATCCGGAGGATAGACGCCGCGCCAGCTTTGCACGTCGTCGTAGGGGAAGCCGACCATTGTCGCACGGTATTTGGTGGGTTTGGGATAAAGGAGATTGGCCGGACCGTACTGCGTGGGGCCAGAGTAAACATACCGAATGTCAAAGGGATACTCCGAAAATGCCTGGCTGAACTTCGACCATGCCTCCAGCACATCGGCCGCCGCCTCTACGCCGTACCGCGTTCGAGCCAGTTCGCTCAGAGCCTGTTGTTTCGAGGGCCGAGGGCGTTGCTGAAATTTGCCGGCCAGCTCCAGATTCGGCGAAGGATACCCCCCCACCGTCCAGCTCAGCATGAGTCCGTCTACCCCCGTCTTTGTCAGGTTCTCGCAATGCTGCGCCACTAAGTCCATCGCCGGGATGTACGGCACCGCCGACAGTTCCCACGAACAGTTCATCTGCACCTTGGCAATGGTCCGCAGCCCGCGCTGCCGGGCGAGCGCCCAATGCCTCGACGCCCGAGGCCCAGGCCCGACAGCCGACATCGAATACTCGCCCACGGTCGCAGCCACACCGCCTCGTTTAATCGGCTTGCCCCATTCACTGACGCTCATAAGATAAACGTCGTCGGGCAGCGCCTTGATGATTTGTGAGGCCCAGTCCGGCCCGCCCCATCCGGCGGGGGTGCCGTCCGGCCAGCCCCAATCCCAGACGATGACCTTCGCCTTCGGATTACCCGCCCAAACGCCGGCGGCAATCGTGCGGTTGACTTCGGCAATGACGTCCGGACCGCTGCGCTTGGAACAACGCGGGCAGCCCGCCGCGTCCCGGCGGTGGCTGTAGCAATTGGTCAAATTCTCCGAGCCGGTGATCGTGAAAACGCCCCCGAGGCCGGGCACATGCTCGAACACATATCGCAGCGACTCCTGCATCCACTGCCGAACCTCCGGCGTCGACGTGCACAGCGCGAAGTGGTCTCCTTCCGCAACGCCCTTCAAATCCTCCCTGCCCTCAAAGAACGCCGCCGGCATGGCCCGGGGCTCGTTCATATACAGATACACATCGATGCCGTACCGGGCGGCTCGTTCCACCATCCTTTTGAGGTTGCTGATCCGCCTCTCGTGGCCGACGCCGAACTCCGGAAAGACCGAGCTGGGAGCCAACTGACGCAAGACCACGTGCAGCCAGACACCGTTGACGCCGAGCCTGGAAAGTCTCCCCAGCAAAGCATCTGGGTACGGGTCGAGTTGCGAATCGAAGAGCGGGTCGCCGAAGACACCGCAGTACGAGTACAGGAAACGGACAGCCTGTTCGCTGCTTTCGTCCTGGCGTTGGATGGAAAGCGAATTCTCCGCCGCCGGCATGTCTCCGAAGAAGTCAAACCTCGGTCGCGCAGGACCGGTAAGCTCGGCGCCGAAGTGCGTCGCGACCAGCGCCTTGATCTCGGCGCATCGTTTCGCTACAGAGGCGTCGGGCTCGGCATACCGCAGAATCGGGCAGGACGGCTTGAGAGAGCCAAGCTTGATCCAGAGGAAATCATCCTCGCGCAGCGCAAAAGCGAGCTTCCCGGCATCCCAGTCCAGCAGCGTCAGCAGTTGCTCGTAGGGCAGAATGTGCCAGTTGCGCCGAATGATGGAGATGTAGCCGCGCTGCTGATACTCAGCGGGCGGTTTCACGTGCGGCGGCAAACCCATCGAGAGCCCGAGATCCCGAACGTTCGCCGGCGTCGTCTCAAGCACGCGGGCCATCCTCTCCAGGGACATCAATTCCCAGTTGCGCCACACAAACGCGTGCAGGCGGTCGGGAAAGTGGTCGAACTCAAGCGCCGCCGGCGCACTGCCCCGCGGCAGGGCCTCGGCGCTCGCCCCCGGCACCCAGGACAGATTCGTCCAGCACAACACGCAAAACAACACCAGAGACTTTCTGATCATAAGCGCATCCTTCCAAGCCACTTGTCACACTCCATAATAGAACCGTCCTCGCCGCTTGCAAGAAATCATCCGGACCGCCAGCGGGAAAACTCGATTATGGCGTTCATGGCGCCATACGAGTACAATGCCTCACGTATCGCAGGTCGACGTGAATCCTCTCGTGACAATGAAACGCAGGCATGGAGGAAACCAATGGAACTCTGCACGACAAGGGGCATGCATCGGCGAGCGCTTTCATTCCCAGCGCGGGCGGCTGTGAGAAAACCGTTGTTGGTGACACTGTTCCTGAGCCTGTTGTGCGTCTCTGCGTACGGCGACGAGGGCCGCGCAAAGGCCTGGTCCGTCGGTTATGCGCAAGCGGACATCACGCCGGAACCGGGACAGGTCCAGATGTGCGGTTTTGGACGCGAGCGATATGCCCACGGAGCGCTTGCGCCGCTGTTGGCCCAGGCGGTCGTCCTGCGCGATCAGCATGGCAACACCGGGGTCCTCATCACCGCCGACATTCTCGATTTCGAGCGCGTCATGGTGGAAGCGATCCGCCGCGCGGTCGGGCACAAGCATGACATCTCACCCGAGAACGTTATGCTGGCGGCATCGCATACCCATTGGGGACCGGCGGTCAGGTTCCGCATGGGTTTTAGTCTCGGGGCCCCGAACGTGTGGTACATGGGCGTGCTGGAGGACAAAATCCTCGCCTGCGTAGCCGGGGCGGTGGAGGATCTGTCCCCGGCGACGGTCGAGTACGGCTGGATGGATTTTCGCGGCATCGGCTGCAACCGCCGCCGGCCTCAGAACGGCAAGATCACCTGGGGACCATATGCGGAAGGCTCTTTCGACGGGCATACGCCCATCCTGCGCGTGCGCCGAAGCACGTCACCGCAGCAAGTGCTCGTGGTCGGCCACGCCTGTCACGCAACCAGCTCGGGGCCGATCGAGAAATGGAGCCCGGGTTACCCCGGCGCCATGCGAGACCGCCTGGGCGCGGAACTGCCCGAGACAAAGGCGGTGTTCGTTCAGGGCTGCGGCGGCGATGCCAAGATCGTCCACAGAGACGCCGAAACGGGTAAGCTGGCCTTCTCCAACAACCCGGAACAGGCAAAGACCGCCGGAGGCAAGCTGGCCCGGGCCGTGCTGACGCACCTCACAGCGGACCGAATGATCCCCCTCGACGGGCACTTGGCCTGCTCGCTGGCTACCGGGCAGATCAGCTATGGCCAGCGCTGGCCGCCGGAGGAAATCGAACGCCTGGCCTATCCCGAGCCGACGCAAAGCGGACCGCGGCGAACCTGGCAAACCTGGGTCGCCAGACAATCGCTGGCGCTGCCCGACCCCGAGGAGAGCTTCCGCTACGACGTGCAGATTTGGACGCTCGGCGGCGTGCTGACGATCTTCGGGATGGAAGGCGAGATTTGCAGCCCCTGGGGACCGATGCTGCGCGCGATGACGCCGACCGCGCACGCCATGGTGATCGGCTATGCCAACAGCACCGGCTCGTACATCCCGGACAAACGGATCGTCCAGGAAGGCGGTTATGAGGGCCTGACCTCGCAACACGCCTACTTCCTTCCCGCACCGTTCACCGAAAACATCGAATCCGAGATCAAAGAAATCGTCCGTCGAGCGATTGGCGCGGTCAAATAGCCGTTCGACCAAGCACCGCCCGGCGGCGAGGAGGTAATCGACAGCATGAGATATACCGCAATGATACTGGGCCTGTGTATTGTGATGTCTTCCCATGTCGCCGCCACGGAGTTGACGTGGGTGAAGATCGATGGGGCTGTCTACGGCGCCAGGGCCGACGAGCGCGGGCCCATCGGCGGCGGGCCCGGATATGCGAACATCGTCACGGAGGGCGACTTCACCGCCAGGAGCCTCGACGCCCTGCTGGAGGCGCTGACGAAAGCCAAGGCCGGCCAGGTGGTATTCCTCCCCGGCGAGACAGAGATTGACTTGACCGCCCGCATCTATATCGAGCAACTCGTCCTTGATGTCCCTGCGGGCGTTACCCTGGCGGGCGATCGCGGGCATGACGGTTCGGCGGGCGCTCTGCTCACCAGTGACGCACTCGAGACGCCGGTCATGATTCGCGCCGCCGGGCCCGGCGTGCGCATCACGGGTCTGCGCATCGCCGGCCCGAATTCCAAGCGATATCTCGACCACCATCGCCGGTCGTTCGGTCCCGACGGCGAAGGACACAAGTACTACTACAAGCTGCCCACATCCAACGCCATCACGACCGAATACGAACGTCTGGAAGTGGACAACTGCGAAATCTCCGGCTTCTCGCACGCGGGTGTTTACCTGACGACCGGCAAGGGGCATCACATCCACCACAACTACATTCACCATTGCCAGTACCAGGGCCTGGGTTACGGCGTATGTCACAATACGGCCTCGTCGCTGATCGAGTACAACCGGTTCGACTGGAACCGACACTCCATCGCCGGTACGGGCCGCCCGGGCAACAGCTACGTGGCCCGCCACAACGTCGAGCTCGGTGTCTCGCTGAGTCATTGCTTCGACATGCACGGGGGACGCGACCGCAAGGACGGGACGGACATCGCGGGCACCGCGATCGAAATCTACAACAACACGTTCGGCGCGCCGCAGACCCCCGTGGTAATCCGCGGTGTACCGCAGGAGAAATGCGAGGTGCACCACAACTGGTTTCTCCGACACAGCGGCCCCGAGCAAGCCGTGCGGGCCTCCGCCCGGACCAGGGTATTCAAAAACGCCTACACACGAGAGCCCAGGCTGATAGAGTGAAAGCGGGACCCCGCGAGGAGAAGTGTGTGTGAAAAGACTTTGGCATGCGGGTGGCAGCGTCAAGCGGCAGCTTGGCGATGGGGGAGTTGTCTGCTGCGTGTGGCGCGATACGAGCCCCCGGCGTTGCGCCATCGCCAAGTCCTGCGGACTTGACGCTGCCACCCGTCGCAAAAACGCAGGCCGATGGAGTGAATGCACGGGGTCCAGGGGTGGAAAAGCCCGAAGGAACCGCCCTTGTTTTTTCGAAATCCAGACGCTATAATGGTGAGAGCCTCAGGTCAGGAGGATATGCCCCGAACTCACAGGTCACCCCGTGGCAACACCTCTTGGCACAAATGGATCGGGTGTTGTGCATTGTGTCATTACAAGCTCTGTACTGGACCCAGAGGAGCGGCCATGACCGCCATCCAGAGCGGAAACAGGAAGGGTGCTCTCAGCGGCTTCACGCTAATCGAACTGCTCGTGGTCATCGCGATCATCGCCCTGCTGATGGGGGTCCTGATCCCGGCGCTGAGCCGGGCCCGCAAGCAAGCCCGGGGGGCCGTGTGCATGGCGGCGTTGAAACAGTGGGGTATGTGCTACCAGCTTTACGCCACCGATTACGATTCGAAACTCCCCTACTTCCAGGGCGGCACCGTTCGCACCACGTACATGCAATCTCTGAGGCCCTACTACTCGGACATCAACAAAATGCGCACGTGCCCGGCCGCTACGAAAGTCTCGCCCGGCAATCCGACCGGCCTGCAGGCGCAAAGCTACTTCGGATACACCCGCAACGCCTGGCAGATCGACGTGGCGCAGGCGGGCTGGATGGCGGATACCGACTGGGGAATCGGCAGCTTCGGGGAGAATTCCTGGCTGCGCAATACGATCGACCAGAACGGCAAGCGCGCCAACGTCGACAAGGCATGGGCCACGATAGACGTCAGGCACATCGCCGAGGTCCCATTCATGGCGGACGCCCGCTGGAACAACGCCTGGCCCGAGAATACGCATCCGGTGCCCGCGCGAACCGCAGCCGAAGAGCAGATGTTCAACATCGGAAACTGGTCGCAAATCGTATGCCATGCGATGAGACGGCACAAACAAGGCGTCAACGTCTGCTTCGGGGACGGCGGCGCCCGGTACGTGCGAGCCGAGGATCTCTGGACCCTGAAATGGAACCGACTCTCCCAGTCTGAAGATATCGGTGATGATTTGTCCTGGATGACGGACTGGTAGAGGAACCTTGACAACCAAGATCGACCGTGTAAGTCGCCGGGGTCGGATGAGGCTTCCGCGCAGGCATCGCAACGCAGCGGTCCCGGCTGTTCGGGACTGTAACAATAACGGGTGGATCCAAACTATTTGACAGGAGGATACGATGATGTCGAAGAAACTCATGTGCGTAGCCCTCATTTGCACCTGCGGGCTGTCCGCCGGAGCGTGGGCTGATCTGGTGGGCTACTGGAAACTGGATGATGGAGCCGGCACCACCGCCGTGGACTCCAGCGGTAACGGAGGCGACGGCACCTTCGAAGGCGAGCCGCAGTGGGTGGCCGGCAGGCTTGGCGGCGCCCTGGAATTCGACGGCGACGACGCGGTGAATTGCGGTGATATCCTGCCGCTCACTGACGCGCTGACCATTGCCTGCTGGGTCAATCCCGCCGGCCTCAGCGGTGACAATAGCTGGGTCGCTCGCGAAAGATGTTATTCGTTCAAATCCGGGGGTGCGTCGCTCAAATTCACGACACCTGGAATTCTCGACCACACCGCCACCGACACCACTCTGGAGATCGGGACTTGGCAGCATGTGGCCGTGACGTTTGCGCCGGGTCAAGCTGAGGGAGTCGTGTTCTATCTTAACGGCGCCGAAGCTCAACGCCTGGATGCATCCGCTATCAACCCGGGCAACGAGCCGTTTTTGATCGGCAGCAACGAGTGGGATCAGTTCTACGAAGGGCAGATCGATGAAGTGCGGGTCTACGACCACATCCTGAGCGAGGCGGATATCCTGGGGGCCATGTTCGGTGAGGATTATCCATTCGCGATCGCGCTGGCGCCGAAGAAAGGTTCGATGATTGGCGTCACCGGAACCACGCTTGAGTGGAGAGCCGGCGAGTTCGCCGTCTCACACGACGTCTACCTCGGTGAAAGTCTCGAAGAGGTAGAGCAGGCTACGCCGGACAGCGCCGTCTTTCAGGGCAACCAGACAGCAACGACCTTTAGCGCTGCGAACCTGACCCCAGGCCAGACCTACTACTGGCGCATCGACGAGATCAACGAGGCCGAGCCCGACAGCCCCTGGAAAAGCGAAGTCTGGAGCTTCTGGGTGCAGCCCGACATCGCCTGGGCGCCGTCGCCTGCAGATGGAGCTTCCTACATCGACCCGGACCAGGATTTGACCTGGGAGAAGGGGCTCGGCGCCTTGTTCCATACGGTGTATTTCGGCGACAGTTTCGACGAGGTCAACGACCCTGTCGCCGGCGGCGCGATGATCGCGGATGCAATCTATGATCCCGCCACGCTGGAGTTGGGCACAACCTACTACTGGCGCGTGGATGAGTTCATCTCGCCGATGCAGACGAACAAGGGTGCCGTTTGGAGCTTCACTACGCTGCCCGAGATTCCCGTCACCGACGAGAGTCTGCTGGCGTGGTGGACGCTCGATGAAGGCGAGGGCGCGACGGTCGTGGACTGGTCGGGCCATGGGCATCACGGCACACTCGCCGGCGATGCGGATTGGGCGGATGGCTACTTCGGCGGGGCCGTGGGCTTCGACGGCAGCGGCGACTCCGTCGACTTCGGCACGCCGGAAGATCTGTATCTACCGCAGAATTACACCTACATCGCCTGGTTCAAAGTCGGCCGGAACATCAGCGGCAACAGTGATG
>Ga0272441_10006189_pt1 | contig 20229 bp, 20 predicted proteins | sample SSMProp6N_FD_193582 | JGI IMG/M metagenome (GOLD analysis project Ga0272441, IMG submission 193582) | Marine sediment archaeal communities from Little Sippewissett salt marsh, Falmouth, MA, United States - SSM-Prop-6N | ecosystem: Environmental > Aquatic > Marine > Wetlands > Sediment ...
TTGATGCTCTTCCCAAGCATCATTTTGATTATATCATTCATGATCCTCCGAGACATGGTAGTGCTGGGCACCTCTATGGTCAGGAGTTTTACATGAAACTCTCTAGAGTGATCAAACCAAGAGGCAAGATGTTTCACTATACCGGTGAACCGAGATCGCGGTATCGTGGCGTTAATCTACAGAAAGGAATTTCACTCCGTTTGAGAAAGGCAGGTTTCAAGGATCTGGAGTACCACCCCAGTGTAATGGGGCTCACCTGTACCATGGACACCGTTCAAGCTAAATCCAGATAACCCAATAACAAAGTGATATGTCTCATAGAAAGCTCCCAACAGGCAAGATACCAAAGGAACTCTTGACAAAATACGTGTTTACCTGTCTTGGGGTGCCCAATGAACGACTCCTAAAGGGTCCTTTGATCGGTGAGGATGCAGCAGTAATTGATCTAGGTGATAAGGTGTTGATAGCTAAGGCTAATCCAATTACCGGGGCTGAAGAAAGGATCGGTTGGCTTGCAGTGCATATCAATGCCAATGATATAGCTGCACGAGGCGCTGATCCAGTTTGGTATCTTAGCATCGTGTTACTTCCAGAAGGCGCAGATGAGTCTCTTCTAGAGACTATAATGCAGGAACAACATGAGGCTTGTAGCGAACTGGGAATATGTATCGTTGGTGGCCATACAGAGGTAGCGCCTGATCTTGGGAGACCCATAGTATCAGGGTTTATGTTGGGTGAGGCGCGGAAAGATGAATACGTGGTTACTGGTGGCGCCCAGATTGGAGATCATATCGTGCTCACAAAGGGAGTAGGATTAGAGGGAACAGGGATACTGGCTGGTGATCTCCGTGACAAGCTCAAAACCAAGGTCTCTGATACTGTATTGTCTAACGCCGTGAAGCTGCTCGATATGATCAGTGTTGTCTCTGAGGCGAAGATGGCTGTATCTGTTGGTGGGGTTCATTCGATGCATACACCGACTGAGGGTGGTGTACTCAATGGTTTATTGGAGGTTTCTGAGGCGTCTGGTCTCGGTTTCAAACTCTATGAGGCTGATTTATTGATTCATGAAGAGACTAGAATCATTTGTGATGTTCTCGCTGTTGATCCTTTGCGTCTGCTTAGCTCTGGTAGCCTATTGATAGTCGTTGATCCAGCGAAGAGCAAGGAGCTTGTATCGAGTCTCGCCTCAATCCATATTCCTGCGAATATTATCGGCGAGATGACCCCAGAGTCCAAGCTGTTCATCAGTAAGGATGGGGTTGAGACGGTTGTTACCACTGTTGTGCAGGATGAGTTGTTTAGGATTCTGGATGAAAACCCCTAGCACTTTCACTCATCCCCCCACTTTATATATGTTAGAACCTACGAAATGCATAAATTACTATTCAACATCCAACTCAACGGGGCTTAGGTTGAACCATCAATCAGTATTCATAGACGAAGCGATCCTCGAGATACACCACATCCCAGACAAAATACTCCACAGAGACACAGAGCTACAACGCCTCAGATCACTATTCGACAACATCATAACAGCCCCATACGAGATGAGCCAAAAAGCAGTAATCATTGGAAACGTTGGAAGCGGAAAAACAGTACTCGCCAACGCCTATGGCAGAGAGCTAAGGGAAAAAGCAGAGCGAAGAAGGCTCAAATTTCATTATATTCACATAAACTGCAGGCAGCGCCGGGGGAGCCTATTCATGGTGCTCAGCCAAGTAGTCACCCGCATCAAGCCAGACTTCCCGGAGCGGGGATACTCTGCCAACGAGTTATTGGATATTCTACGCCAGATACTGGACGAGGAAGACACCCAGATACTCTTGGTACTGGACGAGGTAGATGCCCTCATAGAAAACGAGGGAAGCGATGCACTATACTACCTCACAAGGTTCCACGAGACCACACCAGACGCGCCGAGACGACTCAACCTGCTATGTATCAGCAAAGACGCAGGGGCATTCAGAAAACTCGATAGGAGCACACTCAGCAGCCTCCAGCAGAACATCATACGCATGTCTGATTACGACAAGTACCAGCTAGCAGACATACTCGTGTACCGTATGGAGCACGCCTTCAGACAAGACGCGGTGCCACTGGAGATCATCGACTTCATCAGCGAGGTAGCCGAGAAAGAGAATGGCGACGCAAGATACGCCATCAGCCTCCTCCACGGAGCAGGTAAAGAAGCCGACAATGACTCATCGAGACAGGTCAAACCAGAACATGTACGAAGAATAGCCGTAGGCATATTCGATATAACGGTGCCAGACGAGATCAAGCACCTGAGCCAGCATGAGAAACTAACCCTACTAGGCATAGCCCGCTTCTTTATATCAAACACAGCCCCAGAGGCAACAACAGGCGAGATAGAGAAAAGCTATCATCTGGTCTGCGAGGAGTACAGTGAGAAGACCCGGGGGCACACCCAGTTCTGGAAATATCTCAAAAAACTGGATGACTTGGACTTTGTGAGCATGGAGATGCATTCCTCAAGCCAAGGCAGGACCCAGCTAATCAGGCTGGACAAGATACCCGCAAAAACACTACAAGAAAAGGTGATGGAACTACTATGAGCCTATACAATCGAGACAGAAGAGCAGAAGAGATACTGGGAAGCAAGGGCAGAGTACGCGTACTTGAGGTACTCACCGAGAGCGGAGAACTCAACATCAGCGAGATAAGCCGCAGAACAGGACTCAACTACACAAGCGTAGAACGCCACCTAACCAAACTAGAAAAACTAGGGCTACTAAAAGAGAAACGCTACGGCAAGATCAGGATATTTGAAGCCGTCTTCAAGAACTTTGTTGTGAGTTTTGAGCGGGGGCGCCCCATAAAGCTAGAGATAGATCGCTAGCCTTCGTAGTTTATTTAAAATATCCTCATGTATCCCCCTTCATTGGGATAATTGTTGAAAGAGATAATCGTCGAGGACGCGGCACATGGATACGTCGAGATGTTAAACCGACTATGCATAGACTATGTTTTCAGCTCACCGGGTTCAGAGTTCATACCCTTATGGGAACATCTAGCCAGATACAACACAGCGGGCAAGAAACCATACTACATCAATCTACGCCACGAGGGAACCGCGCTATCTATGGCAAAAGGGTACTACATGGCAACTGGGAAGGCACAGGCGCTTATGACTCATGTAATAACCGGTTTGCTTCACGGTGCCATGGAGTTGAAAGCTGCATACACTGATCAGATCCCATTATTGATGATCGTTGGTCAGAACAGGACCCATGATAATGAGGTGTATGGTGGTACTCCGGGTCCACATTATCTGAGTTTTACCGAGGTGGGTGGTCAGGAGAGACTCGTCCAGCCCTATGTTAAATGGGCTGACAGCCCCGAAACCAACGCAAATATCCTAGGCGTTATTCAGAGAGCATACAGGATCGCCAACACAGGCATAAAGGGTCCTGTATTATTGAATCTCTCAAGGGAACTCCTCTTCGAGAAGACAACAAAGATGATGCTACCAGAGCCACTCCCCAAAGAGAACCCTATAACCGCTGATCCTGCTACGATTGAGAAACTCAAAGAACTAATCCTGGAAGCAAATAACCCGATAATCTATACTAGATATCTTGGCAGAAACCCAAAGGCAGTCCAGGAGCTAGTGAATCTGGCTGATTTACTCAAGATTCCAGTATTCGAGCTGCCCGGCTACATGAATTTCCCTACGAATAACCCAATGCATATGGGGACATCTATCATGCCATATGTGAAAGAAGCCGACCTGATACTAGTAATCGATAGCAGCTCATGGCCACCATGGTATCCACCCAACAGTATCAGGGGCAAGACCGATGCTAAGATCGTTTTCATAGACCCTGATCCCGTTCAACTCAAGTATCCGGTGTATGGTTATCCCTCTGACCTCAGTGTAACCGGAGACTCTTACACCATTCTCATGCAGCTCAATCATCTAGTAGAGAATAGGAAGCTCAACGGCGCACTCATTAGTGATAGGGGAGAGCGATGGGCATCCGAGCACAAACGAATAAGAGATGAAAAAGAGAAGAGAGCCCTAGACGCTAAGGACAATTCCCCTATTGATCCCCTCTGGCTCTGTTATTGTATTGACAAGGTAATCGAGAAAGAGACTGCAATAGTAAATGAGACCATTACCCATGGTGGTTTGATCCATAGTTACATTGAGAGCAATAGAACCACGCTAGGAACTAGGTTTGACGCCACAGGACCAGTTGCCCATACAGGACTAGGTCAGGGATTGGGTGTCGCTCTTGGGGTAAAGCTGGCGAATCCAGAGAAGACAGTGATAGCGTTGGAGGGTGATGGGACATTCAACTATAACCCTGTGCTGGCTGCCTTCGGAGCTGCACAAGAATACCGTCTCCCCTTCATGACGATTATCTTCAACAACAGTTGCTATGCTGCAATGAAGGGTCATCAAAGATATTACCCAAAGGGGCACTCAGTGACACAGAACCAATATTATGGCGTAGGATGCGGACCAACCCCAGAATACGCGAAGCTTGTGGAGGCTTATGATGGATACTCTGAGACAGTCGAAGACCCATCAAAATTAGTCAAGTCACTGGAGAGGGCTATCAAGGAGACAAGGAAAGGAAAGACAACATTACTGGATGTTCATCTGAGCAGATAATTATGAGAATGGTGCTCCCGCCGGGATTCGAACCCGGGATCTCCGACTCGAGAGGCCGGAATCCTTGACCGGACTAGACGACAGGAGCGCGTACCGAATTAACCCCGAGCCTAAATAAAAAGCTTAAGGGAATTACAGGTCTGTTCTCAGACCCATTATCTTGGCGATATTAGAGTCTCCATCAACAACTGGCTCTATCAATCCCTTGGTTGATGTGAACAAAGTAGTAACCCCGGGACCATGTCCGGCGATATAGCTGTTGCTATGAGTCACTATACCAACGCTGACAGAGCCCCTTCTATAGATTCTACCATAGCTCTGGTCGGAATCTATAATGGCTACGAGATCACCCAGACAAAGATCGTTTAATCCATGTTCATCGCATGTTTCCTCACAGAACATGGTGATATCATAGTCCCCTGAGGCTACGTGGTTTCTTCCCAGTCCTGAGCCCATTATTGCAGCTGGTACCTTGTGGGTAACTGGAATCTGGAGTTTCCCATTCTCGATCTTTGGGTCTAGTGCCTCTAGGAACTCTGGGCTTACGTTGAAGACCTTAACCTCTGGGAGATCCAATAGCTGCATTCCCTGTCCATATGCCTTGATCATTATCTTGTCCTCTATGACTAGCTTCTCCATGACCTCAGGCTTGAAATCCACCATAACATGATCGATACCACCGTGTTTACCCACAACTACTCCCTTGGACCCTTTGGCGTCTCCCTTGACAACCAGAGCCTCGTTTCCGATACAACTCAATACATTGAGCGCCCTACTTTGTCCCTGAGGGAACCTGCTGTCCGACACCCTGTTTTCGACGCTAACACCTGGCTCAACATGATCTCCCATCCATCCGATGGCTGAGTCTCCTACTCTGATATTGTAGGTGATTCCCCCTGTTCCAGGGAGTATGTGGAGATCGCCGTTGGCGCCTATCTTGTATATGCCTGTTCCCATTACTGGGCTTACAACTTCTCCTATGACGCTTATCTTTACGACCTTGTCTTTGTTTGTCCTAATCATAACTCGATATTCTGCATATTACAATGTTAAGCTTATCGTGTTGGATAAACTTTAAAACTAGGTAGAATTCTACTATGTCACTTTCAGTGAGCCTATTTGAAACTAAGAGATATCACAGTATTATCCGCAGAAGGACTGCTTGAACGCAAAGGCAGAGTAGCCCTCAATATACTTGGTATACTCATTGGATGCGCCGCTGTAACAGGGTTAATCTCTGTTGCCGACGGTATGAACAATCAGGTGAGGGATCAACTCACAATCATAGGAACAAACACATTATTCATTGTACCAGAAGAAGCCGAATCAGCTGCCTCAACACTCAACGCCAACCAGATACTGAGCCAAGAGGGTATCAGCTGGAGAGACCGCGATATAATAGAATCAACAAGAGGCGTAACATTGCTTAGCGAGATATCCCAGAACGCAGGCTCATTCTCTGTACGAGGAGAAAGCTACAATGTCAAGGTTCTTGGGATTGGCTATCATTTCCCCGATATTAATAAGGATGTACAAATGGAAGAGGGAAGATTCTTTATCCGAGGAGACAACGCAGTAGCTATCATCGGCAGAAACATTGCCTATCCTCCAAACGAGGATGAGCAAGTAATTGCCTTGGGGGATAGAATCAAACTTACTATTAGGGTTAGAGGCGAGCCCAAGGAGTTAACTCTGCGTGTTATAGGTATCCTTGAAGAACATGGCTCTTTCTTTGGGCTCAATGTGGATGATGTTATCGGAATACCCTTCAGGACCTATGATCAAGTTTTTGAGCAGAGTGGAAGCTGCGCCATAGTGCAAGCCTATGTGGATGAGAATGATGATATCGATCAAGTGGCCGATCTTCTGAAAGACAATCTTGGTGATGACTATTTTGTGGTTTCTCCAAGCGCTGCCATCGAGGTCCAGAGACAGGTCACAGGTACGATCCAAGCCGTATTAGGCGGGATAGCTGCCATAAGCATGTTCGTTGCCGGGATAGGCATAGTAAACACCATGGCTATCTCTGTTAATGAAAGAACCAAAGAGATAGGCACAATGAAGGCAATAGGCGCCAAGAGCAGCGATGTCCTTTTCCTGTTCCTATCAGAAGCGCTCTACACTGGATTTATCGGTGGATTCATTGGTGTGGTCTTAGGGTTCACTATCGGCAAACTGGTTGGACGCTATATTGGGTTACCCGTAGAGGTGAATTATATGCTAGGGGCTGGTACCCTCATATTTGCATTATTTACAAGCCTAATATCTGGCGCGAGTCCAGCATGGAACGCGGCAAAAATGAACCCAGTAGAAGCATTAAGAAGAGAATAAATTATCGAAGATATGCTCTGATGAGTTGAATCAGCTTGCCTGGGCTACGTTTCACGATACCTGCTAGAGCTGCTGCAACGTTTAAACCATTAGCTAACGCGAGGATATCATCGTTGGTGACAACATCTGCCAGTGTATTTAGGTCATTGTCATCGAACTTGTCGAGCATCTCAAGTACCTTACCGCTCTCCCTGATCCGTTTTCCCCAATACTTATCGAACTCTACTCTGAACTGCTTGAGCTTCTTCTCAGATACATCCCCATCAATAACAGCCTCAGCCGCGACGCGCCCAGCCATCTTACCCGCCTCAATACCGCTATGGATGCCTGCACCAGTCATCGGAACAAGCATTCCAGCCGAGTCACCAGCCAAAATCAAGCCGTCCATGACTACCTTGTCTAAGGTTCCACTTACTGGGCATATTCCGCCATTCTTCTTTAGTATCTTGGCGTTCCTGAATCTTGGATCGTTCTCACAGAAGTCTTTCAGGTACTCGATAGGTGCCTTGGTATGCTTTTTCCTTACCCCTAGACCGACATTAGCTACTGATTTACTTTTAGGGAAGACCCACGCGTATCCACCAGGAGCATAGTTTGTGCCCATATAGAACTCGTTGGTTGTGGGGTCCTCAAGGTCTAGTCCGCCTAGTTGGTACTGGGCACATGTAACGTAATCAGGGAAATACCTTTGAAGACCAGCGCGCCTCCTGATAATGCTCCAGTGTCCATCAGCGCCAATCACGACCTTGGCATGGAACTCGATCTCCTCCCCATCCTTGACAGCTTTAACACCAACGATCTGGTTTCCATCCTTGATGACATCAGTAGCACGTGTTTTGGTCATCAAATTAGCTCCAGCATTAACAGCGTTCTCCGTCAAGGTTCTATCGAAGACTTGTCTATCCAATGTGTAGCCAGTCCAGTTCTCCGTGGTCATATCAAGAGTCTTACCATTGGGGGCGACAACCCTTGCAGTACTAATCTGCTGTGAAACGTAAGGAGGAACAGCCTCCAGACCACCATCATGGATACCCCCTATGCTGAGTCCTTCTGCGCAGTAGACTGGGGTTCCAGATGTCTCATGTTCCTCAATAATAATGACTTCGACGCCTTTCTCAGCTACTACTTTAGCGGCCATGCTTCCCGCGGGGCCTGCTCCGACAACTAGTACGTCGCATTTATAGTGCTGCATCTTCTGCCTAGAACTGTCCTGCGTTCAAGATATATGTTCTTATCGCTAACATAGCGAGATAGCATTACTTGTAAATGATTAGAAAAACAAAAGGGATATTATCGTTCAAGAACCTTTTTTGCGGCTATCTCGATGTCCCTAGCCTTAACTGTTTTACGACCCGCATGATGAGCATAATCAATAGCCTCATGAGCAATCCTGATCCCAATGTCCTCAAGGGCTTCTCCCAAAGCATTCGCGCTTTCCTCACTGACACGCTCCGCACCCGCTCTCTTCAATAATTTGTGCATAGGGGCCGTCTTTATTTCATTAGACATCCTATTACCTTCTATTTCCTTATTTCTTTTCGTTAAATATTTAATACTTACGAGTCTTTCGGTGAAGAAGCCTTATTTCTTCCTTTTTTCATTTTTTTAATCTATAACCGTAAGATTTATGATTAAACTGGGTTTAAACCCCGTGTATCAGTGAAAATCAAATCGTTTTGACGCATTTCGTTGGTTACAGTATTCTTAAATCGATTTCAAATCGATGAAAAATAGATGAGTTTCTGGGAAAAAATTAGAGGTTTCCAGTATGAACTGATAATTGGGTTATTTATAATTGTATATGCCGGTTCTTTTTCATGGTTCACACTATCCAAGCATAACACTTTTACTACCTATGCGTTGGACCTTGGAATATTCGATCAAGGATTCTGGACAACCATCAACCTCGACAAACTCTTCTACTATACTTGTGAACTACACCTAAGTGAATCAGGGAGCTTCTTTGGAATCCACTTCAGCCCCATCCTATTCACAATCATCCCCTTGTATTACCTGCATCAAAACGCAGGAACTCTCCTCGTAGCACAATCACTGATTATCAGTCTCTCAGCTATACCTGTCTTCAAAACCGCTCAATTATTCCACACTAAACAGACAAGCTGCCTCTTAGCCTGCTTGTATTTACTTAACCCAGCGTTACATGGGATTAACTGCTATGATTTTCATGTGCAGGCTTTTCTTCCATTGACCTTAGGTTATGTAATTTTCTATATCCTATCCAGAAAATGGATACCGCTTATACTTGCGGTGAATATCACCCTCGCTGTACAGGAGCAGGTTTTCTATCTTATGGCTGCATACCTTGTATTTCTACTAATAATACTATTCAAGGATTCTACACAAGAGACTTTAAGAAAAAAAAGCCGCATAGTACTATTCTTTCTTTTATCGATTACTGCATGGAAAATTCTCTCAGCAAACATGATCCACTACTTCAACCCTGACATTCCATCCCACCTTAAAGCAGGACAACATTACGCTGTCCTAGGGGTAGATGATCCTCTCAAGATACCCTTGTATGCCTTGACCCACCCGGCAAAGGCATTGGAGGCACTCAACTATGAATGGTATAGTAAAATTGGTTATCTCTTATCCTTGTTCACGCCTTATCTCATTGTAGCATCCCTGTACCCTCTGCACCTGATACCCACGATCCCTTGGTTCGTAATCTCCCTGCTCAGCAATTATCCACCATATTACAGGATAGGCTTCCAATACTCAGCATACATTATCCCATTCATTTACACAGGCTTCATAGCTGGAACAAGCAAGATAACCGAGGCCCGAGACCCAATTTACCATAAGAAACTATTCACAACAATTACGATCCTAGCCATAATAACCTCCTTAGGGCTATCTCCATTAAGCCCACTAACTTGGGGGCTACATCTTAGCCCAGCATACGAGAAACCAGTAGAGACCATCAGAACACAGCGGCTAAACCAGATAATAGAAATAATACCAGAAAACGCATCAATACTTACACAAGACAACATATTTCCCCACTTCTCAAATAGACGAGACGCATACGTGATGATCCCTCCAACCTACAAGGATGTCAAGACATGGAAAGACGCCATAAACTGGATCACCCGCCTCGAAACCGAGTACATACTAATAGACCTTGAAACCGATCCCCACAACACCATACGATACGCATTCACCCCCATCCGCCAACGAAACTACCAGCTACTAGCCTTCTACGACAACATATACCTATACCAACGAAACTACACAGGAGTCACAATAAGCTACGAGCCAGTCAACCTCACATACACATACGCTGACCTTATCCCACAGCACATGAAGGAGCTGGATGATCCAACCAGCACCATAGGAACCATACTCCAATACCAGAACATGAGTATACAGACAAACACACTCTGGTATGGACCATACGAGATAATACCCATAGGCAACTACACCGCTACATATAGGGTGAAAACCGTGAACAACCGTCTCAACGAGACCATTACTCTCGATGCCTTCTATAATCAAACCACATTAAACAGTATAGAATTCACAGAAACCATGCTACAAAACAATACGTGGACCCAGATAGAACTCAACTTCACCCTAAACACAATAGCCTACGACATGGAGCTAAGGGGCATACTTACTGGCTTGAACACAACAATCGCACTCGACACAATAAAACTAAAGCAGCATCCATAGCCTAAACGTTTAAAAGGGCGGCGTAACTGGTATCAAAGGCAATAAACGGTGCGTCAGTTTGGGAAAAGTACGTACAGAGATGGTAAAAAGAATAAGCTTGGAGCTAATTGAGAAATACGAGTACAGCTTCCAGCCAGAGTTTGAGCAAAATAAACAGTTCCTCAAAGAAATAGGGCTCGACGTCAGTAAGAAACTAAGAAACAGGATCGCGGGATACATCACCACTGTCGTGAAATCAGATCTTTTAGCTGCCGCAATGGAGGAAGCCCAAGAGGCTACCCAAGAGTTCCAATAACCCCAATATCTCTAATAATTCTAAAAGTTAAACATAATAGGGTCCTAGGTGATAGAATCTGGGATGTCTAAATCCCCTGCTGCTTACAGGATAAACCACGAGGGTCTACAGCTTGATATAGCCCTCGTAGAGACAAAATGGCTACTAGTACATGAAGAAATTATCCCCTTCAGGCTCAACAAGCTCAAGGCAAGTTTCGAACGCGATGGCGTTCAGTCGGCCCCAATCCTTGTGGACAGGAACACCCACGTAGTATTGGACGGTATGCACCGTACAGCCATAATGAAGGAGCTAGACTGCAGGTTCACATGTGTATGTTTCCTCGATTACTTCGACCCAAGCATCAGCGTGCACCGGTGGTGCAGGTTAATCCCCGCACCCTTTAACGAAAAGAACGCTGAGATGCTGCTGGCTGAGTTAGACCTGAAACTAGAGCCATATGAGCTAGTTGAGAGCCTAGAGGATGATGAAAGCCTTCTTCTCTTATTCAAGGACACTGTGTACAGAATAATCACTGATGGCGATGATCTCGTTGAGAAGATCAAGAAAAGCTACAATTTAGAGCGACGCCTCCATGAGTGGGGATATCAGGTTCAGCACTGCACAGAATCAGAGGCAAAAGAGCATCTAACCAGCGGAAGCTATGAGGCAACTATGTATCTGCCCCGCGTCGGGAAGAAAAATGTCTTGGATGTAGCACAGGAGAACAGGGTTTTTACCCCCAAAGCGACTAGACACAGGTTACCGGCTCGCCCAGTTGCTGTAAATGTACCATTGAGACTTCTCAGAGACAAAGTGTCTACTGTCGAGGAAGCCAATAAGAAACTAGCCGATCATCTAAAAGACAAAACCCTCAAGCGTTATGATCCCGGGACCAAGTGGATGGGCAGAACTTACGACGAGGTCCTATATGTTTTCTCAAAATCTTAGATACCTATCGATATCATGTTCACTGTAACCGATCTCTCTCAGCTTGGCTGGGATATCCTCTCTTGATACTCCTTTCTCGGTCAGCATCTGAACCAGATCCTGGATAGACTCATTGGGTTCCCACGGATATAGAATCCATTTGTTAACCTCATCGGCGTAATAGTCTGGCTTGAACTCACTCCATGGTTTATGGTGCAGGGTCGCGATCCTCACCTCGGCCACTCTCTGTTCCTCAATATATTTTTTAACAACTATCAGGCTGTGTCCACTATCCGAGACATCATCTACTACAAGCACCTTCATTCCCTCTATCTGGGCGTTCAATGGGAAGAGTATCTCTGGTTTTTCACGTTTCTCCGCCACAGCGCTATAATAGATAATTTGAAGGCTCGCTAGTTTTCTGATACCAAGCTGGTCACTGATTATTCTTGCCGGGTCGAAGCCACCTCTGCTCACAGCGATTATGATGTCAGCCGCATACCCGTCTTCCTTTATCAGGTCTGCTGTTTTCTCTGCAAGGTATTGTATATCGTTCCAAGTTAGGTATAGGAATTTGAGTTCTGCCAAACTGAGCACCTTAAGGTTGTTAATCTGATGAGTCGTATTTTAAATAAAGCGCTTACGGTCAAATCATGTTATGAGCATCACTGATCTCGGTGAATGGACCCAGGATGAGATCAAGAAATACATGGCTGGACCAGAAAACAGCATGGAAAAATGGGGCGATGAACCAGCATGGGGAGAACCATTAATCGGTTTCAGCAGCGGAGCAGACCCATTATACGAGTTCTACAAGAAAGACATTGGCGACTTCTATATCCTACCCCAAGAGTTCATGAGATACAAGTATGGGCGAGAGTATGACCCCGCTCAACTCACTGTTATCAGCTGGATACTGCCACAAACCGAGGCAACCAAACAAGACCACAGAAAAGAGACCCATTTCCCAAGCGAGAGATGGGCGAGATCAAGGATATTCGGCGAACAAGTGAACGTAAAACTCAGGGAACACGTTGTAGAGATTCTTGAAGAGAACGGCTATGATGCTGTTGGTCCCATGATCAGTCCAATCTGGGAGGTAGCTAGGTCTAAGAAATATGGTTTCGCATCGACGTGGAGTGAGCGCCACGCCGCTTATGCAGCTGGATTGGGCACATTCGGGCTCAGTGATGCATTGATTACTCCAAAGGGAAAGGCAATGAGGACAGGAAGCGTAATCGTAGATGCAGTTATTCCCCCTACTCCCCGACCATACAAGCATCACAACGAGTACTGCTTATTCTTGATGGATGGAACCTGTGGAAAATGCATAGAACGATGCCCCATCGGAGCTATAACCGAGCAAGGGCACAACAAGCTTCTCTGCCAAAAGTACGTCAATATGACCCGCCAATATGTTCCACTTCATTATGGCTTTGATGGATATGGCTGTGGGTTCTGTCAAACAGATGTACCATGTGAGTCAGGTATACCAAAAAAATAGAGAAATAATTGAGTGCTAGGATAGTTTACTCAGTAACTATGCCACTCTGATCTACGGTTCCAGTCCAAAGGAACTCGGACTCGGCGTGCTCAACCTCAAAGTTATAAGTAGGCTTCCAGACCACAGGGTAACTCACCCTGATAATCCATCCATCTCCACTGTATTCGAGGGTTGATGCTCCCAGTAAGCCCTCGGGAGTCAAGTTTGCTATGGACCATTCATCGGTTATCTTGAGTTCACTTGCCTCTGGATAGTTCTCCTTCAGATAATCGATTACTATCTGAACCGCTGCTTCTGGGGGTAGTAACTCGGAGACGACTTTTTCTCTCTGGTTGAGTTCATCCCATGCGCCGTCGATCACGGCTCCTTGAACTTCTCTAGTTACTATGGTGATGATTGCAGTGTGCTCAGTGATTACTTGGGCCAATATCTCACCTGTTCTGTCGCCATAACCCGCGTGTTTGCATTCGAAGTCTATTGTTATGATATACTGTTCTGGATAACTCTCCTGAATTATGCTGTCCACTATTATCATCGAGTCCTCAACACCATCAAAGCTGAAAGTAGGTGCATTTCTTAGCCATTCAAGGGCTATTTCCTCTTCCTCTGCTGAATGGTTATTCGGTAACTCTGTTAGGGTCTCTGTGAGTTCATCGTATACATCATCAGTCTTGGCTGATAATATCTCTCCCTTACTGACTAGGATCACCATTGTATGTTCAGTCAATACTTGGGCCAGCATTTGCCCTGTCCTATCCCCATAGCCACTGTTTCTGGAGGTAAACTTGATTGTTACGTACCATGAATATGGCATTCTGATAGTATCTACGGTTACTACCTCAATCGAATCCTCCATCCCATCAAAACTGTATGTAGGGGAACTCTTCAAAAATTGGGTCGCGATTAATACCGCGTTTTCCTGGGTATATCCATCTCCTTGTGTCCCAGCGTATATACTGAGAACTGGAAATATGCCGACTAGCGCGATTGCTATTATCGTGTTTAATGTCTTACTCATCTTGTTTCACATGTAAGGGTCTCGTGTGTTTAGTATAATCCCAGTGTTTAGAACATGTGTTTTAATGTTTAGAACACCGACTCCGGGGGGAAAACACATAAGCCCCTGAGCTTCTACCCTCTTAAAAGGAGCCATATGCATGACCAGAGCCCTTTTCGTAGGAAGATTTCAGCCATTCCACTATGGACACCTGTATGCTATTGAGATGATACTCAAAGAATGTGATAGCCTAGTTTTGGTTGTCGGTAGCGCCCAGATGAGCCACCAGCATGATAACCCTTTCACCGCTGGGGAGCGCATTGAGATGATCAGAGCAGCCTTGAACGCAGCCAAGATACCCTGTGACCGGTATCTCATTATCCCTATCTCTGATGCACCAGCGCACAGGGTATGGGTTAGCGCAGTAGAGTCCCAGATCCCACGATTTGACCTTGTCTTCAGTAACCAGAGTCTAACCAAAAGGCTGTTGATAGAGGCTGGATACGAGGTTCGACCAATTAGACTGTATAAGCGGGGAAGATATGAAGCCTCAGAGATTAGGAGCAGGATACTTGAGGGTGAGGACTGGAGCGAACTCGTGCCTCCCGAGGTCCATAGGATCGTCTCTGAGATAGATGGTGAGACTAGGATAAGGGACCTTGACAAGTCGGACTCCTTTAACCATGAGGATGATAACCATGGAATTTCTTGATATAGATGAGACTCTTCAGGCTCGTTTCCCGGGACTAGCAGCCCAGATAATGCGTTTTCATGATGTTAATGTGAAACGTGAGGACTCTCAGCTTGAAGAGTATAAACTGGAGGTCTGTAAGGAAACTCAGGGAAAGTGGGAGGTAGAGAAACTCAGGGATGACCCGGAGTTTAGAGCCTACAGGGATTTCTTCTGGAAGCTCGGGATAGACCCCACCAAGAATAGGCCAGCTGCTGAGGCATTGATTCGTAGGGTTCTTAGGGATAGACCCATACCCAAGATCAATACTTGGGTGGATGCCTACAATCTCGTCTCTATTACGACAGCGATTCCGATAGCTAGTTTTGACTATGATCTCCTTGAGGGTGGGCTTTTGATGAGGGAAGCCCGGGCTGGGGAGGAGTTTCTCGGTATCGCTATGAAGAAGCCTGTTGTTTTGAGTGGTGGGGAGGCTGTTATTCAGGATGATAAGCGTCTTGTGGCGATCTATCCTTACCGTGATGCTGATTATAGTAAGGTTTCTCAGAATACGAAGAATGTGTTAATGTTGATGTGTGGGGCACCGGGTATTACGAGAACCAAGTTAAATGAATCTTCAAAAGTGGCGATGGACGTTCTTCCCAGATTCTGCGGCGGTACAGTAGAGTAGACTATGATTGATATCGATGGCTCATTGATGGAGGGAGGCGGCCAACTCCTCAGGATGGCAACCAGCTACAGCGCCATACTAGGAGAACCCATCAGAGTACACAATATAAGAGCAAAACGAAGAGACCCGGGGCTTAAACCCCAGCATTTGACCACATTTCAAGCAGCAGCCAAGATATCAGGCGCAGAGACCAAGGGAGCATCGATTGGTTCTTCTGAGATTGTTTTCAAGCCTAGACGGGTTCGGGGTGGTATGTATAGTTTTGATATTGGGACTGCTGGGAGTATCTCTTTGTTGTTGCAGTGCATTAACCCGATTCTGTTTTTTGGGGATAGGTCTTCTCAGGTTTCTGTGAGGGGTGGAACTGCTGTTAACTGGTCTCCTCCAGTTCCCTTCCTTGAACACATCATCTATGGTGTCTTGGATTCCATGGGTGCTACATCTAGGATACACGTTGATAGGCATGGCTTCTACCCGAGAGGTGGGGGAATAGTTTCTCAGAAAACAGATCCAGTAGAGTTCCTTGAACCCCTCAGACCGGGTAAACTAAGCATCAAGAGAATCAGAGGCATATCCGTATGTGGTGCACTACCTGAGCATGTGGCAGTCAGGCAGGCAAACTCAGCCAAGAAAAAGTTGAATGTTCTAAGGGTTAAGACCGATATCAAGCCGATTGTTGCTGATCCAGTGCCAGTTGGTCCGGGTAGCTTTGTCTGTCTCTGGGCTGAGGGCGATAATGTATTCGTGGGTGCTGATAGCCTTGGTGCGCGGGGTAAACCCTCTGAGGTTGTAGGGGCTGAGGCTGCAAAAAAGATGATTCAGGAGGTGCAGTCTGGGGCTCACTTGGATCGACATACCACTGATCACTTGATTTTACCTGCTAGTTTGGCTGATGGTGAATCTGTTTTTAGGACAAGTCTGATAACCCTTCACACCCTTACAGCCATCGAGATAGCCAAGGTCTTCACAGATGCCCGTTTCAGGGTGCAAGGCAGAGAGGGTGAAGCTGGTACTATACGGGTTGAGGGAATAGGATTAAGAAACACGGGTTGAAGGGTATGCGGGAGCTGAGATACACTAGGGGACAGATTATCGTTGAGGGTGAGCCAGTGTATCTCGACCAACTGGAGCCCAAGAACAGCTTCCCCGCCTACATGTATCATTTGGTCGTTGAGCATTTAGAGAAAAGCGGAGAACCATACACAGAAAATGCTAGTCAATTGCTGGAGACTCCAAGATTAAAGACTACTTTTCAGCTTAGAGATTATCAGAGTTCTGCTCTGAAATATTGGAATGAGGCTGGTTCCAGAGGGATAGTGGTTCTTCCCACCGGTTCGGGGAAGACTGTCTTGGCTGTAAAGGCTATCGAGGAGCAGCAGTGTTCAACATTGGTAGTGGTGCCAACACTTGTATTAGTTGATCAATGGAGGCAGGTACTCCAACAAGCATTCAACATCACTATCGGTGCACTCGGTGGTGGAAAAGAGGAGATCGAGCCCATCACGGTCTCTACATATGATAGCGCAAGGCTCAGGGCGCATAAGCTGGGTAATCTTTTCGACTTTATTGTGTTTGATGAGGTTCATCACCTCACAGCCCCTAGTAACAGGAGGATAGCGGAGCGTTATCTTGCTCGTAAGCGTCTTGGTTTGACTGCGACTCTTCAGAAGGCTGAGGCTTCATTGGAGTTATTGGAGACGCTTGTGGGTCCCAAGGTCTTTGAGCTTGGGGTGACTGATCTGGCTGGCAGTCATTTGGCTGATTTCACTGTCAAGACAATCCGGTTGCCACTGAGTGCGGCTGAGCAATATGAGTACAATAAGCAGTATGATATCTATCGCAGTTATCTCAAGTCTCGGAATCTCCAGATTCGGAGCAGCAGGGATTATCTCAACTTTGTGAAACGCAGTGGACGAGACCGTGAAGCTAGGAGGGCTCTGACTGCCCGGAATCAGGCTATGGATATCGCGTTGAATAGCAGTAGCAAGATAGCATACCTCAAGCAGTTGTTGAAGTCCAACCCAGATGAAAAGACGCTTATCTTCACAAGCCACAACAAGCTGGTATATAACCTGAGTAAGGAGATGCTAATCCCGGCAATCACTCATCAGACTCCTCAAGAGGAGCGGGAGGATATTCTGGGCAGATTCCATAGCGGTGATTATAAGCGTATCTTGACCAGCCGGGTTCTGGATGAGGGGGTTGATGTCCCTGATGCTAGTATGGCTGTTATCTTGAGTGGCTCAGGGAGCAATCGCCAGTTTGTTCAGCGGCTTGGACGTATACTCAGGAAGTCACCGGGTAAGGAGGCTTTTCTTTTTGAGTTGGTGAGTCAGGGGACCGCTGAGGTCTATATGAGTTACCGGAGGAAGCGGCAGTGAATCTCCCATTTGAGCATATACGGATGTATCGCCGGCAGGGGGTCATCAAACCCGTGTTTATCCGGGAACCCCTTGGTATACTAGATACTTTGATCGCTGTCTTCAAGGATCACAGGGAGAAGAAACGTGGACCATTGAATGAGACGGTCTCTGACTGTGAGCACCTCGGGTATGACTTCAGGATGGTCCGCGGAATCGCGTCTGTACTAGAGTCCCGTTCAGCGTTCCAGTCCAGAAGCAGTATACCTCCATTGGAGGCGAGAAGACAGGTGTTTACCGAGGCTGCTGCTGTTGTGGCTTCCAAGGATGAGCGTCAGGGTGTTTTGGAGGCTGTTGCCACTCGGAATGGGCTCACAGTTGAGATGCTTGAGGATAGCTTGTATGCTGATCTGGATGATGAGCAGTATCTTGTTGATTTCAGGGAGCCCAGCAGCGAGGATTTGATGCGGTACTATAATTACGCGAACATGATCGCTTTACTGGCTTATTCTCTGAGGCTGGAGATAAGATACAGGGGCTCTGATGAGTACTTGGAGAACCTTCTCAAACGGATTAAAACAGTCGAGGTATCTGGGGCACACAGTAAAAAAGCGGTGATAGATTTGAAGCCCACACGGAGGCTGAGTCAACGAGCGGCAAGGATCGATGAGATATTGAGCCGGGTAATAGCCATGCCTGAGTGGAGGCTCAAGGCTAATATCAAGTATCCTCAGCGATACAAGACCGTCTGTACTTTTGAGATTGACCACTCGGGTGATGGGAAGCTCCTTGCTGTTGATCAGAGTGACCCTGAGACTATCATAGAGATTGGGCTACCCAAGAAGAAGCCATCCAAGTATGGTGATATAATTGTGGTGGATGATTTGGCTCGTCGTCAGGGAGTAACTGCTGCCCAGATAATGAAGGAGATCAAGGATGAGGGCAACAAGTATAGGGATCTTGGAGGAGTCCTGATATCGCCTGAGAAGTATCAGGAGATAGATGCTCATCTTAGGACTCTTGATACCTTGGGAGAAGCACAAACATACATACTGGGTCTGGGAGTCAGGGATTTCATGGCTGTGCTTGAGTCCTTTGGGTATCAGGTTGAATGGGGCAAGCCCAAGAGAAACAGTAAAATATACCGCCTCTAAGGTGGGGGAATGTATATATCGTGCGTTCCGTAATTCTGCTAAGAAGTGAGATAGATGGGCTACCAAGCAATACAAGGAGCGACAACCGTTGGATTGATCTGCAGTGACGGCGTAGTACTCGCCAGCGAGAAAAGGGTCAGCTATGGACGACTAGTAGCCAGCACAAAGGGACAGAAGGTTTTCCAGCTAACAGATAACGTTGGACTAGCCTTCGCTGGATTGATGAGCGATATGCAAGCCCTTGTACGTGAGGCATCTGCTTATGCTAATCTATTCTACTTGGAGAAGAATCGACCAATAACCACCAAAGCCATGTCCAAACTAATCAGCAACATGTTGTTTAACCGGCGAATGATGCCCCTGCTTATGGAGACCGTAGTAGGCGGCTATGACGCTGATGGTCCAAGCCTATACAGCATGGACCCAGTTGGTAGTCTAATTCCCGATGATTTCCTTGCTGCTGGTTCTGGTGCAGCGATCGCGATTGGTGTTCTTGAGGCAGATTATAATAAAGAGCTGGACTGTGAGGCTGGTGCAGTGTTGGCGAAGAAGGCTATTATGGCTGCTATTGCCCGTGACGCTGTTAGCGGTGATGGTCTGGATATTTTGATCATCAAAGCTGATGGCTCTGAGGTTAGGACCGAATCTTTCCGTGAGTAGCTTTTTAGCTAGGTTTTTATCACTCATCTGTATCTTTTCTGTGTCTGGGCTGGTGGTTCAGTGGTAGAATGCTTGGTTCGCAACCAAGAGGTCGGGGGTTCAATTCCCCCCCAGTCCACCAAAAACTTTAACCAAAAAGGATTTATAATAAACAGTTTAAGCCATACTAGGTGAGTTTATGCCTAGGAAAGCACGCTGGAAACACCTCCTAGACAAAGATCAAAACTTCAAACGATGGCATGACAACCTAGCGCGCGGAAGCACAATCACCGCTAACGAGAATGCACGAGTCCTCTATCGATTCCTAAACATGCACC
>Ga0272441_10006190_pt1 | contig 20225 bp, 18 predicted proteins | sample SSMProp6N_FD_193582 | JGI IMG/M metagenome (GOLD analysis project Ga0272441, IMG submission 193582) | Marine sediment archaeal communities from Little Sippewissett salt marsh, Falmouth, MA, United States - SSM-Prop-6N | ecosystem: Environmental > Aquatic > Marine > Wetlands > Sediment ...
CTGGGAGCACACATGCCGGCACAATGGTTTTCGCCGGTCTTCGGAGCGGGGTTTTTGCTCTTCTTTCTGATTCACGATGGCCTGGGCGAGGAAATCGGGTGGCGGGGGTTCGCCCTGCCGTTCCTCCAGGAACGCCTCGGCTCGCTGGGAGGCAATATTGCGGTGGGTTTTATCTGGGCGCTCTGGCACTTTCCCCTTTTTCTCATGCCCGGTTCCTTCCAGTACGGCGATTCGATTCTTCTCTATGTCTGGCTCCTCACCTGCTGGTCGGTGGTCATGGGGCTTTTCGTCCACAGGGCGGGGGGCAGCGTCCTGGTGGCCATACTCTTTCATGAGACGGCCAACTTCATTGCCTTTACCGTTCATTATCCCGGAAGCGGGTATTTTTTCCTTTTGTGGGGGGTGGCGGCCGCCGTTGCCATCGTCTTTCTGCCGAGGCCCCTCTTCAGACTTCCCGGAAAATCCGACGATGCCATGAATACAATGTCATCTCACCGGTATTGAGAGGTGATGTTAAAAAGGAAAGGGCCTTTCGTTATAATGACTTACGGAGGAATAACAGGCCGGGAGGAAATCGGCACGTGATGTAAAACGAAAAAAGGCACTCCGTGCATGGAATACCACGCGAGAGTGCCTTTGTCGTAATCGCTTGCTTACAGGGGTTTTACGTTACCGGCGGCGGGGCCTTTCTTGCCCTGCTCGACGTCGAACGAAACGCGCTGACCCTCATGCAGGGTCTTGAACCCGTCAATCTGGATCGCACTGTGATGAACAAATACGTCTTTCCCGTTATCCATTTCGATAAACCCGAAGCCTTTTTGATCGCTGAACCACTTAACTGTACCTTCTGACATAAATAGCATCCTCCTTTCCTGGATTTTCAAAGTCGGATTGCCATTATGACAGAAATAAAATAGCCACCAAGAGTGTAAGGACATGGTGGCCGATCCTGGTACTTCAAAATGTCTTTATCCAACTTGCGGAGATAACATAAGCATCATTGCGTGTAATGTCAAGATAAAAAGATAATAAATTAGGAATCCCGATTACCGGAAAAAGATAAGATGGCTGTTACACAGGGAATAAGGCAGGTTTGCGTCCGGTGTCGGGGAATGATAGAATAACAATCCTTATCCTGTGACACCCCTGTTCCAGTGGTGATTGCGTGGTGAGTGAAGAACCCGGCAGCATTTTTTATGCCGGGGATGATCGATGAGAAAGATTGTTTTTTGCGGTTCATCATCAGCGGAGGCTATGAAGCAGAAAGGTCGAGGAGGGCGGATTGTCCGTGAGCGCAACACCGTCGAGGCGATGATTGCCCTCTACTGCAGGTTGAATCATCACCGGGAGCAGTTATGTCCGGAGTGCAGGGAGTTGAGAGACTATGCGGCGTCGCGCCTGGCCCGCTGCCCCTTCGGCGAAGACAAACCGACCTGTCTCAACTGTCCTGTTCACTGCTACGCGCATCAGCGGCGGGAACGGATGCGGGAGGTCATGCGGTTCTCCGGTCCCCGTATGCTCCGGCGACACCCGGTGCTGGCGATTCGGCATCTTATAGATACATACCTGGACGGGTGTCGTTTGAGAACCCTGTCGGCAAAAAATGGAGAATATTATGAGAGAAAAGATAATACTCGGAAAGACGGGAATTGAAGTTACCCGTTTCGGTTTCGGCGGCATCCCGATTCAGCGTGTTGATGAAAGGCAGGCCGTGGAGACGGTGATGCACGCAATCGGAAGGGGTGTCGATTTCATCGATACGGCCCGCGCCTATTCGACGAGCGAATCCCGAATCGGGATCGCCCTCAGAGAGGCGGGGAAGAAGGTCGTGCTGGCGTCGAAATCCCCGCAGCGGAGTGCCGACGGGATCAGGAAGGATATCGAACAAAGTCTGCGGGAACTCCAGCGCGATTCCATCGATCTCTACCAGTGCCACTTCGTCAGAGATCGTGACGACTATCGTGCGATAACGACGAAGGGCGGCGCCCTGGAAGGATTGGAAAAAGCCCGTCATGAGGGACTCATCAGGCATGTCGGGATCACCAGCCACAGCCTGGACCTGCTCGAGATCGCCATTGACGACGGTCTCTTTGAGACGCTCATGGTCTGCTACAGCTTTCTTGAACCCAAGGCGGAAGAGGCGGTCATTCCCCGGGCCCTTGCGAAGGGTATGGGCGTGATTGCCATGAAATCCCTTTCCGGCGGTGTGATCGACAATGCCCGTCTGGCCGTCAAGTATGCCCTCGCCATGAAGGGAACCGTCATCATTCCCGGTGTGGAGAGCAGGGAACTCTTCGATCGGAACTGGGATGTCTTTCTTGAAGGCGGGGATATCACCGACGAAGAATCGGCTGAAATCGAAGCAACCAGAGAACGGTTCGGCAAGAAGTTCTGCCGGCGCTGTGACTACTGCCAGCCCTGCCCGGAAGAAATCCCGATCCAGACGGTCCTGGGAATCAAATCGGTCGTACGGCGCATGGGGTCCCGGATCCTCCGGGAGGGGTGGCAGAAAGAGGCAATCGAAAAGGCCCGGAACTGCACCGTCTGCGGCCAGTGCATGGAGCGATGTCCCTACGACCTTCCCATACCGGACTTGATTCAGGAGAATATCGAATGGTTTGACGAGCAGTCGCGGTAGGTGTCGACAGGCCGTTGGATCAATCCTGCCGGGGTGCGGTGTGCCCTGTCCCCCGGCGCGCCGGCTACGAATGCCTCCCGAGCTTCCAGAACCATCCTACCCTCAGTGCATAGTTGCCGTATCCGGGAAAGGCGGCGGTGATCTTGTCTTCTTCGAACCTGGCTCTCAGAACCTGCATGATTACGAAGGCCGTGAAGAGAAATGCCGTCAGGGGGCTGAAGCAGCAGAGCGTGATTCCCAGTGACGAGAGAATGGACCCGAGGTACATGGGATGGCGTGTCCAGCGGTAGATGCCGCGAAAGACCGGTTCACGTACCTCCGTCATGATGGAAAAGGAGCGCCGGAGAAAGGCGATGCCGGCAATAATGAAAGAGGTGCCCGTGAACATGAGTGTCATGGAGAGCGGATGGAGAGTACTCAGATCGCGGCAGGGCATGAAGGGATAGGAGTCGATGAGAAAGGGGAATCCCGAGCATATGAAGGGATACACAACCTCCCTGAAACCGCGGGCCTGCACCGTTGCCCGGTGGCGGCTCAGGTATGCGGCCACAAAGAGGACGAACTGGAAGGTCACGAGCCACTGCAGGAAGGTGTCGTGATAGCGGTAGATGCGCATGAGTATCCAGAGGGAAAAGAAGGCGGCGCCGCCATATCGTCCCACGGTATCGGTCATAAGGAGTTCATAGAGGTCAGCAATGCGTCGTCCGGTCATATTTACGATTCTTCCCGTCGAAGGGTGCCTGCAATAGTCTCTGTTACGGCCTGCCGCGGCCCTGTAAAAGGCCTCCTTTTTCCGGGGACGCGTCCTTTCCCGAAGCCGAAAACCAATGCCGCACCCTCCCGCAACGGGATACACGACCTTTCGAAGGGAACGCTCAAACGGAACGGCCTGGCGGTTCCCCGTGTTTCCGCATGGAGAGGGATATACGTTTTCGCTGTATGTCCACGTCGAGTACCCGTACCCGCACCTTCTGATTCACCCGGACCACCTCGGCGGGATCCTTCACGAAGCGGTCGGCGAGCTGGCTTATATGGACGAGTCCGTCCTGGTGCACGCCGATATCGACGAAGGCGCCGAACCTGGTGACGTTGGTCACGATACCCGGCACTTCCATGCCCGTCTCGAGGTCCTCCATGCTGCGGATGCCCTCGGCGAAGCTGAAGACCTCGAACTGCGCGCGGGGATCACGCCCCGGTTTGGCAAGTTCGGAGAGTATGTCCCTGAGAGTGGGCATGCCCACGCTGTCGCTGAGGTAGCACTTCAGGTCGAGCCTTGACCGCAGCGTGTCGTCCCGCATCAGGTCCGTCAGGGAACAGCCAAGGTCCCGGGCCATTTGTTCCACCAACCCGTAGCGTTCGGGATGAACGGCACTGGCATCCAGAGGGTGGGCGCCGTCGCGGACACGCAGGAATCCCGCTGCCTGCTCGAAGGCCTTCGCGCCAAGGCGGGGTACCTTTTTCAGGTCTTTCCGGCTGAGAAAGGGGCCCTGTTCGGTGCGGTATGCCACGATGTTGTTTGCCAGCGTCCGTCCGAGGCCGGATACATAGGTGAGGAGTTCCCTGCTGGCGGTATTGACCTCCACTCCCACGGCGTTGACGCAGCTCATTACCACGTCGTCCAGTTTTGCCTTGAGGCTGACCTGATCCACATCGTGCTGGTACTGCCCCACGCCGATGGCCTTGGGGTCGATCTTGACCAGTTCCGCCAGGGGGTCCATGAGCCGCCTGCCGATGGAGACGGCGCCGCGCACGGTGACATCATGATCGGGGAATTCCTCCCGGGCGATCTCCGAGGCCGAATAGACGGAGGCGCCGCTCTCGTTGACCATGACGATGGGAATCGAAAGGTCGAAGCCCCGGATGAAGGCCTCCGTTTCACGGCCTGCCGTGCCGTTACCGATGGCGATTGCCTCGATGTCGTATCGGGTCAGAAGATCTTTCGTGATCTTTGTTGCCCCTTCGATCCTGGCGGCCGACTGGGTCGGGTAGATTACGTCATGGTGGAGCAGTGCTCCCTGGCTGTCGAGGCAGACGATCTTGCACCCCGTGCGGAAACCCGGATCGATGGCGAGGACACGGGCACGTCCCAGGGGGGGTGCCATCAGGAGTTCTTTCAGGTTTGCGGCGAAGACCTGGATCGCTTCCTCATCGGCCCGGTTCTTCAGCATACCCCTGATTTCATTCTCCATCGAGGGACCCAGGAGCCGCTTGTAGCTGTCGACGACCGCCAGGCGCACCTGTTCGGTGCCGGCATTTTCAGCCGTGCAGACCTTTTGATCCAGCAGTGCCAGGGCCTTTTCTTCGGGGGGGCGAATGGCGAGTTTCAGAAAGGCTTCACGGTATCCCCTCAGTATCGCCAGGATCCGGTGTGATGGTGCCGTGGACGCCCGCTCCTCCCAGTTGAAGTAATCCCGGTAGGTGGATGCTTCCTCCTCGGCGCCCGTGTAGACCTCCGAGACGATAGTGGCTTCTTGTTCGAAGAGAGCCCGCATGGCGGCCCGTATGTCGGCATCTTCGGTGATCCACTCGGCTATGATGTCCCGGGCTCCCGCCAGTGCCTCTTCGACGGTTTCCACTCCCTTGTCCGTATCGATGAAGGCCGTCGCTTCCTGCGGCGGATCGGTACCCTCCTCCTGGGTGAAAAGCAGCGATGCCAGCGGTTCCAGCCCCTTTTCACGGGCAATCATGGCACGGGTCCTTCGCTTGGGACGGTAGGGGAGGTAGATGTCTTCCACTTGTGCCAGGGTCCGGGCTCCTTCGAGGGCCTCCTGCAGTTCGTCGGTGAGTACCCCCTGCTGGGTCAGAGAATTGATGATCGCCTCCCGCCGTGCGTCGAGCTGCTCCAGTTCGCCGAGGCGGTCCCTGACGGCGGTGATGGCCACCTCGTCGAGCGAGCCCGTCTGTTCCTTGCGATAGCGGGCGATGAAGGGCACCGTGGCGCCGTCGTCAAGGAGAGCGCCCACGGCGCTCACCTGCCGGGGTGTGATTCCGAGTTCCTGTGAGATTTCTGTGCAGTGTGATTCTTTCATGGGCCCCTCTTTATCCTTCCCGCCGCGATCTGTCAATTCAAGAGTGAAGAGTGGGCGGGTAACACTGAATAACGGGTATGGATCGATGAATCGCCGGGGAGCTACGGCAGGGTAATCTGCTCGGCGTCGACGGCCTTTCCCATGAAAATCCGGGCATGGTGATTAAAGCGTGCGGGCGCGTCAGTGGTGAAATACCGGCGACGGGCCGAGGTGCTGCACCGGGCCGCAATATCGGGGTGGCGGTCGAGGTAGTCGGCCAGGCGTTCCGCCACAAGGGCGCCCTGCACTATCACGCGGACCGAACGGGGGAGATAGTGCACTATCTTGTCGATCAGGAGCGGGTAGTGGGTGCATCCGAGGATCAGGGCGTCGATTTCGGGATCTTTGCGGAGCAGGTTGGCGATATGTTTTTCTATGAAATAATCGGCACCGGCACTGTCGTATTCCCCGTTTTCCACGAGGGGTACCCACATGGGGCAGGCTTCCTGGGTCACCGTGATATCGGGGAAAAGTTTCTGAATCTCCATGGGGTAGGAGTGCGATTCTACCGTCCCCCGTGTCCCAAGGACGCCGACATGCCTCGTTTTCGTGAAGGTGTCCGCCTGCTCAGTCACCGGCCTGAGCACCCCCAGAACCCGTTTCGAGGGATCGATACGGGGAAGGTCTTTCTGCTGGATGGTACGCAGGGCCTTTGCCGAGGCGGTATTGCAGGCGACGATCACCAGCGGGCACCCCTGATCGAAAAGCCATGCCACGGCCTCGGCGGTGAATTGACAGACCCTCTCGAAGGAGCGCGGTCCGTAAGGCGACCGAGCGTTGTCTCCCAGATAGTGGTAATCATATTGCGGCAGGTGCCGGATGATTTCCCTCATGACCGTGAGGCCGCCGTAGCCCGAATCGAAAATACCGATTGGCTGCAGGTGATTCGTCGTTGTTCCGGCGTTCCGCTGCGCCCCCTCTTTTCCGGTCATGCCTACCTGATTCTTCTGAAGCGCCAGTCGCCGCCCCATTCCGCCACATCTTCGATGCGCCACTTTCCGTCGAGCAGCTTTCCGTCCTTCAGGATGTCGAAATAGCCGTCGCCGCGATGGGTCTTGAAGGCCTTTTCATAGGGACGGTTCGGTACGTTCTCCCACCAGCGGTAGGTAAAGCGGTTTCCCTCAACGGTTCCTTCCAGCTGGCCGTCGTTGCAATCGTAGGTGCCCCGCACCCTGCCGCCGGACTGCTTCAATTTCATGATGCCAAAGACGTGAGATTTCCAGACGCCGCCGATGGACCGCACAGTTCCAGTTCTTTTTGCCGCCGGCGCTCCTGCACCGGTTCGTGTCGGGGCGTTCGCTGAAGCGGCGCACCCGGCAAGAACGATGACACACAGACCAATGAGGAACAATGTGCCGGTTCTGAGATTTTCTTGTTTCATGGCAGCCTCCTTTCGGTGCGGGGGGCTTTCTCCGGTCAACGGGACCGGAGGGCGGAGAAGGATCCCTTCGTCACCAGTATCTGTATTCCCGGCTCTCTGTGATGATATATGGGCTCCTCTTATCATATTCTCTTTCATTCAGGAAGAAACCATTCGCAATTTTATGACGGATCTGCACCGGCGAATTCTCCTTCCGAAGACGCCGGGCGAGGCGGAAACCACGCGGGGAAGTGCGTCGATTGACCTGTTGCATATCGATGATGTTACGGGTATTATTATTCGTATATTTTCTTCGCCGGTTCCTCTGTTCGTATCTGCCCTGTCCCGCCGGTGAAAGGGGGAGGAAACCATGGAACTATACGCGAACCGCACTCGATTACTGGGAACGGAAAGCGCCTTCAAAATGGGCGACGATATCCGCCGTTGCGAGAAGTCGGGGGTGACGGTGGTCAAGCTCAATCTTGGCGAACCCGATTTTTCCACACCCCGGAACATCAGTGACACAGTGGTGGAGGAACTCCGCAGGGGGAATACTCATTACACCGACCCGCAGGGGATACCGTCTCTGAGGGAGGCCGTCGCCCGGCAGATATCGGAAACGCGTGGTGTCGACGCGGACCCCGCGCGCATCGTCGTGACACCCGGCGCGAAGCCGCTGGTTGCCTATGCGCTGCTGGCTTACGTGAATGCGGGCGATGAAGTCATCTATCCCAGTCCCGGCTATCCCATCTATGAATCATGGGTGACCTTTGTGGGGGCGACACCCGTTCCGCTTCATCTGAAAGAAGCGAAAGGCTTCCGATTCGACGCCGGTGACCTGGAACGTCTGATAAGCCCGAAAACGAAGCTGCTTATTATCAACTCGCCCTCGAATCCGACAGGGGGTGTTTTGACGGAAGGTGATCTTTCGGACATCTCCGGGGTTATCTCAGCCCGGGCAGGCGCGGGCATGCGAATCCTCTCCGACGAGATATACGAGGAGATCATCTTCGACGGCCGGCGGCATGCAAGCATCGTCTCCCGGCCCGGAATGGCGGACCGGACGATCGTGATGAGCGGCCATTCAAAAAGTTACGCCATGACGGGCTGGCGTCTCGGTTATGCGCTGCTTCCGTCCCTTGACGACGCAGCCCTTTTCAGACAGTTCAATATCAATTTCGTCTCCTGCGTTGCTCCCTTTATTCAGGAAGCGGGGAAGGCCGCCCTTGAGAATGAAGAAAATCAAGGGATTGTTGCGTCGCGGGTCCGGGAATTTGAAGTGCGGCGTGATTGTGTGGTCGACGGGTTGAACCGGATTGCCGGAATCCGCTGCGTGAAACCGGAAGGGGCCTTTTACGTCTTCCCCAATATCGAGGGCGTGTGCAAAACTCTCGGTATCATCAAAGCATACGAGGGGCTTCCCCGCGATGTCGCTCCTCTAACCAGTCCTGCAAGCCTGTTCCAGATGTTTCTTCTCTACCACCATGGGGTGGCGACCATGGATAGACGATCCTTCGGCGTCATCGGCAGTGAGGGAGAACATTATCTTCGGCTGTCCACGGCAACGAGCCTCGATTTATTGAAGGAAGGCGTCGCACGCATCGAGGCGGCAACAAAAGATGCCGAGGGATTCAGAACGTTTTTTGCCCGGGGGAGACATTTCTATCTGGGCGCACCGGAATGAGACGAAGGGGAACGAAGTCCTGCGGCATGCACCCTTCCAGTCAGGATCTGCGGAGGGGGTGAGTCGATGCAGGAACGGGAAGAATTCGGTGAACCGGCCCGGTAGATCGCTGAGGGCGTGCCGGTCGATTCAGGTATGTAAAAGGATGCCATCCATCATGAAGGAAAAGAACTGTTCCGCGATCAGATCGATGTCCACTCTGCCGGATCCCCCTTTTTTGAAGAGAAAGTAATAATAGTCGATTCTCAGAAAGGCCCCCAACAGGAAGTTCGCCGTCATCTCGATATCGAGATCTTCTCTGATGATGCCCGCATTCACGCCCCGTTCGAGATCATCGATGACATACTTGAGCATTTTCTTTTCGAACTCTTCGATGTAGGGCTCAAAGGTATCGCTGATGCCGGTTCCTACCCTCAGGTATATGTTGCAGAGTGCCTCGTTATCATGAAAAAACTGGAGGCTTCGTTTGATGAGCGCCTTGTAATAGTCCTGGATGTTTTCCTTCGCGAGGCCCGTGGTGGCGGTGGTCAGTACCGCCTTTTCCCAGTCGTCGAGAAACCGGACCAGCAGCGCGATAAAGAGGTCTTCCTTGTTCCTGAAGTACTGATAAAAAGTTCCTTTCCCGATCCCGGCCTCCCGGAGAACATCTTCCACGTGGGTTTTGTAGTACCCTTTGTGTGAAAAGATGTCTTTGGCACACTCGAGAATTTGATTTCGTCGCAAGGACGCTTTCATGACCCGAACCTTCTCTTTCTGTCGTCGTTATTATCTCATAAATTGCATATAAGAGGCGTTAAATCAAAGGAAATATGACCCGTACCGGCATGGCGGCGTCTCCCTTTGAGGGAAGAGGTGCCTTGCACAGGGGGAAAGAATGTAACTGCATGATATCCTGATACATCGTTCCGTTCGAGACGCCTCAGGGGTGGTCGTGAAATAATGTTGACGGGAAAGACTGTTTTTACTATTATGGACCTGACGCGTCGGGTCTAATGCCGATAGAACCGTGAATCTCCCGGATCAATTGTGAAGGAGGGCGAGGAGATGAAGGCAGTCTTTATTGGCGGTCCGATCGTGCTTGTGCTCTTTCTGATCTGGCTCTGGGTGGAACGGTGGCATCTGCTGCTCCCGGGAACATGGCCCGCGTTGAAGTGGCTCGGTTTCAAACGGATCCTTACGGGCGGGCTGCACGGACTCTGGTATGGGCGCCACATTACGTCGTATCTGAATTGTCTGCGAAGACTGGCATACCTGTTCGGACCTGAAGGGTGGTATGGGCGGTGGCTTGCCGATTCCTATCACGGGAAGGTGCTTCCCCCGGTACTGGCGAAGTCCATCATATCGATAAAGGAAGATGTGCCGCTCCGGGATCTGGGAGTGTCGGTGATTCCCTATTCCAGGGCACGGGATATCATGATTCATGCGCCGCCGGATATCGTGATCACGCAGTGCGGCTGCAAGCAGCTGCATCATGAGCAGGGACGGCCCTGCAAGCTCTGTGAGCCACCCTATATGACCTGCATGCTCATCGGACGCCCCCTGACGGACTTCCTCCTTGATCACAACCCGGACAATACGCGCAGAATTACCACGGAAGAGGCCCTTGAACTGCTCGAATCGTTTCATCGTGCCGGACTGGTCCATACGGCCTGGTTCAAGGACTGTATAAAAGACCAGTTCTATGTCATCTGCAACTGCTGCTCATGCTGTTGCCTCGGTTTTGAAATGGGTGCCCTGGGAATTCGCCAGATGGCGCCGTCGGGGTACGTGGCCGATGTCGACCTGTCGGTCTGCGAGGGATGCGGAACGGCGCGCGGCTGGTGTCCCTTCGAGGCCATTGAAATGGTGAACGGCAGGCCGGTGGTGAAACGGGAACACTGTATGGGCTGCGGGGTCTGCCTGTCAAAATGTCCGGCCCACGCCCGGTACCTGCGGCGTGATGAAGACAGGGGGCTTCCGATGGATGTGCGTGCATTGGTGCGCGGTGGCGGAGGTGAATCACCGTGACAGGTGATGACCGATAACTGCCAAAAATAATTGCCGCAATGTGTCAATTGCTCTATAGTTGAGCGGCTCAGAGATCTCATACAGGAGGGAACCGACGTGAGAGAATCGACAAAAGCGCTGATGCGGAAGCACGGGTGGCGAATCGACCGGGCCGTTCATAATTACCTCTATTTTGCCTTCTATTACCCCTATGTGAAATTTGTCTACTATCTGTTCCGGTTTCTGGCGACGTATTTTTCATGGGTCAAACCATTCAGGCATGTGCTGGATTCGGCCTTCGGGCGGTACCATGCCAAGATTATTTCCTTCGGTGATGCGCGGAAGGTCTTTGAAGTGAATGAAGATCTTGCGGCGGTTTCGGGAAAAAACAGGGACATCATTCCCTTCCGGCATGCCTACAAGATACTCCTTGAAGAACCGGACTTTATCGCCGTCATGGACTGCCCCTGCAAGAAAACGCTTAACGCGCCGGCGTGGTCGATCAATTCCTGTATCAGTGTGGGGAGAAAGACATCACAGTTCTGGCTGGACCGGTGCGGGGAAAAATATCACGCCCGGAAGATAACGCAGCAGGAAGCGCTGGATCTTATAAAAAAATTCAGGAAGAAAGGGTATCTTACACAGGCATTCTTCAAGGTCGCCACCGGGGGGAACATGGGGATTATCTGCAACTGCCATATCGACAGCTGCGTGAGCCTCCAGGCGACACAATTCGCGAAACGGTTTGACAGGCGGCTGTCGATGGCGGCGGATTCGGGCTATTCGGTCTGCCATGATGAGGACACCTGCAAAAAGTGCGGGGCCTGTGCAGAGATATGCCAGTTCGGTGCCATTCAGGTTACTGACGGTACGTGGAGCTATCGTAAGGATCTCTGTATGGGGTGTGAACTCTGCGTCGAACACTGCCCGGAACAGTCACTGCGCCTGTTTCAGGACTCTGAAAAGACAGTACCGCTCGATCTCGATATTGTCAGGAAAGAATATGCCGGGACGTAATGCCTGTGCATCCCCCGGGGGATGGAGACGGAGTAGGTGTGATCTCTGCGGGGGGGAGTGCCGTGTCCGCGAGATGGCGGGGACAGGAAACACTGCTCCCGGCACTCGAACATTTTGAACCCGAAGGGATATCCCTGTCGGCCGGCTTTTCCGCCCGCCCGTCAGTAAGTTGCCCCATCGGCGACGTGGTCGATGCGGGATTTCGGAGGGAGATCAAAAAGCTCTCCTGCTGCGATGCCGGTGTCTTCCCCGGGGCTAAGGGCTTGCAAAAATCCTCGATAATCAGTTAGAGTATCCGCGGTCAATCAGGATATTGAAGCTCCCCGCAAAACGTAAGGGGGAATGCGCTCGCTGTTCAATTCAATCCCGGACATGTGAATGACCGTGAGGCGACATCTTTGACAGCGATGGCGCTTTTGATACGGCGGTATCCGTGTGGTGGTGCAATGGAAAAATTTATGCTGAAAAAAACGGTCGGACCCGATGATCCGGAACGTGCCTGCGACTTTGTTGCGCTCCATGGAGCCCTTTCAAAACAGAAGGTCAAGGATGCCATGAACAAGGGTGCCCTCTGGCTGCAGCGCAAAAAAAATAAACGACGCCGGCTGCGGCGGGCGGCCACCGTCTTGAAAAAAGGTGATGTTCTTGAGCTGTACTATGACAGTGCGCTCCTCAGCCGGGATCCGCCCCGTGCCTGCTGCCTCGCTGATGAGGCACACTACAGTATCTGGTATAAACCGCCGGGTCTCCTGACCCAGGGAACCAACTTCGGTGATCACTGTTCGCTGCTCCGGCAGGCCGAACTCTTCTTTGAACTGAAACGGCCGGTGCATCCCGTGCACCGTCTGGACCGGGAAGCATCGGGACTGGTTATCCTCGCGCACAGCGGGGATGCCGCCGGGAGGCTTTCACGTCTCTTTCTTGCCCATGAGGTCGTCAAACGGTATGAGGTGGTGGTGGTGGGCGATCTTCGGGGGCATGGCGCCGAAGGAAAAATCGATCTTCCCCTTGACGGGAAGGATGCCCTTACGGAATACTGGACGGAGTCATATGATGCGGTCTCCGATACCACCATCGTACATGCGGCGATCAGGACAGGCCGGCTCCATCAGATACGTCGCCATTTCTGCATGATCGGGTTTCCCGTCATGGGTGATCCCCGGTACGGCAAAGGAAACAAGAATTCCGAAGGAATGAAGGTCAACGCCATTCTGCTGAAATTCCGATCTCCCTTTTCAGGTAAATCCATGACCTATGACCTCAGGGATTATCCCCCTTCACAATAGCGGAAGGGCGATTTTCCCGCCGGTACACCGCGCTTCCGGTTTCTTGGCAGATACTCACATTTCCGGCAGTGTCTTTCCCCATCCTTTCAGGGGTGATTTCCGTCATTGCGATTGAAACCGTTCTTCCGGCATGATAAAGATAGCATTCTGTATTCATTGAGTTACCGGCGGTACGGTAGTCTGTCCGCCCACGGTGCGGACTGTCGCTGCCAGGAGGATTCCACCACTGCCGCGAGGCGTGAGGGGCCGCTTGGGAATTCCCCTGTCGATCCCGTCCCGCAGTACTGGCAGGCATTATGTAAAGGAGGGAAACCGATGAAGGGCATTCAAAACCTTTTTCAACAATTTCATGCACTCGTCAGCAGGATGGGGTCGGGCAACGAGGCCTGGCAGTTCATTCTCTCTGCAGGCATTGTCATTGCCGGGTTCCTGCTGCTGGAATTACTGTGGCGCTATGCGAATCAGCGGGCCGAACATGCGCTGGAGAAGAAAGGCGTGAAACAGTGGGCACCCTATGTGACGGGATTTATCCCATCGTTCCGGCTCGCCTATGCCGCACTCCTTCTCCAAGTCGCCGCGATGCCGCTGGCACTGCCGCCGCAGGTTCTTTCCATACTCCACGGTATTGAAATGTTCCTGCTCTTTCTGTCCGTGATCTGGTTCTTTTTCCATCTGGTGGGTCTCTTCGATATACTGATCGGCTTTCTCCGGCCGGATCTGCGGGAAAAAGTGGAGGAATCCATGTTGAAGAAACTGAAGGGAGTACTCAGGCTCACGGGAATTATGGTCATGGCATTCCTTGTAATGTTTCTGCAGAAAGACCTCTTTCCGGCTTGGGTCCGGGAGTCGCCGCTCTGGCGATATGCCCTGCTCGCCCTTGTCGTGGTCCTGCTCTTCGCGGGCGGGAAAATGCTCATCGTCTTTCTGCAAACCATGACGGTATTGCTGAGGGATACGGAAGAAAAAACACGGTTACGGCTGGTACTGGCGGCGACCTTCTGGCCGATTCGCCTCCTCGTCTGTGCCCTGGCCGTATATGCGGTGCAGGAATTGCTCCCCCTGCCCGATACGGTAACCCGGTTCGCCGATACGGTCGTCAACGTGGTGGCGGTCCTTGTCCTCTTCCTCTTTTTCTACCGTCTCCTCGACGCGGTGGAATATGAACTCACAAAGTTCGTCAAACGGGAAGACAACGAATTCGATCTGAATCTTGTACAGATGGTACGCATCGTTGCACGGGTCGTCGTGATCGTCTTCGGTGCCATCTATCTTCTGAAAGCCGCCACGGGAAAACCCATGACTACCCTCCTGGCGGGCCTGGGGATCGGCGGCCTCGCCGTTGCCCTGGCGGCGCAGGATACCTTAAAGAACCTCTTCGGCAGTTTCATGCTCATGGCCGACAAACCCTTTGCCGTCGGTGACTGGATTTACGTGGAAGGCACCCATGGAACGGTCGAGGAGATAGGCTTCCGTTCGACCCGCATCCGGACCTTCCCGGGCAACCTGATTTCAGTTCCCAATGAAAAGATGGCATCGCTCAGTATCGAGAATGTGCAGCGCCGGCCCTTCATTCGTCGCTCCATGAACATTACCGTCACCTATGACACCCCGCCTGAAAAGCTGGATCTGGCCGTGCAGATTGTGAAAGAGATACTCTCCCGGTGTCCTGAACTGGACCCGTCCTATCCGCCGAAAGTGCATTTCAGTGATTTCAATGATGCCTCGCTGAACATACTGATCGTCTACTGGTTCCGGGGGAACAATTACTGGGCATCGGTCGCTTTCAACGAGCAGATTAATTTCGAGATACTGCGGCGGTTCAACGATGAAGGAATTGAATTCGCCTTTCCCACGACCACCACCTATCTGGCTCAGGACGAGCGACGGCCACTGTCCATTGCCGTCAGGGATGAAGGGGAGGGGGCGATGCCTCTTGCCAACTGAACCCCGGGGCAGGTGTTTCGGAGGACCTCATGTGTTCTTACGTCTTCATGAAACTGCTGGAGATGCGTCCCGAGAAATATGATGCGGGGATCGGCAGACATGCCCGGAAGATAAAAAGGGAGATCATCCGGCGTTACGTGAAACCGGGTATGACACTCCTCGATATCGGGTGCGGTACGGGTGAACTGCTTGAAGGAGCGCTGAAGGCCGGTGCCTCGGTTACGGGAATCGACATATCCCCGTCGATGCTTGCGGTGGCCCGGGCACGGCTTGCGGAATATCCCGATCAGAAAAGAGTCTGCCTTCATCATGTTCCCTCCGGGGTGGTCGACATGGAAAGGCTCTTTGATGCGGACCGTTTTGACCTGGTCACCGCGACGCTGGTGGCGAGCGAACTCTGTCCCGATGAACTGCGGTGGATACTCGGCGAGACCTGGAGAGTCCTTTCTCCGGGGGGCACCTTCGTACTTGCTGATGAAGTGAGACCCCGAACCCTTTTGAAACGGGTCGTCCACGCCGTCGTCCGTGTTCCCGTGGCCCTTGCAACCGGTTTCCTGGCGGGGACAACGACGACACCCCTGGCGGGACTGGAGGAAAGGCTCCGCCGCAGCGGTTTTGACGCGGTGGAGACGGCGCCGTCTCTCTTCGGGAGTTTTGCCACGATCACTGCTATAAAGAGGGATCGTCCCGAAGGATACATGGAGGAAGGGTTTAGCGCCGGAGTGCCGGAAGATGATCGTTCCTGGTGGAAATTCCTCTGGGATTACACAGGGCGGTGGTTTCCCTGTCCCGCCGAACCGGGGCTGAGAACGATCGGCAATCCCGGACCGGCGGCGCCAGTGATCGTTACGGGTAATTTTCATCTCTCACTGCGGCGTGTCGAGAAGGCGCTGGCGGGAACCGACTGCTATCTTCTCGTGGTGCCGTCAGGGGGGATCAATGTCTGGTGTGCCGCCTGCGGCGGGGCATTGACGGCCCACTCCGTGATCCGTGTCCTGAAAACGAGCGGGATAGCCCAGCGCGTCGGCCACCGGCGTCTTATTCTTCCCCAGCTGTCAGCGTCCGGTATCGATCGGGCCCTTCTCAGGGCGGCCACGGGTTGGGACGCCCTCTTCGGTCCTGTCGAGGCTGGGGACCTTCCCTCCTATCTCAAAAACAACTGCAGTAAATTCCCCGAACAGTGCCGGGCGCGATTTCCGCTGCGGTTTCGGATGGAGATGCTTCTTTCAATGAATGCCCTCGTCTGGGCCGTGATGAGTGCCGTGCTTCTCGCCGTCAATCCATCGCTCGTGCTGCCTGCGGGCGGACTCTACTGGGCGGCCGGATTTCTCCTCTATGCCGGATTTTCCCTCCTCCCCGGAGAAAGCGGCCATGTCAAGGCCCTGGTCCTTTCGGCAGCGGGGGTATCCGTCATTGCCGCTTTTTCCCATTTCGTAATGGGCGAACCGGCGGGGGCGCGGTGGGGGTGGATGGCAGCCCTCGTGCTGATGACTTTCTGGTTCGGCTTTGATCTGAAAGGGATTGTAGGGGGATACGCCTCGGAGGCTGTGGCGCTGTTTACCAAGATCGGAATCACATCGCTGGCGGGATATACGTTTTCCGCAGCCGGCACGCCCGTGAAGGATGATGAAAAATGTACCCATTGCCGCATCTGCATCTCCGTCTGTCCCCGGGGCGTCTTCGATCGTGACGGCGATGGAGAAAAGGTGATCCTCAGATATCCCGGGAGGTGCCTTTCCTGTGGTGCCTGTGTGAGGCAATGCCCTGAAGATGCATTGTTCCTGAAGTAAAGACTGATGGCTTCGTAAAAAGTCCAACTGTGGCGTTGCGCTGCATCCCTCGTCACTGCGGCGTACCATACGTACGCCTCATTCCTCAGGATTTGCGTGCCTTGCATTTGAAGCTTTTTACTTTGCCATCGAATATTGACTTCTTACGAGGTCATCAAGACTGATAATCAAGTGTTTGCGATGTTATTCGTACCCGATTGTTCTTGACAGCACACCCCCGGTTTTTTTACAACCGTGTAACGCAGTTTTTCCGAAATGTATTTCCATGAAATTAAAGAACAGAATTGCTATTTCAGCGATCGCTGCCACGATCTGATGACTGAAGGAGGGAAACCATGGCCGAGTATTCACGTTCGCAGGTTGTCTGGAAGGTGCTTGCAGAAGCGGCGGAGGCGATGCCCGATAAGGTCGGGTATGTCTGTCAGGGGGTAAACGTAAGCTACCGCGAAATGGACGACATGTCCGACCGCGTGGCATCGGGATTCCTGAGGCAGGGGGTGCGGAAAGGAGACCGGATCGGCATCATCGGCCTCAATCAGCTTGAATGGCTCTATGCCTATTTTGCCGCGGCAAAGATCGGTGCCGTCATAGTGGGACTCAGTGTGCGATACCGCGATTCCGAACTCGATTATATGGTGAATCACAGCGGCGCCACGACACTGATAACAATCCCGGAATTCTTTGTCGTCGACTATGTCAGGTTTTTCGTGGAATTCCGGGAAAGGATACCCTCCGTGTCCCGGTTTATCTTTATCGGCAAAGAGGGATTTCCCGGCAGTACCACCTTTGAAGAACTTCTGAAGACGGAGATTGACCGGGACGCCCTGGAGCGGGCCAAAGGTGCCGTTGACCCCGATGACCTCATGATTATCATCTACACATCCGGAACAACGGGAAAACCGAAGGGGGCCGCCATATCCCACAAGAGCCAGCTTGCCGCAGCGCGGGCGCAGGCGGAGCACATCAGGGTGACGCCTGACGACCTGATCCTGTTGCCCCTGCCCTTTAACCATGTGGGGGGAATTACCTGCGGTATCTGTGCCATGCTGCTCGGCGGGGGATGCTGCGTGCTGGTACACATGTTTACCCCCGATGACATGATCCGGCTCGCCGTCGAATATAACCCGACGGCCTTTGCCGGTGTGCCCACCATTCACACCCTTCTCCTGATGAATGATAATTTCAGAAACTGGGAAAGAGGCGGCGTGCGGCTCGTCATCACAGGGGGATCGAACGCCGAACCCGAGTTGCTGCAGTCGCTGAAAGACGCCTTTCCCAATGCTCTCCTGATGAATCTCTACGGGCTGAGTGAGGCCTCGGGCGCCGTTGTCATGAGCCCGGAGGAAAGTGATTTCGAGCATACCGTGGCAAGCATTGGAAAAACCATCGGCGATTTTCGGGCAAAGGTGGTCGATCTGCAGGGAGGGACGTTGTCGACGGGGGAGATCGGCGAACTCTGCATCAGGGGAGACTCCATCATCGGAGGCTACTTCCGGATGCCCGAAGCAACGGCCGACGCCATCGACCGGGAGGGCTGGCTCCACACCGGCGATATGGCTCTGATCGATGAAGAGGGCTACATCATGCTGAAGGGACGAAAAAAGGAGATGTACATCCAGGGAGGATTCAACGTCTATCCTGTGGAGGTGGAAAATCTCCTGTCGAAGCACCCCAAGGTCATGATGGTGGCCGGCATCGGCGTTCCCGACCCGGTCTTCGGGGAAGTGGGGCGTTTCTATATCGTGCCCCAGCCGGGAACGGACCCGACGGTCGAAGAGATAAAGGCATTCTGCAGGGAGAATTGTGCCGATTACAAGGTGCCGAAACAGGTCGTCTTCCGGGATGAGCTTCCCCTGACTCCGCTTGGCAAGATCATGAAATCGCAATTGAAGGAGGAATTCCTGGAAACCGGGGAATAGCAGGGGGACACTCGAATCTCATTTCAGTTCTTCCCATTCCGTCAGGTCGGCGGGGACCCTGTGGCTGTCGAGGGTATCCCAATCGCGCCAGCCCGTATCCCGGCGGGGAAGCGCTGAAGCCGCCTCTTCCGGAGTGCCGAAGGAGGCAAGCCATATGCCGCCGATGCAGAGTTTCCAGGCTTCGTTGCCGGTATCATCCGGTTCAATGGAAAAGGTGCCGACTTGTGTTCGGTAAAGATAACTCATAGGTCACCTCGTAATGACGGGTTTTGGAGAAAGTCCGGGTTCCAAAGCGTCCTCCCGCTTCTGTTGTAACAGGGAGAGGCATGGCGACCCGCCGCCGGACTTTCGATCATACATGTTTATTGTTTTCCGTGACGCCTTCACCGATACTTATTCATATTATATCTATTAAAATAATGATATATTTCAAGTCTGTCAATCATGCCCGCAGGAAGATGCAACGGTTGATGCGGGTGACGATGGATGGTGGGGGGGCGGTCCTGAGGTCCGTCCCGTTCTTTTCAACAGTATTCCTGAGGGGAACTCGGGGGTTGTCCGGACCGATTCGTGCCGTGACGGGGTCGAAGGATAACGCGTTGCCTGTGGCCGCTGTCATGCTGATTCCCGATTCCTTTGTCTGTGAAGAGAGGAAGAAAGGAGAGAGGTGATGGATACGAGTAACATACTTCCGGTATTGGAGGAATGGGCGGCTATCTATGGCATCAAAGTCGTGGCGGCACTCATTATTTTTGTCGTGGGACGATGGGTTGCCAAGGCCCTGAGAAAACTCACACGGAAGCTCATGGAACGGGCAAAGGTCGATCCCACACTCATTCCCTTTGTCGCCAATCTGATCTATATGCTGCTCATCACGGTGGTGATTATCGCGGCCCTCAACAAACTGGGAATTCAGACCACATCGCTGATCGCCATAATCGGTGCCGCCGGTCTCGCCATCGGTCTGGCGTTGCAGGGGTCGCTGGCGAATTTTGCCGCCGGCGTCCTCATACTGATCTTCAGACCCTTCAAGATGGGCGATTATATCGAAGGTGCGGGGACGGCGGGTTCGGTCGAAAAGATAGAAATCTTTACGACCCACCTCAAGACGCCCGACAACCGGGCGATCATCATTCCAAACGCAAAGCTCACCGGTGACAATATCGTTAATTATACCGCCAAGGACATCCGGCGGATGGATCTGGTATTCGGGGTCAGCTACGGTGACGATCTCAAAAAGGTGAAAGAAGCGTTGTCCCGTGTGCTGCAGGAGGACACCCGTGTCCTCAAGGATCCCGCGCCCATGGTGGGAGTCCTCGACCTCGCCGACAGCAGTGTGAATCTTGCGGTCCGGCCCTGGGTAAAGACATCGGAATACTGGGACGTCTTTTTTGATCTGAAGGAAGCGGCCAAGAGGCGTTTCGATTCTGAGGGCGTCTCCATTCCCTTTCCGCAGAGCGACGTCCATCTGTACGAAATGAAGGTCGGGGTGTCGTAACCATGTGAGGACCTCTTTATCTCGATATGGTGAAG
>Ga0272441_10006191_pt1 | contig 20222 bp, 16 predicted proteins | sample SSMProp6N_FD_193582 | JGI IMG/M metagenome (GOLD analysis project Ga0272441, IMG submission 193582) | Marine sediment archaeal communities from Little Sippewissett salt marsh, Falmouth, MA, United States - SSM-Prop-6N | ecosystem: Environmental > Aquatic > Marine > Wetlands > Sediment ...
ATATCAAATGGGTTTCAAAGCATATTAAGGTTTGTTGCATAAAAAAGAAAAATACCATACAAATAGTAACATATACGCCATTTTTAGCGCAACAATACCATTAAAATTAAAGGCAAAAGTATTACATTTGTTGTTTTTTCTCCTTATGTTCTTGGAGGGATTTACATATGTTACACCTAATAATTAACAAATTTAGCAAAATTTAAAAGTGTGTAGAATATATCAAATATGAGCTGTGGTGGTGATGTATAAGTCCTTACCAAATAGGCTCAAGGTGAAAGGAAGCTAGAGATGATGTCAAAGGTGTCGCATTCAAATATAACACAAAACCAAAACTCTTTAAATAATAAGGTATTAAAAACACAAAAAGTGTTAAATACCTCTTTTTTTCCATTACTTAATTATATAACTTTTATAATTCAACTAATCTTTAAATACTAGAATATATCATATCTTTTAATAGGTCGGTGAAAATTAGTGACATTAAATAACTTAAAAAGTAATTTTAATAAACCTTCTTCTGTTTTTGGTTCAAAGCCTTCTTCTGTTCTTAGTTCACCTACTAAAACCCAAGAAACCCAAGAACAGTCCAAAACAACATATGAAGATGTATATTCTGATATAGAACAGCAACAATCTGAAATTTCTCAAAGACAAAGACAATTCCAAAGAGCATCCATACCTCAAACAATATCTAGAAGAGAATATGCCAGCCAATCACCTTCATATAGAGTACAATTATCCAAGAGCCAAAAAGCAAGAAAGGACTACCTAAAGCAACTAGAAGAAGCCAAAGGTGATATCAAAGAGCAAAAGCAATTAATTGAAAAATATGAAAAAGAAGGCTATACTCTTACAAAAACACCAGAAGGTAAATATCAATTTCAGAAAAAGGTTGCAAGAAAAAAAACTATAAGAAAAGCGCCACAAAAAACTCCTGATTATACAGAAAAAAGAAAAAAATATAATGCAATTACAAAGCGTATATCACAACTACAAAAAGCAAAAAACAACGCAAAAAGTTCTGTTATAAAGAATAATTTGCAATATCTTATTGATAATCTCAAAAAAGAGAGAGAGAAATATATTACGCCATCTATAGCAAAAACACAAATAACACAATATGAAAATGTAACAAAAATAGTAGAAAAGCTTTCTGATATTACAAAAGAAGATTCTCCCATATTAAGAAAATTTAAACAAACCCAAAAGGAACTTGAGCCAACTTATAGAACTGTTCTTGTATCAAAAGGCCTTACTTCTGAAACTTATGAAACAATGGGCAAAATCACTTTTCCTGAATATACAAGTGAGCTTACAGGTACTACTTACAAATCAAAGACATTCAAATCAAGTGAAACACCATATGAAGAACTTATTGAAGAATATAAAAGTAGACAGGAATCTATAGAAAGTAAAGAAAAAACAATTCTTAGAGAGGAATTTGAAAAAACTGATAATGTTCCTGATTGGTTTGAAGAGAATATCAATCTACAATCAATTATTAAACAAAAAACAGGAAGTTCTGTATATAGTTTTCAACATTTAGGTTTAGGAGAAGATTATGCAAAAACAATATATTCTTCTTGGTTATATCCAGAAAAAGAGCAAGAATATTATGGTGTTTTTAATGATAAATTTCAAGAAGCTTATAAAACACAAACACAAATTGATTATTATGAGTCTGGTTATGTAGTACCTGAAGTGTTTAAAGCAAGTATGATGACAAAAAATATGACGAAAGAACAAAGAATAGATTTTAAAAATGAAATAGAAAGATTAAAAACTTTAGGTATTACAAATCCAAAAGATATTTTAATCCGTTCTATTTACGAAGAATCAATAGGTCTTACTGGTAAGAATCCAAAAATTATTTTATCTAGTGGTAAAGAAGTGCAATTATCATATGATGTTGAATTTAAACCAAAAAGTAAATATTATAAACCTTTTCAATATGGTGGAACAGAATTTAAAGGTAATGTATTGATTGGTTATACTTATAAACATAATATAGAAGGTGGAGAATCTAAAACATTTAATCCTATTATTGTTTCTAATGTATTTGGAATAGAAAGAATAAAAGTTGGTTCAGAAAAAGCTATGAAAACATTATACCCAGAAAAACAAATAGAGTATGCTAAAACCTATTTAAGTTTTGATGGAAAGCCTTGGTCTGAAAAAGAGAAGGAAGGTTTTAAATTAGAATATAGTTTAGAAGATGAAGAGGTTATGGTAGTACCAACAGGTAAATATTATGTTGGTATTGCAAAAAAGTCTATTAAAAAAGAATTTAAAGAAGACCCATTTAAAGGATTAGTTTCTTGGGTTTCATCAGCTTTAGGACCAGGAGTATTAACTTTAGAAAATCCTTTAGGTGCGAGAACACTTATTCAAGTTTTAACTGGAGATAAAGAAGGTGCCATAGAAACTGAAGCAAGAATTAGAGCCCAAACTCATATACCAGAATATAGAGATATATTTTATGAAGAGATGCATCCATTACAAAAAGTTGCTTCTGCTTTTACATCAAGTACGATTCAAACAGCAGCATGGCCTGTAACCTTACCACAAACAGCAGTAAAATATTTTAGAGGAGAAGGAGAATGGACTAATGTTATGGGTAGAATTTCTACAGGAAAAACATATCTTCCTGATGTTGGAATGTCATTACATATGGCATCACCAGCAACAGCACCAGGAGTTATTAGTGCTACATTATCTGATGTTATGACAGGAAAACCAGAGTCTTGGGAAAAAATGTATGAGAGACCTGTTGAAGCTCTTTTTTCTACAGGAGGAGAACTTCTTGGTTTTAAGTTAGGTTCTATAGCTGCACAAAAGTTTTGGTCAGGAACTGCAAGAATGCGATTAAGACCGCTTGTTAAAGAAACATCATCAAATACACTTTTGAATATAGCAGGTCATAGGGGAGCTCCTACATATCCTTTAAATTTAAAAATACCTTATGGTTCTGTTATAAGACCGGCAGCAATTGGAAGTAGAATGTGGCATGGTATGATTGAAGGAGTTAGATATCCATCTCCTGCTGGAATAATATCAAGAGCACCAACAGTTTTTGAAAAAACAACTAAATTTGTAGAATCATCACCTAGAGCATTTAAATATCTCTATGAACCAGTTCAATCAGTTGGTAGATTTGGTAGTAGAGTATTAGAAACACCTGTTTTTAGTAGAGCTATGCAATTGGGTATTGAAGGAGGAAAACAAGCTTTTCCAAGAAGTGTTTTTGGTTTTAAACCATATTATCGTGGAATGCAAGATGTTTATGGAAGAATACAAACGCAAATACCAAGTAAATTTAGAATACAAGGTATTCAAAGATTATTAAATGTAGCAGAAGCACAATTAAAAGAAATAAGAGGATACTATAACGCAGGAAAAATTTCTAAAGTAAAGTTAAATGAATTAGAACAACCACTTAAAACAAGAATAACAGCATTAAAAGGTCAAATAAAAGTATTAGAACAAGCTAAAGAAATACTTCCAAAAAGAGGTATTGGTCTTTTTGAAAGCTTTGAATATATGAAAACCCAACCTCAAATACAACCAGTATTTCATACATTTGGTGAATGGGCGACAACACCAGGAAAAAAAATAGTTGCTCCTATGGTAAGAACAGTTTGGGTAAGAGGAAAAAGAGCTTTAATGGGAAAAGAAGAAACCCCTCAAACACTTGAATTTCTTGAGGAATCAATAAGAAAGCCAGGAACATATAAATCAGCATCAATGCAAGAAATGACAGAAAGCGATATCTTAGGTAAAGGAGGAGTTCATGGAACTAGAGGAATGATGAAGCTATATGATTTTCAAATAAAGCTTGGAAAATTAATGGATAAAGTTTATGAAAGAATAGTACAAAAACCTCTTTCAACTATATTTAAAAAGAGTAGTAAAGTTGACCAAGCAGATTTGTTTCTTTTAAGAACAAAATATGCTGATGATGTAGCTCTTGGAGGCGGAAAAGGAATACAAGCTCAATCAAAATTATCTTGGGCTAAAATCAAAAGATTTGGTCTTATAAGAGGACCAAAAATAGATGCAGATTATATTGTTTTAGGTTCATATAATAAAACTGCTAATATAGCAGATGATTTTGCGAGATTTTATAGAAAACAAACAGGAAAGCAGTATAGAGTTATAGGTTATGATGAAGGTGTAGTCAAAGTTGGAGGAAAAAATGTTAAAGTTCAACATGAAGGTACATATACAATAGTTGATTCTGCAGGAAACAGAATCAGAGACTTTACTTCTATTGATGCACCATCATCAGGTGTATTAAGAGGACAATATAATGTTCCATTTATAACAAGAACAATAGATGGTGTTAAAGTTGCAGATTTACAATGGCTTGTTTATAATAAAGTTGATATAGCAACTATGCAAGGAATGGCAAGCACTAAGCAAATAGCTAAAGCAATATTAGATATTAAAGTTGCATCAGGTAAACATTTTCCAGAAATGTTAGTAACTTCAACTCTTCATCCATATGAAGTTCTTTTACATTCAAGAGGTATTCCACAAAAACTAGGAGAAGCAATCAGGTTTATTGGAGATAAAATACCAGGAGTTAGACAATTAACAGGAAGACCAGGACATAAAGGAACTTTTATTACAGGTTATGCATCACGTACAACACCAAAAAATCCTGTTCAGTTCCAAATGTATCATCAATATCCAAGAGGTTTTGCATCACGTTGGATGTTAGGTTTAGAGTCTGACATAACAGGAAGAGAATCAGTTATTAAATATGGTTGGGGAGAACAACCAAGATTATATGTAGAGCCAAAACCAGGAATGTTAACAGGAAAATATCTTAAAGAATTAATAAAAACAGGAAGAAAAGCAAAAAGCTATGAGGAATATAGAATAGTAGAAGCAAAAATAAAAAACCAAATAATAAAAGAAGCAATAAAGCAAGGAATTCCTGATACTGAAATAGAAGCTATAAGAGTGCCAAGTTATAAATTCATTCAAAGAACTGCAAGCAAATCATTAGCTGATGCAGTATCAGAAGCTGAAACTGTATATCTAGCAGGTGAAGTTTATCGTCATATAGGTTGGACACCAGAATTAGGAAAGCAATTATCTTTTAAAGAAGCACCAACTACAAAATTAGGAAAAGCTTGGGAAAGATATGGTGATTGGTGGGCAAAGCGTACAGGTTATAAACAATATACTATTGATATTCCAAGTGGAAGAGAGATTCCTCTAATACCTGAAAGAACAACTTATGTAATGCCTAAAGTTATGAGTGTTGATATAACACCAGCAGGAACAAGAGATAGGATAGGCTTTTTTAGAACTACAGAAAAAACACCAAGACCAGGAGGATTTATTAGTTCTGAAACAGCAACTCAACCTCTAATGCCAAAAATAACAGGCAAACATGTTATGGATGACTTATCCCAATTTGGAACTAAAGTTCAAAATAGATTATTAAAAAGATTTCCTGAAATTGATTTTACAGGCAAAAAACCATTAACATCAGCACAGATAGAAGATATTACAAGATTTGTTAGACACGATGTTAATATGTATTACAGGCCATCATTTACTTATGTTGAAAGATTGCCTGCTTTATACAAACCAAAAGAATATGAAAGAAAAGGATATGAATATCCTTATGAGTATGAATATCCTTATAAATATAATTATGATTATGATTATAAACCAAAATATACTTTGGTTCCTTATAAATATAATTATGATTATGAATATGACTATGAATATGATTATCCTTATCCATATGATTATGGTTATGAATATGAATATGATAGACGTGAATATACTCCTCGGCCTTATCCTTATCCATATAAACCACCAGCATATGAAAAACCAGTTTTATTATCATTACCACCAGAAGAGAAGAAAAAAGTAGAAAAACCAAAGACAAGAAGAACAGCTCTAGGATATCAAGAAAGGAAATATGAAGTTCCTGATATTTGGAAGGCAGGTACTAAAAAACCAAAATTCAAATCTAAATCCAAACCAATAAAACTTTTCAAACCACCAACAACTCAATTCAAGCCCAAATCCAAAACTGCCAAAACTCCAAAATTCTTTTCATTGACAGGAGGAATGTAATGGGATATATTAAATCCAAAAAAAGAGCAAAAGGCAATATAAAAATCATAGACCCCAAACCAATCTGGCAAGTAACTATAAAAAAAGAAGGTGGAAAGAAAATCGTTATGTATATGACAACAGAAAAAGCCGAACCATACTTCAAAGCAGGTCATTCTGTAAAGCTTATAACAACAGCAGGAGAGTTAAACCAATATGACTAAAAAAATGCGATTCAGCAAACGCCTTGATGCTCAAAAGAAGCAAATACCTTCCAAGACAAAACATAAAAATAAGATGCCTATAAGAGGCGGATTGATTGTGAGGAGAAAAGAATGAGCTATCCAATAGAAACTGAAATGTATGTTGGAAATGAATCAAATTATGATAAAATCCAACGACTATTAGAAAAATATGAGAGTCACTAATTCACAGTGACACTGACCTAAGTTCCATTGAGGAGGAATCCTTTTCCTCTTCTTTGGAATAAAATGTGAGGTGTTAATATCAAAATGTTAGATAAACCAGAATATTGTTCAATATGCGGAAAAAAGAAAAAGATACTTCTAACTGCCCGAAACTATAAAGGTGAAATGAAATGGGTATGTAGAAGATGCTACTATAAGATGTGAATATCAAATGGCAGACCGAGAATTAACTATGAGTGAAGAAACAGGAGTATTCCTCCAGCATAAAACCACAGGAATCAAATGCACTATCCTCTACAAAGATATCAACGGCTATCATCTTAAATGCGAAACAGACAACACAATTTTCTTTCTGCCTTTCATAAATAAAAATCAATATAGAGTGATAGAATGAAATATTTCAAAAAGAAAACTGATGTGCCATTATATGATAATATTCTAAATAAACCAAAGTATCATAGAGAAGAAAAAGGATTTCATTATAAAATAGTAGAGATGTTACCTGATGATTATATGAAAGAAGTTGCTATACAACAGAAAACATCAATAGGAAGGCAATATGAATCAATATCACCAAAACTTGTTAAAGAATACAAGGAAAGAACACTAAAAGGCTCACCAATGCCAATGCTATCACTTGAAACATATGAAAGTGGTTTCCAAGTACAAGAAGGTCGACATAGAGCAATGGTAGCAAAAGAGTTAGGAATCAAAAAAGTACCTGTTATGAAAATATGGAGAAAATGATATGAAAAAACTCAAAATAATGAAAATAAAACCAATGCAATTATCAGCACCAATAGCACAACCATTAGAGTTCAAACCATTAATACCAATCAAATTACAAAACCAAAATGAAGGTATTCCTGACCAATCAATGCAACCAATGCAATTATCAACACTCGGTTCATTTGGCCCACAAAAAACAGTTCTGCCAGATGCAGGAAATCAACCAGACCCAACACCTGAAAAAATTAAAAAATACAAACAGAACAAATTCAAAATAGTCGAACAGGTTGTAAAGAAATCCTTACGAAAGCATCCAGAAGATGTGCTTCATGGTTCGCAATCACTAAAGATGCTTCTACCACAATACTCAAGAGACCCACAGGATTGGGATATTCTATCCCCAACAGAAAAAAAGCGTGCTCTAGCACTTGAAGCAGCAATTGATAGACGAGCAGGTTGTGACATTGCAGAAACACGATATATGCGAATACCAAAAACATCAATGACCCCAGACGACCCAAGAGATTCAAAGGAACTCTATCAAGTCGTCACTCCTTCAATTTCAGGCGACCCAGACATTGACATAATGGACAAACCATCAGGAATCAAAACAATGCGATACAAAGGAATCACACACGAATCACTTCAAGACCAATATGATAAAGCAAGAACAAGGCAAGTACGTCAACCAATCAAAGCGCAAAAAGCAAGAAGTGACCAACAGGATATAGAAAAATATTGCGCATCAAAAGGTAAAAAAATAAAAGGAAGGTGAAAAATATAGACTATATACCAACAGTACATCTAATTTCAGCAGTTATCATATTTGGATTAATGTGGTATGTTTTTAATCCAATAGTGACAGGATTAAGTTCCTTTTTCGGTATCACTTCAGCAACAAATGTATATGCAGCAGGAATGTTTTTTCTATGGATGGCGCTTCCAGCAATCAATCTTTTCGTATCAGGAATAAGATTTATTATGAAAATGCAAGAACAAAGAGGTTAAATAAATGGCAGGAGAAGAAAGATGGACAGCAATTTCAGTTGGGCTAATCGTCTTCGCATTCATAAATTTTATATTATTCATAACATTTTCAGACCCATTTAATACAATCACAGGAACAATCCTTACTGAAGCTGGAAAATTAGGAGTAGAAAGTGACGTTACACCATTCATAACAATGCTTAGAAACATCTTTGGACTAATGTTTCTTTTTTCATTTATAGGTTTAATTGTATGGTTCATACTAGGAGCACATAAGGAAGAATATGAAGAATACCCAAGAGAATATAGGTAAAAAAAAGATATTAGCAATCATATTAATATTTCTATTAATAGCATCAGTTTTACCTATGAAAGCACACCAACCAAAAAATACTAATATTGTTATACTTAAACCACAAACTAAACTTTTTCAAATACCTGAAGACAAACAATTTCAATCAATACAAATAATACAACACAACTATCAATCTATTCCTTCTGAAAAACCAAAAATGATATTTACACCAACTTCAGAAAGCCAACCAACAACATCATCAAAAAGAATCTATTCTGAACCTTATACATATGATGTCTTAAAAAAAGGAAAGAGTTCTTTTTTAAGAATCAATATACCTAAAACCTATTATCAAAACAATAAAGAATATACAACAGAATCAATTACATTTGATATCAAATACAGCCAAAACCCACAAACCTTCAAGATGTCATATGAGCCTGAAACAGCATATGAATATGTAATTATCACAAACGATACTTTCTTACCTATCTTTGAAAATCATTTTCAAGATTGGAAAGAAGCAAACGATGATAAAATAGACCACATATATATCACAAATATCAGTGATATAACTTCTAACTCCAACTATTGGGTTAATGGAACATATGGTGATGCAAATGCAACAAACACTTGGATGGATGGAGAAGGTGCAATATCATCAAACTACTCTAGATTCAATGATACTCAAGCTCAAATAAGAAACTTTCTTAGATTTATGAAATCATTTTATAATATAGAATATGTTCTAATAGGTGGAAACAAAAATGCAGTTCCTCCACGAATGATTTGTTCATATGCTGTAGCAAATTGTACTGGTTGTAAAAGTTGGGAAAACGATACTTCTCATGCTTCAGATATGTATTATGCTTGTCTTCATTACTCAATGAATAGTAATGAAAACGAAAGATTTATGGAAAATGATTGTTGCGGCTCACCTTATGACCAAATAGATTGGGGATATGACCTCTGCGTTGGAAGAGTTCTTGTGTCAAATGCAGAACAACTATACAATTGGATAAATAAAACAAAAGCTTATACAAATGGTAATTTACAAGGAAACTATTTACAAAACTTTATAGTTGCTGCCAAAAATAATGGTGGTTCAATAACTAATGATACTTGGGTAAATCTAGGGGGTGTATTTTCTGCTTCTTTGAATGATGAATTTCCAGAAAACATCACATTTCTAAATAATAAAAATATAACACAATCTCAATGGTCAATAATAGATGATTATGTAAATGGAAAAGAAAGCGGATACGATGGATTCAATATCATATACCATGCAGGGCATGGCGGAACACTTTTTACAGTATATAAACCTGTAAACAATTTTAATGAACTAACACCAAACTTTCTATATACAGAAGGATGCAATACAGGTGATTTTGGTACAGACACAGCAAGTAGAGCAGAAGCTTGGTGTAGAGATAATGGAAGTTGTTTTGGTTTAGTAACAAACTCTGCATCAGGATGGTTTGGTGGTTCAACCTACTATACAGAAGAGTTCGCAAATCAAATGTTTGATGATAACAATACAATGGTATTCTGCCGAGCTCACAATGATGCAAGAGAAATAATAGGCCACGACCCAGATTGTATATGGGGAATGATTGTTAAAGAAACCAATTTTATAGGTGACCCGGCTCTTGAATATAATTGGTTTACTCAATTTGCAGGTGGAAGTGGTTCAAGAAGCAATCCATATCAAATATCAAAAATAGAACATCTATATAATATAAGAAATTATTTAGATAAAAACTTTACATTAATTAATGATTTAGATTTTGAAGAAGATGATGATTACTTAGATACTTCACACAAGCCAAGTAATATTACAGGTAGTGGTTGGCTTCCGATAGGAAATTCAACTTTTCCTTTTACAGGCTCTTTTAATGGAGATAACCATACAATTAACAATCTTTTTATAAATAGAAGTATGACATCTGTAGGATTATTTGGTGTAGTTGGAGAAACTGAAGTAAATACAGAAATATACAATATCGGTATAACAAATGCTAATGTATCAAGTGATGGGTGGTCTAGTGCTTTAGCTGGTTATGTTTATGGTTATGGTTCATATATAAATAATAGTTACAGTACAGGTTATATCAATACAACAGATAATGGAGCAGGCGGTCTCATTGGATATGTATGGTATGCAACTATAAGTAATTGTTATTCAAATGCAACTATTGATTCAATGGGAAACTTAGGTGGTCTTGTTGGTATTGTTAATACAGGTACTGTAAAAAATTCTTTTTCTTATGGTTCTGTAACGGATAATAATCCAGCTAGTTCAAGTGGAGGATTTATAGGCCATGCGATAGGAAGCAACACATTTTCAAATAACTTTTTTGATAATCAAACAAGTGGTTTTACAACTTCCGATGGTGCGATTGGAAAATATACTTTTCATATGAAAACATATGGAACATACAACGGTGCTGGTTGGGATATAGAAATATTAGATGTAAACTTAAACAATGGATATCCATATTTAAGTTGGCAAAATGATAATAGTTCTTCAATTTGGAAAATATCAAATGCTATACAAATAATAAACATAAGTGGAAAAACAAATTCTTCCTATATTTATTATTCAACACCAATAATAAATTGGTCATCAATATCAGATGATACATCAGAGTATTGGCTTCAAATAGCAAATGATTCTGTATTTAGTGACATTGTTATAAATATTACACACATCAATGAATATACTTATCCTGCTCAATATACAAAAAGTGGTAATACAATATCATTTGTTCTTCCCACTCCTCTTCCATATTTTAATAAAAAATATTATATTAGAGTAGGAGCAAACTTTTTAGGAGGTTCATAATTGAATAAAATATCTATTTTATTTATAACAATTATAGCATTTATTTTAATAACGCCAGTTTTAGCAATTGACTTTCCATCAGAACAAGCTCCATCAGTAACAATTAATTTTGCTGGTAATCTATCTGATAAAGGAGGCCCTTATTGGCAACCACCAAATGAAACAACACAGCTTACAGGTATATGGAGTAATGGTTATTATACAACTCAATCAAAGCAACATGAAGATTGGATATATATTAATTGTACAATTACAGATGTTACAGATGTATATTTAGATTGGCTTAATGAAACAATATGGACAAATGGTACATATACGTTAAGTAATACAGGTGATGATTATTGGGATATAAATACGTCTAGTGTAATTACTACTTATGAAGGATTTAATTATAGTTTTAATATCAATGCTACTGGTGTTGGTGGTACTACTATTTATAGATGGAATAGAACAGGCAGAAATGGTGTTTCAGTAAGAAGATATATTCAATTAAATTGTTCAACTGTAAACATAAGTTATACACCATATTATTGGTGGGAACCAATAGTAAAACCAACAAGTAATGATGTGAATAAACATGATAGAATGGATTTTGACCAAGGTAATAATGATACAGTTGGTGATACTGGACATCTTCTAACTGATGTTCCTGGAGAAGATATAGAAAACATATATTGTTATAACTTTTTTACTGATTGGTTTGGAGAATCACAATGTATTGAACCTTTTACATTAAATAATATATATTTTCATTCGTGGTGGGGAACAGATAATGATTCTGATTCAAAAATTGGATGGAGTAAAAGTAGAGAATTTGCTAATGCTACATTAGAAAATGAAAAGTCTTTAGAGTTTGCAAATAATCGTTCTACTATACATGTTGTTGGAGATTTAGATGAAGTGCATAATCAATATGATTATTATTTAGACACAGGATTAATTAATGTATCGCACACAAATTTTACTGATAATGATATATACGAATTATCTATAAAAATAGTTAGTGAAGCAGATAATCCTTCTTTAATTTCTAATCGTAGTTTTGGCAGTTTTGTATTATTTAATGTACCTGATAATACTACATTAAAAGGTTTTGATAATGATAGCGATGGATTAAATGATTATGAAGAATTATATATTACATATACTAATCCATTCTTAAGTGATACAGATAATGATGGAGTTGATGATTATATTGAAAACTTAACAGGAACAGACCCAAACAATAACACAAATTTTATTCCAACTGCAAATATTCAATTTATAAGTATTGAAAATAATAATAATGGAACATATGTATATACATCAAATCCAACTTTTAATTGGACAAGAACAGATAATACAGTTCAATACAATCTGCAAATATCAAATGTTTCTGACTTTTCATCAATGGTTGTAAATATATCAATTATAAATCAATATACTTATCCAATTCACTTCTCTCAAAATTCAACTAGAGTATCATTTATACTTCCCATAACACATTCACTTGCAATATATAATAAATATTATTGTAGAATAAAAGCGCATCTTTTAGGAGGAGTTTAGCTGAATAAAAGCTTTTCATTTTTATTAGTATTATATATAATATTAATATTAATAATACCAACAGCACAATCAGCTTTTGAAGTATATGATACAAAATCGTTTGGAGGAAAATTAAATCTACAAGGAAGAGGAAACGTAACTACAAATGCATCAACAGGAGTAACATACTCAAATGCTACTTTAAATGGATATCTAAAAGATAATGGTGGTCTTTCAACTGAAACATATTTTGAATATGGTAAAACCGTTGCATATGGAAATACTTCTCCATTATGTGATGGTTCAACTCTTGATGATACAGAAGACGAACATTATTATAATGGTGATAGCTTAACTGGTTCTTCTGCTAATTTTTGGGATGAAAATTGGTCAAGTAGTGCTTATCTATATTCTAATAATGTTAATAAAGAAGGATATATATACGAAAACTATACAGTTACAGGAAATGCATTAAAATCTGTAAAGTTTAAATATTTATTTGCTTCATTAGCTGGAACAACATCATTTATAAATGTAAATATATATAATTATTCAACAAGTTCATATCAATCTATCTTTTCGCATATAAAAAGTGGTATATCAACAACTACCTATAATAAAACAATATATCTAAATGACTCTAATTATGTAAGTGGAAATGAAGTAAAAGTAAGAACATTTATACGAGCTACTGGTTCTGTTCTTAGTGTAGCAGTTTGTGGATATTATGAAGGTATGATTGAAACAAAAGATAGTACATATGAGTTTTCATATAATCTAGAAAGTCTTTTACCAGATACAACTTATCACTATCGAGCAGTAGCAAACAATTCTATAGGAATAGTAAATGGTTCAGATATGAGTTTTAGAACTTCTTCAGCTCTCTACAATAGCTCAAACTCAACTTCAGTAGAGGAAACAACTGCAACACTATCATCTGAACTTCTATATGATACAGGCGAAGCAACAACCTGTGGTTTTTGGATTGGAAATGTATCAGTGAATGCATCAAATTATGAAAAAAATGTTAGTTGTTCTGGAAGTTATACATCAGGACAAACATTCACATCAAATATTGATGGGCTTACTTCAGGAGAATATTACTATGTTCGGAGTTGGATGTCAAACTCAAATGGATTTTGGAATTCAACAAACGAATCATATTTTCTTACAAAACCAAATGCACCATCAAATGCAGATTCAAATCGTTCTACATCAACATCAATTTATATTACATGGGATAATGCTACAGTAGGAGCAGGAACAAACCAATCAACCTATATTCGATACTCAACGGCATCACCAGGAGGTAGCGCAAATCCACTAACCTACGGCTCACTCGGTTACAACGGTTCAGGAAATTGGACAGAAATCACAGGATTAAATCAAGATACAACTTACTATTTTGCTTTATGGACATATATCAATGCATCTGGTTCACCATCATTTTGGCATTTTTCAGATGGATATGTATCAACAGTTAATACAACAACAGGTGGAAACTATAGAATATATGTAAGATTTGAAAATGAAACAAATGGAAGAAATACATTTGTAAATCTTTCTTCCTGTGAAGGTCCTCATAAGTTTATAATTCATTATTATAATGAAACAGATTATATTCAATTTGAAGACGGAAACTATTATTCTACAGTATCAGGAGGAGATTATACTTCAAATTGGACAGGTGAATTTAATATAACTACAGATAAAACTATTGAATATATAGAATTTCATTGGAATAATACTATAAATAAAACTTATCGTTGTAATAGATATATAATACCATCAGCAGCTCAAAGGAACATCACATTCTATATAAGAACAAATCTTCGTGTATATGGTCAATCTACAGCGTTGTTTAATGCTTCACTTGTTCCATATACATATAGTTTTGTTGATGATACAAATTTATATACCACAGAAAATGGTGCATATCACGAAATATATTGTTACAACAGTTCAGGCACAAAAGTTGTAATTGATGAACAATTCTTTGATACATCACTTAGAACTTATCCTTGGCTTGTGTATGGAAAGAAATACTATATAGGAGTGCATTGTACAAAAGATGATAGAAACAGACTTGGTTTTGCACCGACTTCAGATGAAATAAGTCCTGATATTTTAATTCCATATGAAGTAGAACCAAGTTATTTAATGTTTGATTTAATAGATTTAACAATAGGATGGTATGATAATGGTTTTTATGTAGATTATTTAGATACAACAGGTTCAACAGTATGGGTAAATTTTACTGTATATGGATATTATAATCATACAATAATACATTATGAAAATTTAAGTGATACAAGTAACAACAATTTTACTTTTGAGTGTAACACATCAAATCCTTATAAATGGTCTTTAATGTGTGAATTAGATAGTGATACAAACGATGATTATGATGGTATTTATGGAACAGGAAGAACAACTGTTAGTATAATACCTGGAATTCCTCAAATAACAAATGTAAAGAGAATAAGTGATATTTTTAATAATACAATAGGCCCATCACCTTTCTATGATGTAGATGACCCATCAAGATATGTTCCTTGGGCTTACCTAATAATCTTTGGTATTGCATTTATGGTTCTTACAACAACCGCAAAAGCAAATGCAGCACTTGGAACACTTGTAACAGGAATAGTTTTAATATTTGCAGGAGGTGCTGTAGAAGGAATGAAAGAACTATATGCATTTGTTCCAGATTCAGTGAATACAGTATTTATTGTAGCAATTGGTGCTTTTCTTGTAGTAATAGCAATAGTAGCATCATTAGGAGGTGAAGACAACAGATGAAAGCAATGGAAGCAATGCTTTACTTATTTATATTTAATTTAGTTGTAATAATTATTACAGGTTTAGGTATATTTGATATAACTATGTCGACAGGTGCTACAAATTATGTAACTTATAATGTTCTTCTTTCAGGAGATGCAGACGTAGGAACTATATTTTATTTAACAATAGAAATATGGACTTCTTTAGTAGCTGGAGCAGTTGGTGGTGCATTAGCAAGTGTACTTAATATAAAAGTGAAAGCATCATCAGCAGCAGCATATGTAGCATTTGGTGGTCTTTTAGGTGTAATATTTATAAAATCAGCGCATTTATTTTTTACAATTTCAGCTAATATTAGTGACCAACATGCAAGAGGTGCTGTATTAGTTATAGTATCAGTATTTTTAATGATATCAGGAATAATGTTTATCATTGGATATATACAATTGGTAAGAGGTGGTTTATTATCTTCAATGTAATTACAACACTAACAATATTTCTTGATGTTATAGTAGATTTCAATTGGACAAACTTTACAAGTGAAGGAATATTAAGAGTTGCAACATTAGCATATACAAACATATTTGCAAATTTGTTTTGGGGAATTCTACTCGGATTTATAGGAGCAGGAATACATGCAAATAAAAGAAGCCTTCTTACAACAGGAACTTATCTTATACTTGTAGGAATATTCTTTTCAATAATAATGCCAAAAGGAATAGTATTACTTTTAGGATTGATACTATCATTTATGTTTACTACAATTATATATAATGCATTTGTAAGAAAAAAGGGGTAATATTAAAATCATACTTAATATATTAGTGACATGAGGAGAAGATGAAATACAAATTATTAGTAGCAATATCAATAATATTCTTATTTTTTGTTAATCCTATTTCTGCTACTATAATGGAGTATGATAATCCTTGGGGTCCATTTACTAATCCTAACTATCCAATTGATGGCAACTGTTGGAACTTGGGTTACTTTAATAATGTAACTCCTCACAATGGAGCTTGGAATGTAGATATAACTGCAAAAGGAGTTCAAATATGCGTTAATGTAACTCCACCACAAGGATGCTCCCTAAACGTAACATATGAATGGTTAAACTACACCCAATACTACTCTGATTGGTTAGATTGGGCAAATGCACAACCTTGGGGTGATTGGTGGTATACAGAAGATTGGTGGGATGATATAGATTGGGAAAATCAAACTACATGGGAAGACAATTCCTATTGGTATGATTTTAGTTCTACATTTTCAGGAATAAATCAAACAACTCAAATCTGTGCCTATAATACTAATGTATCCTGTCAAATAGAGAATGATTTTGTAACTGAGTTCTTTGATTGGCGTATCAATTACACCCTCAACTGTTCAGGCCAATTAACACAAGATTACTGCTACTATTTCTTTGAACCAGAAAAGTGCTCAAATATTACTTACATCTATCCGCCTTCCCCAAATGGAACAGCATGTCCTTGTTGCGATTCTATTTGTATAGGAGCAAATAACACACAAGGGCATAAAATGAATATATCAATTTATGGAAGTTATGATGGTGAAAATTATTTTACTTGGAATAAATATAAAAATGTATCAAATGATACATATTGCTTTTGTATGGATAGTGTTTATCTTCAAAGAACACCAAGCAAAAAAGGAGAATGGATTGGAGCAAGCGGTATTTCAGAAAAACCAGGAAAAGCTGCAACTCTTGTAGTACATGGTTGTTCAGTTGCTTGGGAATTTTCAGATAATCAAGAAGAAGATGTTGCTTTTGATGTTAGAATACCAGTAAGAGTCAACTTAACATTACCAATAACACTTGATGTTGGTTGGTCATCTCCTGCAACAGATAAAGAATGTAATTGGAATTTAACATATGCAATAACTGCAATTGATGAAGACACAGATGCAGGATGTGAATATTATCAAGATATATTTGCTGATTCTTCTTCAACGGCAGATGGACTAACAATGGAAAGATTTTATATAACTGAAATAGCTTCAGGAGATAGATGTATTCATTTTAATATTGAAAGAGATGGGAATGACCCAAATGATAATTTATCGGATGATGCGCATTTACATGGTATTTGTTTTAGTTATTATTATTGCGATGATTTAATTCATATTGAAAGTGCACTAAAACCAATGCAATACAATACAATCTATTATTGGTATGTCAATATTACAGATGCAGAAACAGGAGAATATGAAGTTACTGATACCTTTCAATTCAGAACTCCACCAGACCCAAGTTGGTGTCCTTGTGGACCAGAAGCCCTAGAAGATTTAATGGAAGACACAGATACAATCAAAGATGATGCTTGGATAGTTGGATTAATATTTGTAATTATGGCTCTGCCGTTGGCAGTAGCTTTAAAAAGTAAAAAGAAGAAAAAGAAAAAACAAACAGAAACATATCCTATGCAATTTAGGAGGAATTATTAGATGTTAGAAAGTGTTTTTATAATTATAATAGCAATGGGATTCATATCATTTATCCTAGCAGTATATGAAGAAAGTGTAATATTCACAGGAGTATCAATGCTTATGTGGATTATCATAATGGCAGGTTTTCTTGCTATTGAAGTACCTAGCGATACCTATTATCAAGAGTGGTCAATGTTTGGTATAGCACTTGGTTTCATATTTATAAATATAACTTGGCTTATAAAACTCTATCTTGATTATAAGAGGGATATGAGATTACCATGAATAAAATAATAAAGGTAATATCACTTGGAACATCAGATGATATTCGAGAATCAATTAAGCTTATAGTTGACCAACTCGAAGAGAATAACTATGCAATATCAATTGATGGGCGAGCTACTCGGCTTTTTGCAAAGCATATTCCACGACTTTACAAACGAAATAAAACAATAAGAATCAAAGATAATATGATAGTAATAGACCCACAATATCATATAGAAAGAAAAGATGAATTTAGATTTAAAATAAGAACTAAAATTGATACTATATAAATCTTTCTATTTATTTTGGTTTTATCTCTTTTCATAAGATATAATATATAGTTTTTAAATTATTAGTCTACTCCTTATTATATAATCTTTCTTTAATGTTAAATGTTTATATACCTTTAATTTCCATATTATAAAATAGAAAGAATGGAGGTGAAAAGCTCTTGAAAGCAAGATACGGCTTCATTGACCCAGGTGCAATTATGGGAGTGGTAGTTTCACTTATCATACTTGCAGTCGGTGTATTCGCATTCTTTGTTACACTTAGCGAAGTATCTAATGTAGCAACTGGTGCACAAACCTTCAACGCTGTCAACAATGTTAGTGATACTGGTAATAGCGTATTCAACATAATCGGTATTGTACTGATTATAGGTGCAATAATGTCTATTGTCGGTCTAGTGTACAACTATGTAAGATAAAGGTGATAAACATGAAGGCAAGATATGGATTTATAGACCCTGGAGCAATAATGGGAGTTGTTGTCTCCTTAATAATCCTAGCAGTTGGTGTATTTGCTTTCTTCGTTACATTAAACGAAGTAAGTGGAGTCGCTACTGGAACAAGAACAAGCAATGCTGTAAATAATGTTAGTGATACTGGAAACAGTGTTTTTAACATCATTGGAATTGTCCTAATCATAGGAGCAATTATGAGCATTGTAGGACTTGTTTACAATTATGTTAGGTAAGGAGAGCAATAGCCTTGGGATTTTACATCCCATTCTTATTTTATTTAGAATTGGAGGAAAAATATGGAAGAAGATATGCCAACAATGATACTAACAGTATCAATTGTTATGATAATGTTAGCAATAGGCGTTTTTGCATTTTATGTAGTAAATTCAGAAATTGGATTTACAGAGATACAAACAGAAGAATTTGCAGTTGCAGACCCAACTGTTGCAAAGGATTGTAAATTAGATTATTCTATTCAAGGAATAATAAGTGTGCAACAATATGATGGGTATAATTGGAATGTTGTTGGAGCAGGAGATTATACAGTAGCAGGTCAAACTGTGACTGTTTTACCGTCTGGAATGACAGGATGATAATATGAATAGAAAAAGTCAACAACATACTGTTGGTGCACTTTTAATCTGTTTTTTAATGATTATAGTATCTTTATCAACAGGTTTTGTAGTGTACAAAGGAAGTATAGAAGCAGGCGAACCAAATTTTGAAATTTTGGGATATGATACACAAGCGGATTATACAAATTTTAATTATAGCAAAAAAATAACACTAGACCACGACCAAGTTCCAGGAGACCTTACAGGTTTTCCTGTAGTTATAAATATTACAGATGATTCAGATATGTTTTCTCATTGTATAAATAATTCAGGATATGATATAGCATTCTTTAATGCAACAAATGAAACACAATTTCCACATGAAATAGAATATTGGAATTGGGATACAGGTAATTCTGAAGTAGATGCATATATATGGGTTAATGTAAGTTCGTTAACAGCAGCATCAGACACAATAATGTATATGTATTATGGTTATGATGATACTGACCAACAGGATGTTGCAGGT
>Ga0272441_10006192_pt1 | contig 20221 bp, 22 predicted proteins | sample SSMProp6N_FD_193582 | JGI IMG/M metagenome (GOLD analysis project Ga0272441, IMG submission 193582) | Marine sediment archaeal communities from Little Sippewissett salt marsh, Falmouth, MA, United States - SSM-Prop-6N | ecosystem: Environmental > Aquatic > Marine > Wetlands > Sediment ...
TGTGCCTGCACGCAGCAGATGCGAACAGCACCGCCGTTCATTCATGCCCTGCAGATGTAGCGGCCACACTTCTGTTCATCATATACACACCAAAAAGAATAAGTGCCGCACAGATTACCAGAAGTATCCCCCCAAAGGGAACAGAATATCCCATAATGAATGCGGCAATCACAATGCCTGCAAGCACAATACACCCGCCGACAAGGATCATCGCGCCACGCAATTTCAGTTCAGACATAGATGTAACACACCCTCCAATAGTAGCAATGTATCTCTTCTGTCTCCATTTATCTTTTCGTTTCATTCCCCTCTCCGCCCTCTGCTGAGAGTCCCGTGGCCGAATTTCCAAGGCACAGACCCGGGGGGTTTCCCGACAGGGGTACCGAAAAGAAGACGTACGAAGAGATGTCTCTCACAGAATAGGGGCGCGAAAAAAAGAATGCGTTCCCGGTTACGATCTTACTCGTACAGGAATGCTTCGTCGATGCGGGTGTAGGAAGAGATCTCTTCCGGAGCGAAATGAATCGCAATCTCACGTGCTGCAGTCTCGTCAGAGTCCGAGCCGTGGATGACATTCATGCCGATCTCCATTGCAAAGTCACCACGGATGGTGCCGGGTGCTGCCTCTGCAGGGTTTGTTGCCCCGATCATCTGGCGGGTGATGGAAACGATATCCTTCCCTTCCCAGACCATGAGGAAACAGGGTCCGCTCGTGATGTATGCCTTCAGACCGGGGAAGAACGGCTTCTCCGTGTGCTCGGCATAGTGCTCCATCACACGGTCCTCGGGGAGTGTCTCGAACTTCCCTGCGACCATCTTCAGGCCTTTCTTCTCAAACCGGGCAATGATTTCCCCGACAAGTCCACGCTGGACACCGTCGGGCTTGACCATTAAAAATGTGCGATCCATAGGGGATCAGTCCTTTCCGAGTGCCTTGCGGCCGGCCTTCGTCCAGACAACCCGCCGGGGGACACGCCCGAGGCGATAGTTGTTCTGGCACTTCTGGCTGCAGAAGTAGTAGATGGACCCGTCTTTGCGGACGTACATCTTTCCGGTACCCGGTTCCAGCGGCTCACCGCAGAATGTACAGATATGATGCTCAACCATTTCCTTCACCTTCTCGAGAGTTTCTTTGCCTCACGCTCAGTCTCAATGAGCATCAGGACATCACCCTCACGGATAGGTCCTACCGTGTTACGGGTGATGATACGACCTTTATTGTTTCCTTCAAGGATACGGCACTTCACCTGCATGGCTTCCCCATGCATACCGGTACTGCCGATAACCTCAAGGACTTCTGCCGGCGTTGCGTCTGCCATAGGTCAGTTCACCCTCTCAGTTCTGTGATCTGCCCGACAACTTCAGCAAGAAGGTCTTTTGCCTTACCGGCTTTTACAATTGCTGCAGCAGCAGAGCCAACATCGAGGCCACTTGCTGCGCCGACATCATTCTGCTTGTTGATGATCAGGTATGGGATCTGCTTCTCGTCGCAGAGTGCAGGCAGGTGCATCACAATCTCTTCAGGTTCAACGTCGCCGCCGATGAGCACGAGTTCAGCGTTGCCGCGCTCGACAGCTTTGGTTGCTTCGTTTGATCCTTTCTTAATTTTGCCGGTGTCCCGGGAGACCTCAAGTACTTCAAGTGCCTTGTTCTGGATCTCGTCAGGAGCTTCAAATGTTGCGTATACTTTTGACATAACTCACCTCATTCAGGAGCAGAATATACCCAGCCTTTCGTCAGGGTATATGCGGTAGCCGTATTGCTCCCTCATCACTCATCAGTTCGTGATTGATGTAGCCATATTATATCGACAGTGTGAGGGATAAAGGTTACCCGACCGGGAGCCAAACCCCGGAGAATTCATGCATGAATCAGGCAGAATTCGCTAAAACGCGGTAGATTGTGGTCCCGTCCCGGGAAAATACCTGCTCTGCGACATCATCCGGCAACCGGACCGTATACTCCTCGCGTTCCGCGTCCCCCACCACGATATAATCCACTCCATAGGAGGCAAGGAGGGCAGGAGCGCGGGACGGCATCTCGTAGATCATCCGCACATCATTCATGCGATCAGAAACCCCTGCCTCATGGCCGCGCCACATGATCTCATGAAACGGCATGCCAATGACGGTCGGGATACCGGTGAATGACGACATCCGGGAATAGTATGTATAGTCCCCGCCCTCTGCCTCCAGAATCGTGATATTCCCCGGAAGTGTTGAGAGGTAGAGAGCAGCAGCCGCGTCACCGGGATGCGACACCTCCACCCAGGCGAGGCCGTCGAGCGTCTTCCCGCCATACCCATAGGTCAGGTCAGGAATCGCTGCCGGTGCACAGACGAGCAGGAGGACAAGCGCACCGGCACCGGCACGCAGCAGCCACGGAGGGGTGGGACGGTCCCGGCACCGTTCGGTGAGCCACTCCCCCAGCCAGAGGAAGGCGCCTGCACCCATCATCATCCACGCGGCAAGCCCGAACTTGAAGACCGTGTTCATCCGGTAGTAGACGTCACCCATGCCGTCTTTGAGGTAAAAGAGTTCGGTGAAGATCAGGACCGTAAGACCAAAGATGGAGACCACCTCTGCCGGCAGAAACCGGCGCCGCAGAAGAATGGCTGCAAGCGGGACTGCTGCAAGTCCTGCCGCTGCATACCCGGTAAGGACAAAGGGCACGAGCACGATGAGCAGACGGGCATCTTCCCAGATGTCCCGGAGGGTTGCACACCAGAAGATGACGATAAAGAACCCGTAGACCAGCATGAACTCTGAGAGCGCGGACGGAGTCGGCACAATGCCGATACCGGCAATACCCTGCGTCGTGAGCATCAGGTAATACGGTGCAAAGAGGAGCACGGAAGCCACCGGGCAGACGAGAAAGAGCCGCCACGGATACGGGTCCGGCACTGTGCCGTCCTTTGCACGGTACCAGACAAGCGCACCCACCGCGAGGAGCAGCGGCGCATACACGAGTACATCCCACGAGTTGACTCCTGGCATCACCCCGAGCGACAGGGCCACCGCACCCAGACAGACCCACCTCCCCCGTTCCGGGAGGTTCCCCCATTCCTTCAGCACATAGAGCATGAGGAAGATGAAGAGCGCCTGGCAGAAGAGGGAGATGACATGCGCATGCGGGTCTCCCCAGAGAAAAGAGAAGAGCGGATACTCATTGATCGTATCCGTGATGGTGCGGGTCGAATTCCATAGGACTCCGTGTGCATCGGCACCGGAGAAGACCTGGAGCAGAAACGAGGGGTTGACGAGGAAGAGTGCCGCCACCGGCAGTGCCCGAAACCGGGTCAGGAGCAGGTGGCCTGCTGCATAGAGAGAGACTGCCGCATTGGCGAGCACCGTCGGGAGGATGAGGTTGAAGGCAACGGAGGACGGCGCACCGGAGAGAAGACCGGTCACCCCCATCATCCAGTGTCCAAGATAGTAGTAGGTCGACAGCGTCCCGCCGGCAAACCACGGGTCTGCGGGGGGGACCACCGGTGCACGCATCACGGACGCAAGGAAGGCATGGTCCATGAACTTCTCCGCATACGAGATCATCGGGTTAAAGAACCGGACCTCGGTCATGAAGACAAAACAGAGCAGAAATGCAGCGTCCCACTTCCAGACACCGGCGAACCGCTCACGGGTGTACCACCCGGTCACAAGGAAATAGCCAATCACCACAAGAAAGGGCAGCACCGCCGCCTGCACCGGGAGACGAAGCAGGCCCAGATACCAGCTGATCCCCCCGAAGAGCAGAAAGGAGAGTGGATAGGAGACAGGATAGGCAAACCGCCCGAACGCCTGAGAGAGCACCGGCCAGAGGGCGACCTGCAGCACCTTCAGGACGAGGAACCAGAGAATCAGCGCCGCCGCCTGGTCGAGGGGCCCGATCATTTTACCTCCGACACATCCAGCGAGTGGGAGAAGGCACGACGCAGGAGGGAGACTGCCCAGTCACCAAAGACATAGAGGGAGACCACGCCACCGCCGAGCGTGACCCCGTTCTTGACCAGATGGTCGATGACCGCAATGAGGGTCGCAACCGCAGGGTCTACTCCCGCAAGGGAGAGCGTGAGGGCGACTGCCACCTCATAGGTGCCGACACCGCCCGGGGTGAGCGGCACCGCCTTGACGAGGTTTCCGATGACAATTGCGAGGGTGACCACCACAAACGGAATCTCGGCCCCGAACATGACGGCGATCACATAACAGATCATTACATCCGTCAGCCAGATCACAATGGAGAGGGCCGAGAGACCGACAATACCCTGCGGGGAGAGCGATGCCGCTTTCACCTCGTTTAAGAGGTCGATACCCATCTTCAGGTATTTGTTCTCAGATTCAAGCCGTCCTGCCGAGAAGAGCACCACAACAAAGATACCACAGAGGGCCAGCGCCACATAGATGACCGTGATGAACCACTCCGGGACATTCAGCACAAAGGGAAGGGTCACTGCACCGAGAAGTGCGATGGTGACGATATCAAAGAACCGTTCCACCACCACCGACGAGAGACCGTTCGTGTAAGTCGCGTCCGCCTCATGCCGCAGGACAAAGAGCCGGATCAGGTCGCCCAGTCGTGCCGGGACGATCAGGTTTGCCGTCTGCGAGAGATAGATACAGGCAGTCGAGAGCCAGAGCGTGATCGGCACCGCGAGACTCGCAAGAATCGTGCGATACCTGCTGCCACGAAGGAACCACGCACCGATACAGATCACAACCGCAAGGATCAGATAGGACCAGACGGCGTTCTGGACGGCCACAAGCAGGTCGTCCCACACCCGGTAGAGCATATATGCGATAATCCCGACCGCAAGCACGGTGGGGACCACAATGGCCGCGGCCCTCTTAATCATTCAGCTGCCGCCTCAGGTGAAAGATGGCTGCCCCCATCCCGGTGACATCACTTAGCCTGACCGTCGTCTTGTCGCTCGTGCGCCAGCGCACCGGAAACTCTGCGATACGATAGCCCTCTCTCTGCGCCCGGACAAGGAGCTCGGTGTCCCAGAACCAGTGGGGCGCCTCAATCACATCGAGAAGCGGGAGTATCCGGTCCCGCGAAAACGCCTTGAACCCGCACTGGTGGTCATAGAGCCTGCTCTTCAGGACGGTCCGCACGAGGAAGTTATAGCCCCGGCTCGCCACCTCCCGTCCCTGCGTACGGACGATGTCACTCTCCGGCATCAGGCGCGAACCGGTGGCGACGTCATTTCCGTCACGGATCGCCTGCACCAGCGCCGGGAGGTGCGCCATATCGGTCGCAAGGTCCACATCATAGTAACAGACAATCGCCGCGTCCACTGCACGGATGACGCGGGCAAGGGCCGTCCCCCGCCCCAGGCGTTCATCGGCATGAAAGAGCCGGACACGCGGGTCGCGCTCTTCCCATTCCCGGACATACTCCGCACTGCCGTCGGTGCTGCCGTCTTCCGCCACCACCAGCAGGAAGGAATCCGTGATCCCTTCGAGCACTTCGATAGAACGCGGGATGGCCGTCTCAAGCGCCTCCCGGTCATTATACACCGGGAGGATCGCGCAGACCTCATACTCACTCACGATTTTCCGCCTCCCGGTCTCTGATCAACTCCGCCACCGCCTGTGCCGCCACCACAGACCCTTCCATACTCCGTTCCGGATAATTCGATTCAGAGAACATCCCCGCACAGTAGAGACCGTCCACCTCATACGGGGGGATGAGCTTCCGGTAGCCGGTGGTGTAGACCGGTCCTGCGGCGGTATCGGTCGTCATAGAATGCCAGCGAACCTCGTCACGCGAAACACCGAACCGCTCACAGAAATCTGCCACCATCCGTTCCTCATGGTCCTCCGGCAGGGTGTCACGGAAGTATGATGCCAGATAGACGATGTGTTCCCCGTACCACTCGAACGGGGCAAAGTTGGTGTGCCCGATCGCAGCACCGTAGGGTGCCTCATCCTTCATATTGACCCAGTAGATGCCCTGCAGCACATCCCGTGGGAGCCCCATCGTCACGCACGCCGCCCCCTGATAGGGAATATCCGGGAAGGACGGCCCGCCGAGGGAGGTGAGGACAGACGGACGCACCGTTGAGATGACCGCATCATAGGGTGCGCCATTGACCGTCCACGTACCATCCCCGGTCTTTTCCAGTGACCGTGCGGCGATGCCGGTATGAATGGCCCCCCCGTTCGCACGCACCGCATCCAGAAGACCCGTAATCAGGCTCTGGTAGCCATGCCGCAGGTATCCCAGTCGCTCCCCCTGCGGACCGCGGTCCGACCGGATGGCAATCCGCGAGATCAGCCATGCAGCAGAGACGTCATGCCGCATCGCACCGAACTTGCTGCGCAGAAGCGGGGCAAAGAACGAATCATAGGTATGCTGACCACAGGTCTCGAGGATGAACTCGTCCGCCGTCTGATCATCATAGGATGCCACCTGGTACTTCCCTGCCCGGAGTGTCAGCATCCCGAGTCTGAATTTGTCCCACAGGGTGAGGAGCGGATAGCGCAGGATTTCCAGGGGCGAAGTGAGGGGGTAGATGCGCCCGTCTGCAAAATAACCCGTACTCCCGTTGAGCCAGGTGAGATCTGCTGCGAGGCCAAGTTCATCGATGAGCGAGAGCAGGTGGCGGTCACCAGAGAAGCAATGGTGATAATATCGCTCAATAAAAGTCCCATGGACAGGAGCAGAAGAGAGCAGTCCGCCGGCCTCCGCTGAGGCCTCCAGCACATCAACCGAATGCGCTTTGGAGAGATAATATGCAGCAGAAAGACCGGTCAATCCTCCGCCTATGATGCAGATTCTCATTGCTTCTTTATTATTAACAAGAATTGCCATAAGAAAGTTTTTGAAGTTATGAAAGAAACATGTTTAATATCCTGAAGAAGCGATTATCTTCATTCAATCAAATGGTGTTCAAATATGAGAGTTTTTTTCATAGGATTCGGCCAGGCAGGCGGAAAAATTGTCGACATGTTCATCGAACAGGACAAGAAGGCACCGACACGGAGCTTCCGGGGAATTGCAGTGAATACTGCACGGACGGATCTTATGGGTCTCGACAACATCGAGCTCAAGGACCGTATTCTCATTGGTCAGACCGTCGTAAAGGGGCATGGAGTAGGTACTGACAACGTAACCGGAGCCAAGATCACCGCGGATGAAATTGACAGCATCATCAATACAATCGACAACCGCGGCACGCACGACATCGATGCATTTGTCATCTGTGCCGGTCTGGGCGGAGGCACCGGGTCCGGCGGATCACCGGTCTTAGCACGCCACCTGAAGCGTATCTACCGCGAACCGGTCTATGCAGTGGGCATTCTTCCCGCACCAGAGGAAGGGAGACTCTATTCATATAACGCAGCACGCAGTCTCTCCACCCTCGTCAATGAAGCGGACAACACCTTCATCTTTGACAACAGTGCCTGGAAGAACGAGGGCGAGAGCGTCCGCGGCGCCTATCAGCGCCTCAATGACGAGATCGTCCGCAGGTTCGGCGTCCTCTTCCGTGCCGGTGAGGTCAGCAAGTCAGGCGTGGGCGAGATGGTCGTTGATTCCAGTGAGATCATCAACACCCTGCGGGGCGGCGGTGTGAGCAGTATCGGATATGCAATATCCGAGACGGTCAGCAAGAGCACCAAACAGAAGCAGGGCCTGACCGGAGGTCTCTTCAAGGGTCTGAAGAAACGCGAGGCAGCAGAGGAAGTGCTCACCGGAGAGGACAAATCCGCCAAGATCATCGGACTCGTCCGCCGTGCCATGCTCGGCCGTCTCACCATGCCCTGTGATTATACCACTGCCGAGCGTGCACTGGTACTGATTGCAGGCCCCTCCAGCGAGATGGACCGCAAAGGTGTTGAGAAGTCCAAGTCATGGGTGGAAGAGAACATTGCGGGTGTTGAAGTCCGTGGTGGAGATTATCCAACCGAGAGTTCGAAGGTGGCAGCGGTGGTCGTGCTTGCGACCATCGGTGACGCACCGCGTATCCGTGAACTGATGGAAATTGCAAAAGAAACAAAAGAGGATGTCGTCAAATCCAAAGAACGCCGTTCATCCATGTTCGACGGAGACGAGATAGATCCGCTCTTTGAATAATACCAGGTGAAATACACCATGAAACGGGGAATTACACTACTAATTTCATTGATGCTTGCACTCTGCCTTGTGCAGGGTGCAGCGGCAGCAGATTTTGTTGATAGCGTTACAGACGTCGAACCTGCATCGGGCGACCTTGCACCGGGCGACAGAGTCATCGTGCATGTCGTCGTCAAACTGACCGGCAGCGGGGACGAGACGTTTGACACCGATGATGAACTGGAAACATACACCGAACTCGAGGACCCGCAATGGGACTACACGGTTCTCGTAAACAGCCAGGGCATCCCTAAACAGAGTACCAGCCGGTATGTGCGCCTCCTCGGATGGGACCTTTCCTACCCGGATACGAATGAAGTGGTCGTTGATTATGCACTGACCGGTAAGGTGCCCAGTGTCACCCAGACCTCAGATCTGACACTCTACCGCCTGCGCCAGTTGGATGTAAACGGCAATGTCCCCTCCGGCGGCGAACTGCTCATTGAGCGTACAGTGATCAACCCCGGCGATGTCGACAAGGTACGGGATCTGCGTGAAGAGCAGCTTGTTGAACTCCGCGCCTCAATAGATGAATACAACGCGCTCGGAGTGAATGTCGCACAGGCAGAATCGCTCTACAGTCAGGCAGAAGATAAGATTGACCAGTCAAAGACGGCAAGTTACTCACAGGCAAATGTGCTCCTCGCCGAGGCAGGCACCCTTATTGAACAGGCAGAAGGGAGCATTGAGAATGCATACTCCACCAAACTCATCGATGATGCACAGGTGACCATCGACAAAGTAAACGGCGATGTCAGCTACTTCATCAACAACCGGAGTATGGCAGGCGATACCCGTGTCACCGCCATCCAGAACAAGGTATCTCTTGCCGAGACACAGATGTCACAGGCAAAGGACTTCCGTGACAACCAGGACTACTACCAGTCACGCCTGAATGCAAACGAGGCGCAACTGACGGCAAATGAAGCACTCTCCATGTCAACGGAACTCCGCGAAGAGATCGGTGAAGGGACACTCATTCCTGACGTCAGCGGACTGGGCATCTATGTCATCATCATCGTCGCAGTGGTCATCATCGCCGGTGTCGGGTTTGTGATATACCGGCGGTTTACCAAGTGGGACGAACTCGGATAATACACCATCAATATTTTTTTAGCTCTTTTTTTTAACCATCTTGTGAGCCATTACAGAACTACTGTCTCACATTCTGATTCATCGAGCGTTGCACCAGACAACCGGCATAGTCCTGACGTTCTCGTCTGGCAGCGTGCTCACACGGGGCCTGATACAACCATACCTGCCGCACGATACTTCAATAGCAGAGAGTTATGTGCTCCGCCCCCTATGGCATATCCAACGACAGATGAGAAACCACGACAACCACAAACACAGCACCGGCCCACGCGCCCGCATGCAATGAATACCCGGTAGCCAAAAAAGAGAAAAGGAGTGATGGCCTGCATTCAGGCCATCGTATTCACCGAATTATACTCCACATCCTGCGTCGATATCCGGGCGAACAAAGATATTCCAGTTGACACTGCCCAGTTTTCCGTCCCGGAAGAAGTAATACTCCGCAAGACGGTCTTCATTGTCATATATCGAGAACCAGTAGCTCTGCCGGATCACATCCGTTCTGAGATAGCCCGGCACCGCGGAGAACCCATCGGGGTTGTGAGAGACAATGACATCATAATCACGCCCCAGGAAATAGTCTGGATTATCTGCGGCAGTCGAGAGATAGGTGATCTTATCTGCACCCTCTCCCCGGTAATACCAGGGCAGCGGCCAGACGCTCTCTGTTGTGACTGCGGTCTTGTTCCCTGCATCAATCAGGCAGAAGAGTTCCCGCAGTTCTTCTGAGTTCTGCACCTGCACGATGGGCTCGTTGATATCCGCCGGCGTAAAGGCGACGTGCGCCATCATCACCACCAGAAATACCGAGAGACATACCGCAAGAACCGCCTTCCTGCGTGTCATCAGGTACGCTGCGACAAAGATCATCGGGAGGAGCTGATGCAGAATCAGCCACGGGACTTTCTCGCCGATGACGGCATAGACACCAAGGGAGGCAACCATCCACCAGATACAGAAGAGGGCAAACCCAAGGCGGCGGTCCCGGGCCTCCGGGCCCCCATGGTCCGCATCCCGGCACCAGACGGCACCGGCGCGGTCAACCCAGGCAAAGAGCGCATTCTCCCGGCGGGGGGAATGTCCCATATCCCCATCAGTGGACAGCGAACTTCCGGTATCTTCCTGACCGTTTACCGGCCCCACAGATACCATTGATTCCCCCGCCCCGCTGGCTTCGGACGCGGGCTCCATCTCAACGGTACCATCTGCAGGAGCGCTCTCTGCGGTTTCAGGCGGCAGAGGAGTCATACACCCCTCTGTACCGTCAGCAGCAGAAACCACCACGGGCTCAGCATTCCGCTTCCACAGGAAGAGCGCACAGACGAACGCCTGCACGGCACCCACCAGTGCCAGCAGAAGGACTGGCACCTCATAGAGCAGGAAGAGAATGATATAGAAATACGGCGGGCCGCCCAGACGCTGCTGGGACGACATCGCCGTCCAGTGCTCGATGGCCTGGAACGCCCCCGTCCAGAGCACCTCCGGATGTGCACCGAAGGACGAGTAGAAGAGTGAGCCCACCGCAAGCATCACGGCGAGACCAAGGATGAGGTCTTTCCACCACCCCTTTCTCAGGTGCACCCGTTTCAGCACCACAGCGAGAACGAGGAAGACACCAAAGATCAAAAGGATGATGGGCATATTCTCCTTTGCACAGCACCCCAGTCCTGCCGCAAGCGCTGCCACCACCACATACCGGCGCTCTCCGTATTCAAGATAATACAGGAGTGCCACGAGAAGCAGCAGCGTGAAGAACGCGACGAAGATATCGTTTCGCAGGAACCGGGAGAAGTAGACCATATCCGGAGATATCGCAAGGAACAGTGCCGCAATCAGGGCACCACGCTCTTCGAGATATCCCAGCCGGTATATCGGCCAGACGAGCGCAACCATCAGAGACCCGAGCAGTGCCGGGACAATACGCCCGACGAGGTCGGAATCCCCAAGGAGGGCAAACATGCCTGCCGTGGTGTAATACAGGAGCGGCCCATGATAGACCGGGTCATACATGTAGGTCCCTTCGGTCAGGAGTTTAAAGGAAAACCAGGCATGCACTGCCTCGTCGTGATGAAAGAGCTTCAGGTCAAGGACAAGAAAGCGCAACAGGAGCGCGACAATGAAGATGACCAGAAAAAAATGTTCAAACCGTATACTACGGAGAAATGTTGGAGAAGAATCTGCGGCTTTCACGCCGCACCCTTAGTTCTCCAGAACGATCTCGATGCCGATATCTTTTGGCACCTGAATGCGCATCAGCTGGCGCAGTGCACGCTCATCTGCATCAAGGTCAATGAGGCGTTTGTGCACACGCATCTGCCAGCGGTCCCAGGTTGCCGTTCCCTCACCGTCGGGACTCTTGCGAATCGGGACGATCATGCGCTTTGTAGGCAGTGGGATAGGACCTGCGAGGTTGACGCCGGTACGTTCTGCAATTTCTCTAATGCGATCACAGACCATCTCAACTTTCTGAAAGTCTGTTCCTGAAAGACGAATTCGTGCTTTTTGCATAATGTATCACCAAAAATGTATGAGAAATGGAGATTATCTCATATCTTTGGCAATGACTTCAATGCACATGCCTGCTGCAATGGTTGATCCCATATCACGGATTGCGAAGCGACCAAGCTGAGGGATCTCTTTGATCTTCTCAATGACCATGGGCTGAACAGGGCGGAACTTGACGATTGCTGCATCGCCGGTCTTGAGGAAGGTGGGGTTCTCTTCTTTGACCTGACCGGTGCGCGGGTCGAGCTTCTTCTGGAGTTCCATGAATGTGCATGCAGTCTGGGTGGTGTGGCAGTGGAAGACCGGGGTGTATCCGACGGTGATTGCACTTGGGTGGTGGAGCACCACAATCTGTGCGATGAATTCCTCTGCAACTGACGGAGGCTTATCTGCAGGACCACAGACATCACCACGACGGATATCGTTCTTGCCGATACCACGGACGTTGAATCCAACGTTGTCACCAGGCTGTGCCTGATCGTGCTCTTCGTGGTGCATCTCAATGGACTTGACTTCTCCTTCCTTGTTTGCAGGCATGAAAGAGACCTTCATTCCCTTCTTCATGATACCGGTCTCAACACGTCCGACAGGGACGGTTCCGATACCGGAGATGGAGTAGACATCCTGGATTGGAAGACGGAACGGAAGTGAGGTTGGAAGCTCAGGTGCAACGAGTGTGTCGAGAGTCTCGAGAAGAGTCATTCCCTTGTACCACGGAGTGTTCTCGGAGTGGGAAGAGATATTGTCGCCTGCGAATGCGGACATCGGGATGAACTGAATGTCGTCAGGCTTGTATCCGACCATCTTGATCAGGTCAGAGAGCTCCTTCTTGACTTCGTTGTAGCGCTCTTCGCTGTATTTTGCTGCATCCATCTTGTTGATACCGATGATGAGCTGGTTAATTCCGAGGGTACGGGACAGGAAGACGTGCTCCTTGGTCTGCTCCATGGGGCCGTCAGGTGCTGCAACGACGAGGAGTGCTGCGTCAGCCTGGGATGCACCGGTGATCATGTTCTTGACAAAGTCACGGTGGCCTGGGCAGTCTACAATCGTGAAGTAAAACTTGTCGGTGTCGAACCTCTTGTGTGCGATATCGATGGTAATACCACGCTCGCGCTCTTCTTTGAGGTTGTCCATAACCCATGCAAATTCGAATGAGCCCTTACCCTTGGATTCTGCTTCCTTGCGGTAGTTCTCAATAATGTGTGCAGGGACTGCTCCGGTCTCGAAGAGAAGTCGTCCGACGGTTGTCGATTTCCCGTGGTCAATGTGCCCGACCACGGCAAGATTCATGTGTGGCTTATCAGCTGCCATATTTCTATAACCTCCAAATCGTAAGGATGGGCTCATGGAATGTGTGCCCGGTCGCTTTGATACGAGTATTATTAATTGGAAATATAACTATATAAAAGATTTCTTCAGCGAGAATGAGACCGGATTTGCGGTGCATTTGCCACGCCGACCGACACCCTGATATTCCATCGGATTCCACCTAAATCTTTGGATGAAGACGTTGCCATTTAACCGAACCGGCCCGAACGATATGGTGAAGGTCACGTGCGCTGAAGAGAGAGATGTGTCCGTATACAGCAGGTGCGCATTCTGCATCCACTGTGAAGGAGTTGCCGTCGGGCGCCGCGAGATGCCCAATCCCATGAAGAAGGTGATTGGGGACATGAAACTGGGCGCAGGGGGAGACGAAGACCTTCAGAACGCCCAGATGATGTTCAACACCCTCATCAGGGACGGGAGCGCACTCCTCTGCAATGACGATGAGAACAAAGGATTTGAATCGCTCTATTCCTACTAAAGAGAAAGAACACACCGGGAACCCTTCCATTTTTACCGGTACCATTATATGAGGATATGAGGGGCAGGAGGCCCACAGATACGTCCTGCCCCGGCACTCCTTTTTTAGAAACCGGTGACCGCGAGTGCTAAGAGCACCATACACCGTGTCAGTTCATGGGACGCGCCGACGATATCCCCGTTCACCCCGCCAAACAGGGTGCGTGTCACAACCAGGAGTATCCCGACCGTCAGGAGTGTCGCTGCCACCGCACTTCCTGCTGAAATGACCGTGATCGGCAGGAAAAAAACCGGCGCGGCAAGGAGGCAGGCACACGGGATAAAATACCAGCGCGCAAAGCCGTGGATATAGGAGAACATCCCCTCGCGGAAGGGGCGCCCGCAGACGATCAGAAGGACCTGCGCCCATTTCCCCATCACCTCTGCAATAAGAATCGCCCCTGCGACCCAGGTGACCGTAGTGATGCCCGCATAGGCAAGGAGCATGACGACCACCGCCGCACCGACGGCACCCGCGCCCAGGGTGCGGTCAGTGAGCGCAGTCACCCGTTTCTCCCGGCTTCCGTGCGCCATCAGCCCGTCGCCCAGGTCACAGAGGCCGTCAAAGTGATTGAATCCGGTCAGGACCAGGGCGACTGCAAGCGCAACGGCTCCTGCAATCTGTGGTGAGGAAAAGAGCAGAGCACAGAGGCCCGCAATACCCCCCACCAGATAACCGGAGAGGGGCATCAGCCAGGCATGACGGGCAAACGCATCATAATCGGCATATCCGCCCATCGGGAGGACCGTTGTGAACTGGAACATGGCGCGGAGCGCTTCAATCAATTTCATTCTTTCATTCCAACATGTGCAATCAGGCTATAACTGCCTTTGTATCTTCTATTCCGCGGCAAAGCAGGATTGTTTCGAAAACAAATAAAATTGTGTCTGCGAGGATATTTTGGAACAATTATAACCCCGGTCCCCCAACCTTCAGGAAATGAGTATCATTTCAGAGAAACCGGACTTCACCTTCTCCCGCCCGATGATGGGGGTCGTGGTCGGCAATACCAGAATATCCACCGTGCCCGGCATCTCCGCTGCGGGCCCGACACCGGAGCTCACCCTTGCCACATCAGCGCTCGACGGGGAGATCATCGTGAACGGCAAGATCACCAGTGCACCGGTCGTCCCGGTCAGTCCCACCGGGTGCGCCACACCCGCCACCCTCACCCGTGCGATGGCCGAACTCTGCGGACTTCAGCCATTTATTGTGAACGCCGGTCTTGCATGGACGCCTACCTATCCTGCAATCGACGTCTACGGCGCATGCGGCGGCGACCCCCGCGAAGGAGACGCGGTTCCCGATGCAGAAGCCCTCTACCTCCGCGGAAAGACTCTCGGCACCTTCCTCGGAGCGAACTCCGACTTTCTGCTCTTAGGCGAGAGCGTGCCCGGGGGGACGACCACCGCACTCTGTGTGCTCCGGGCGCTCGGCTACGAGGCCAATGTGAGCTCCAGCCATGTCGACCACCCTCTCTCAATAAAGGAGGAGATCTGCGCCGCGGTGATGGACCGCATCGAGGACGGTGGGATCACCGACCCCCTAGGAGTGGTGCGTGTGGCAGGCGACCCGATGATGCCGGTCTGTGCCGGGATTGCTGCGACCTATCCGGGCACCCTCGTCTTTGCGGGCGGCACCCAGATGCTTGCGGTGGCAGCAGTGGTAAAAGCGCTGGGCCACATCCCGCCCCACCTTGCAACAACCGTCTATGTCCGCGACGATAGCAATGCGACCTTTGAGAAGACCGCAGAAGAGATCGGTGCCACCGCCTCGTTTGTCGACCCGGACTTCGGCAATATCGGCCATCCCGGCCTTGCCCGCTACTGCGCAGGCGAGGTGAAGGAAGGAGCAGGCGCGGGCGGCGCCCTCTGGCTGGCATCCGCGATGGGCCACTCCAAGGAGTCCATCTGGGAAAAGATACGCGAATTTATGAAGGATTACTCCTGAATACAGGGAGTATGCCATCCCCGCATGCGTTTCTGGTGCTCGCCGGGACCTCCCGCCTGAGTCTCATTCCCGGACTCTCCGGCGCGGGGAGGACACCGGAAGATACCTGGCAGACACCAATACGGGATGTGGCCTTTGTAGCAGGCAAAGGACCCCTCCCTTCCTGCCTGACAGTCGCAGGGGTCACGCGTGCGGTCTGTGCCCAGACAGGCATCACCCCTCTTTTTATGAATGCCGGATGTGCAGACGACCTCCCGGTCCCGGCACCGGTGCTCTCCCGCACGCCGGCGGGGGACCCACGCGAGGGACCGTCGGTCCCGGCGGCAGAGACAATTATTACAGGCGCTGCAGAGGCAGGCGCTGCGCTGGGGAAAACACACACCACCCTCTGGGTGGGGGAATGCATCCCCGGCGGGACGACGCACGCCCTCTGTATCCTCCGGGCACGCGGGATTGGAGGGAGAGTCAGTTCAGCATGTGTAACAGAGACATGCGCTGCAAAGGAAGCCATATGGACCGGGGTGCAGGACCGCTGCCCGGAGATAGGTGCACTCACCGGCGCGGCGCTGATCCGGGAGACCGGAGACCCCGTCATGGCCGCCGTGCTGGGCCTTATCCTGGGGTTCCCCGGAGAGATCGTTCTCTGTGGGGGCACCCAGATGCTGGCCTGCGCCGCCCTTGCAGGCGATACGGGCGAACATGTCTCCTGCGCGATGACCGACCTTGTCTGGCAGGACCCTGCTGCCGATGTGGCCCGTATCGCAGATGCGGTGGGGTGCCCGGTGACCGTGACCCCCGTCCCCGCCCGGTTTGTGCACACGCGGTCACGGTCGCGGGCCTGCATCGCCCGGGTAAAAGAGGGGTTCGGTGCCGGGGGCGCCCTTGCCCTCGCCCGCCGGTGCGGGTATGCAGACGAGGAGATCGCTGCGGCACTCGCGGGTGTCATCCGGCAGGAGTGACCGCCGCCCGGGCCGTACCTCTGAAAAAGATATACCGTTGTGAGACAAATCAGTATAAAATGCATCCCATATATGTGGTCAATAACTTTGGCCAGTTCAATCACCTCATCCTCAGGATGCTCAGGGATAACGATATTGACGCAAAGATGATCAAGAACGATGTGCCTGTGGCAGAGGTTGCAGAGTCCTGCCGTGGCATCATCCTCGGCGGCGGCCCGGACATCAACCGTGCAGGCAATGCACCGGCATATGTCGACACCGGCCTGCCGGTGCTGGGCATCTGCCTGGGCCTGCATATCATATCGACCGCCCGCGGCGGGTCCATCCGACCCGGTGCATCCGGCGGATTCGGCGGCGTCGAAGTCACCATCCGTGAGCATGACACCATCCTCGCCGGATACCCCGACACCATCTCCGTCTGGGCGTCCCACGCCGACGAGGTGGCAGAGGTGCCGGAAGGGTTCCGTGTGCTCGCCTCCTCCCCGATCTGCGGGGTAGAGGCAATGGCCCACGAGACCGAGCCTATCTATGGTATCCAGTGGCACCCGGAGGTCAGCCATTCGGTGGACGGCTGCCGGGTATACGAGAACTTCAATGCACTGACCCTTGAACGGGCCTGAAACCCCATGGAACGTGCCCGGCGTCTTGCAACAGAGATACGTACCACCGGCTTTTCCTGCCGGATGTGCGGCAGGTGCTGCACGAGAGGGGACGACGACAGCATGCTCGTCCTCGCGAGCGCACCGGAAGTCCGGGCGATTATGGCATACACAGGACGGACATGGGACGAGATTGCAGAGCCCTACCCCGAGTGGATACCTGCCGGAGACGGGGGGGAGTTTACCCTCGCATGGTGTCTGCGCCGGACCGATGAGGCCTGCATCTTCCTCAGCGAAGAGAAGAAGTGTATGATCTATCCAGTGCGCCCCCTTATCTGCCGGACATACCCCTTCGCACTGGAAGATGGGGAACTTGCGGTATATGCATGCCCGGGTATCGGGGAGTGCGCAGTATGCAGTGAGGCTGATGCCATCGCTGAAGAATGCATCCGGCGTGACGCAGCAGAGGCGGACGATGCCCGAAAGACAGAAGAGATATTTATGACAATGAAACTGGGTCCGGGAGAACGTGCCGTGGTGGACAGTGAAGGAGTGAAACGGGTTTGGGTGAAATAACAATAATCGGGACGGCGCACGTCTCGCAGAAGAGCGTGGACGAAGTGACAGCGGCAGTCGACTCCTGTGATCCACAGATCGTTGCAGTCGAACTGGACCGCGGGCGCCTGATGGTCCTGAAAGGAGAAGCCGAACCGCCATCGGTCGACAGCGTCCTCAAAGGCGGGAACTTCTCTGCCATTCTTGCACAGTGGCTGCTCGCCTATGTCCAGCGCCGCATCGGAAAGGAGACCGGCGTTTCACCGGGTGCAGAAATGATGGCCGCCGTCGAACTCGCAGAGGCACGCGGCATCCCCATCGCGCTCGCCGACCGCGACATCCACATCACCTTCAGCCGGTTCTGGCACCTGATGCCCCTCACCGAGAAACTGAAGATGATGTATGCCCTTGCGGGATCGGTCGCCGGTGCGGGGCAGGCAGGCGAGGAGCTTGATATCGACTCGATGACCGATCAGGACATGATCTCTGCTGCAATGGACGAGTTCCGCCGGTTCGCACCAAAGGGGGCCGCCGCACTGATCGATGAACGTGATGCCTACCTCGCCCATGCGATCCATGACCTCGGGAAGGGATATGACCGTGTGCTCGCAGTCGTCGGCGCCGGTCACCGCGAGGGGATTGCCCGCTATCTGGAGCACCCCGAGACCCTGCCCACCAAGGCAAGTCTGACCGAAACACCGAAGACCTTCCCGTGGGCGAAGTTCATCGGGTTCTTTATCCTCGCAATCTTTGTCTTCTTCCTTGTCCTCATCGCCTTCTCCGGCGCGGGTCTGGAGGTGCTCCTCTCTGCGATGATCTGGTGGGTGGTGATCAACGGGATTCTCGCAGCGATTGGTGTCTTTGCCGCAGGCGGACATCCCTTCTCGGCACTCACCGCCTTTGCAGTCGCGTGGATGACGTCCCTCAACCCCTTCATGGCGGCCGGATGGTTTGCCGCAATTACGGAAGCGAAGGTCCGCCACCCGACTGCAGCGGACTTCACCCGGATTGCGGAAGCAGATGATCTGGACGATATGCGCAAAATCCCGCTCTTCCGCGTAGTGCTCGTTGCAGCGCTCGCAAATATCGGGAGTATCATCGGGACGTTTGTCTATATCCTCTTCATCATGCCGATCCTGGGGATCGACCCCCGGGAGATCCTCAGTGCGGGACTCACCAACCTGATGGCATTTCTGGGGGGAATCCTCCCCTTCTGACCTCTTCTGACCCGATCCTTTTCGCGAAGCATATATTGCTGATAACTGAAACTAGGATATGAATCTTGGAACAACCATTCTGAAGGGGCGGCAGAGTATCCGGAACTACAAGGACGAAGCAGTCCCCCTGGAAGCAATCGAGCAGGCAATGGAATGCGCCCGTCTGGCACCGACCGCGAGGAACGGTCAGCCGTGGCTCTTCGGGTTCACGGAGAACCGCGAGACTCTCGCAACACTCGGGGAGCTTGCCAGTCACGGCAAATTTATCGCAAATGCACCGATCTGTTTTGCGATCTTCGGCCTGCGCGACGAGAAATTCTATGTGGAAGACTGCAGTGCAGCGACCCAGAACCTGATGCTTGGCCTCTGGGCATACGGCGTTGCCTCCTGCTGGGTTGCAGGCGACAAGATGGACTACAACGAAGCGGTGCGTGAACTGATGAAGGTGCCGCCGGAGTACACCCTCGTATCCCTCATCCCTGCCGGATACCCTGCGATTGGGGAGAAGATGGTGCGCCCCACCAAGAAGGCATTCGCAGACGTCACCTTCAAAGAGACCTACGAAGATTAGGCCTGCGGTGCCATTCCCAAATATACCAAATCTTTTACTTTTTTACCATCCCAGAGAATATACATGAATTCTCCCCATCTGCAGGTCGCTCTGGATATCCAGGAGATGGACCGTGCAGTGCCCATCGCCCGTGAGGCGGTGGCAGGTGGTGCCGACTGGATTGAGGCAGGCACCCCGCTCATCAAAAGCGCCGGGATGGACGCGGTCCGCCGTCTCAGGGAGGCGTTCCCGAACCATGAGATCATCGCGGATATGAAGATCGCAGACACCGGCACGATGGAGGTCGAGATGGCCGCAAAGGCCGGTGCGAGTATCGTCTGTATCCTTGCCGACGCAGACGATGCGGTCATCGAGGACGCGGTGCGGGCGGCACGCCTTTACGGGGTGCGTTTGATGGCAGACCTGATCAACACCCCCGACCCCGCGGAACGCTCACGTGCACTCGAGGAGATGGGTGTTGACATCATCAACGCCCATGTGGGGATTGACCAGCAGATGATCGGGAAGAGTTCCCTTGAGACGCTCCGGGCCATCACCGGTGTGGTGACGGTGCCGGTCGCGGTGGCAGGGGGACTGGATGCGGCAACGGCGGCAGAGGCGGTGTCAGTGGGTGCGTCCATCGTGATCGTCGGGGGGAATATTGTGCGCTCCGATGACGTGACCGGGTCTGCAGCGCGGGTGCGGGCGGCAATCGACGACCCGTCCGTTGTGCCCCCAAAGCGGCAGTCAAAGGAGGAGGAGATCCGCGAGATCTTCGAGACCGTATCCGCCCCGAATGTGACGGACGCGATGCACCGCACCGG
>Ga0272441_10006193_pt1 | contig 20220 bp, 15 predicted proteins | sample SSMProp6N_FD_193582 | JGI IMG/M metagenome (GOLD analysis project Ga0272441, IMG submission 193582) | Marine sediment archaeal communities from Little Sippewissett salt marsh, Falmouth, MA, United States - SSM-Prop-6N | ecosystem: Environmental > Aquatic > Marine > Wetlands > Sediment ...
CGGCCAGTGCACTACCTTGTTTGAGAAATTCTCGACGGTTGACATTAAACTTGTTGGCGGATTTAGTCATGTTTGCCTCCTAAATGAGTAATGAAATCGATGTGAACTTGTTTTTAGACAATAGGCGTAAAGGGAAAAATCCCAAATGGCAAAAGCAGAAAGAAACGCAGTGATTGTTTTCGAGTTCGATGTCATGATTTCTGTTCCTATACTCCAAAGCTCATATGATACAAGACATTGCATCTCATTTCAACTGCTTGGACAGATACTCTGAATTGTTGAAACCGAGCAACTAAAACATGTACGGTAAAACACCGTCTATAAAAGCCGTTTGAAGCCGGTATTTGAACCTTTTTGCAGTTCTCGATACAATGGTTTGGCTGTAATATGAAAGGGTACATCTATGAAGAAACTCATTATCGGCATACTGCTATGCTGTACAGTTGAAGCCTCATTGGTGGCAAGAGAGTACTATGTCTCACCAAAGGGCTCGGATGGATATACCGGATCGAATCAAAAACCTTTTGCAACCCTGATCCGGGCGCGCGATGCGATCAGAGAAGCCGGGATCGCCGGCCGGGAATCCGTGAATGTTATTCTGGCAGACGGTATTCATCTGCTCAATGAGAGCTTCATCCTGGAGCCGCAGGACTCCGGATCCGAGAAAGCGCCGGTCGTTTACAAGGCACAGAACGAGGGTAAGGCCATCGTAAGCGGTGCAACGCGGATCACAGGATTGACATGGGAGCGACACAAAGGCGACATCTTAAAGACTAAGGTGCCGGATAATATTCTGCAGTCGTGCAAATTTGATGCTGTGACCATTGGCGACAGGAAACTTCACATGGCCCGGTTCCCAAACTTCACAGGTCGGGGCAATTTCGACGGCATCACGAGCCTCGAAGAGATAAACAAACGGGCACAGAGCTACAGGCACCCAACGACGGGCTTTCTCCATGCCCTGCATCGAAGCCGCTGGGGCAGCGTCCACTATCGCATTACGGGAAAAGACGATAAGGGCCTGAAGTTAAAAGGCGGCTGGCAGCAAAACAGACATCGCCAGCTTAACAGCAACAATGTCATGGTCGAAAATATCTTCGAGGAGCTCGACGATGCAGGCGAATGGTTCCTCGATCGCAGGACGGGGATGCTTTACGTTTACCCGGAGCCCGAGATGGATCTCAAACGCCAACCATTGTACGTTACCAGCGTAAAGGACCTCATCCGCTTCTCAGGATCGGCCCGGGAACCGGTCAGGTACATTAAGGTTGAAGGTATTGAATTCCGTCACGCGCATCGCGTGGTCATGGAGCCCGAGAAGAGCTGGGAGCCGCTCAACCGCGGGGATTGGTCCATCGTCCGCTCCGGCGCCGTCATGCTGACCGGGACCGAGCATTGCACGATCAAAGACTGCTTCTTCAACGCGACGGGGGGTAACGGCGTATTTTTTAACAACTACAATCGTCATAGTGCCGTGATAGATTGCCGCTTCGAGAAGCTGGGCGATAGTGCGGTGGCTTTTGTCGGCAACCACGCGTGCACGCGCAGCAACCCGATTGGCTACGAGAACAATATCGCTTACAGTAAGCAGGACTTGACGCCCGGTCCCAAAGGCGACGATTTTCCCAGGGACTGCAAGATGGATGGCTGTCTGGTCTTTGCCATCGGACGAATCGGCAAGCAAACCGCCGGATGCTTCATTTCGATGGCGCAAAACATCACGGTTAGTCATAATACCATCTACCACGTGCCGCGTTCGGGCATTACGGTGAACGACGGCTGCTGGGGAGGGCATGTTATCGAGCATAACGACGTGTTCGACACCGTCATCGAAACCGGCGATCATGGTCCCTTCAATTCATGGGGCAGAGACCGATACTGGCTAACCCCGCACCATAGTAGTAAAGGCTATCGTGAGGCTACCCCATTTGCCGGGGAATCGGTTCCCCAGATCGAGGCGCAGAGGCGCTCCAGGCTGGATTGCGTCAGACCGATCGTGATTCGCAACAACCGGTGGATGCATAAAACCGAGTCGCATAGCTGGGGCATCGACCTCGACGACGGATCCAGCAACTACCAGGTTTACAACAACCTCTGCCTCGGTTGCTCCGTCAAGCTCCGGGAAGGTTTCTATCGCAGGATCGAGAACAATATCTTCATCGGCGGCAGGGCCATTCAACTGCACGTCCCATTCGATCACAATATGGACGCCATCTGCAGGAATATCGTCGTTCCGGTTAAGCCCGAGACCATGCCGTGGCGTAATGACAAGAAGAAGATCCTGGATGCCGAGAAGATAGACAACAATCTTTACTGGTCGTCCGAGCAGTACAGAAATCCCGATCTAAAACATAAACAATTAAAGGAATATCAGGCGGTGGGAATAGACGTGCACTCCAACTCAGCAGATCCTAAATTCATCGATCCGGCCAACTACGATCTTCGCGTGGCCGACGACTCGCCCGCGCTCAAGCTGGGCTTCAAGAACTTTCCGATGGACAACTTCGGCGTTCGCAAGCCCGAGTTCAAAAAAATTGCCGAGGCGGCGCGCAGGAAATACCAGCAGTTTCGGCCGGAACAGATCTGGGGCAATTCCGTATCGACGGATACCGTGCATGGCGACTTCACGATGACAGTCTATACATGTCTTGGGGCCAAAGACCGTAAGATTATATTGGGAATGGAATAATATGTACTCAGCAAAGCCACTCATGACGACTCTCACTTATCTGGTGGTCTTGTCCGTCGCAGCTTCGGTGAAGGCGGAAGTTGCTCACCGTGACCTCCTCGCTCCCTTCGGTGTTAAAGGCGGCCTTGTCGTCTGTATTGGTTGTGATGACCCGCAGTTGCTTTTGGACCTTGGTAAGGCCGGACCGACATTAGTCCAGGGATTGGACGCAGATGCAAGTCAAGTCGAAGAAGCAAGGAAGTTCCTGCAATTGAAAGGTGTCTATGGGAAAGTGGTTGCTGATGTCTTCGACGGTAAGAATCTGCCATATGTAAACAATTTAGTCAATCTGCTGATGATCCTGGAATCTGGATGCACCATCCCGTGTAAAGAAATTGATCGGATACTCGCTCCACGAGGGATCGGAGCAGTTAAGAGAAAAGAAAACAAAAAACTCATCTCCGGTCTCCAATACCCAACATTCAAAATCGGGGCTGATTTTGTGAAATTTACAAAACCGGTGCCTACTGACATAGACGACTGGACTCACTTTCTCCACGGCCCGGATAATAATGCCGTTGCTGCCGATAGCGTGGTGGGACCGCCCAGGCACATCCAGTGGTGTTCCGAACCGTTATGGGGCCGCGATCACCATGCGGAAAAGGGGACGTATCCGACCGTCAGGACAGTGCTCTCATCGAAAGGCCGGCTGATCTGCCTGATCGACCAGACCAAAAGTTCAGACATGAAAGTGCCGAGTCAATGGGCGGTTGTCGCTCGCGACGCCTTCAGCGGCGTACTGCTATGGGAGCGACCGGTCCGGCTGAAAACATACGCAGAACGACGACCAAAATGGGGGCTCGAGGAAGTGTGGCGGCAGTTAGTGGTGGATCAGTCATATGTCTATGTGGCATTTGCTCCGGACGCGCCGTTAAGCGCTCTCGATATCAATACCGGCAACGTGATTCGTAGCTTCGACGGTACGAGCGGCTTCTGCGAGATGATCAAGGATGGAAATAGCCTGTTTCTCGTGATGCCTCAACATAAGATTATCGCTGTGGATGCTCACAGCGGCAACACACTCTGGCGATGGACTTCCGGAGACGACGGCGAGATCATACGGCTTAGCTTAGCGGCTGCCGATGAGAAAGTGTTCGTCAAGACAGACAAAAGTGTTGTCGGTTTATCGGCAAAAAATGGCGAGCTTCTCTGGCGACGGGAGCTGGTACAATCGAAAAAGAAGATCAAGCTCTATTTCCCGCGAGAGAAACTCATTGTTAAGGATAGCGTGGTACTCGTGTCATATGGAGGCAAGGATCCAGCCGTTCTCAACAAAGATATCCAGGAATTCCTTGGTTCCCATCCCAGGGTCCGTGAGTACGGCGGAAAACTGGTCGCGTTGTCGGTCAAGGACGGAAGCATTCTCTGGGAGACCGCGTACCTTCCGAACCTGGAAGGCGCTCCCGGCGAGATCTATGTTTTGGATGGCATCGTGTGGCTGGGGCCTGACTTTGCCCAGCCGCGTGACCTGCGGACGGGAGAGATCAAACAGACCCGACGGATCATCGAGCGTCTGTGGACGGACGGCCACCACTACCGCTGCTATCCGGGTAAGGCGACTCGCCGGTACATCATCACCGCCAAGCGCGGTATCGAGATGATCGACACGTATGGCGAAAACCATTCGCGCAACAACTGGGCGCGCGGCACCTGCCGGGTGGGCGTGACGCCTTGTAACGGCCTGATCTATGCACCGCCCCATTCATGTGGATGCTATATCGAGGCGAAGATCTTCGGCTTCCATTCCCTGGCGCCAGCGCGTAAAGCCAAAGACTACAGACCGGAAAGATTAGAGAGAGGACCTGCGTATAACGACAGAATAAATCTCAATTCTGAAATCTCAAATCTACAATCAAGAGAGTGGCCCACATATCGTGGCAACAACGCCCGCAGCGGCTCGACCAGGACGAACATTCCAGCCGTCCTCAATACTGCATGGAAAGCCAAAATCGGCGGACGGCTGAGCGGCCTGACGGTCGCAGAGGGCAAAGTGTTTGTCGCCCGGGTGGATATTCATACGGTCCATACACTCGATGCGGTGACGGGAGAGCAACTCTGGCAGTTCACGGCCGGGGCGCGGGTGGATTCTCCGCCGACCATCCATAATGGGCTCGCGTTGTTCGGATCGGCCGATGGTTATGTTTACTGCCTTCGCGCCTCGGACGGCAAGCTGGTCTGGCGGTTTTTGGCGGCGCCGCAAAAACTCAATGTCGTAGCGTTCGATCAAGTAGAATCCGTCTGGCCGATACACGGTAGTGTGCTGGTCAAGAACGGCGTGGCATACGCGGCTGCCGGAAGGTGTTCGTATCTGGATGGCGGCATCATGATTTACGGCCTCGATCCCTTAACCGGCAAGGTCGTTGTGAAACGACTTGTCGAAAGCGAGCACGCCGGCGCCATGGATCCTCCGCCGGAGGGAGCAGAACACGCCTCGACGATCAGGATCAGACAGAACACGCTGGATTACAAGACCTTCCTGGCGCCGGATCACAGCGACGCATTCTCCATGCACGGCGCTACGACCGATATCCTGGTAGCCGACAAGACTTCGATATACTTACGTCATAGGCGCTTTAACGACAGACTCGAAATGGAGACCTTAGGACGGCCTCATTTGTATTCGACGTCCCGCTTGCTGGACGACTGGGAGCACAACCGGTCCTATTGGATCCTTGGCACAGGTGACCTTACCCGGACGCCGGTTGCCTATCCCTGGATCATCCGCAGCGATCTGGCCGTTCCCTTCGGTCTTATGATGGCCTTCGACGACAAGACCGTATGGGTCATACGTCGCGGCTGGGCAAAGAAGGGTGTCAAATCCGGCCCAGGTATCTTTGCCTTGCCAAGGCCGGACCCTTCCGATGAAGCGAACCTCGTGCCTGACTTCCAGAAGCGGACGACAGGCAAAAGTGCACGCGCCGGCTTCTCATGGAAGACGAACATGGCAAAACGTGCCCGGGCCATGCTCTGTGCGGGCGATACGCTGGTTATTGGAGGCAGGGACATAAAGGGTGGATTCCTGCAGAGGATGTCGGCGCGCCGGGGTACGGTACTGGATGAGCTGCCTCTCGAAGCCTCTCCCGTCTGGGATGGCCTTGCGGTTGCAGCCGGGCGACTGTACATCGCCCTCGAGAATGGAACCGTTGTATCTCTGGGTGACAGCTAAAAAATTTCCTTTGAGTTAACCTTGTTACGATGTATCAACCACGCTTCGTCGCTCATTTGAACAGCTTTTCGTCTTTACAATACAAGACGAATTTGTCATCATTATCAAAGATATGAGAAATAGGTATAGTATTCTAAATAGAGAATTCTTCGTGTATAATGCTGTCATGCAATCCCATCTGTAGCGTTCGCATGCGACAAAACTGAAAAAGACAAAGGAGGCGAATCATCATGGAACAGCGATACCGAAATCGACGTGAGTTTATGGGGATGATCGCTACCAGTAGCGCGGCGATGTACTTGACGCCTTGCGGCTGGGGCCGTGAACTCAGAGAGTCGAATAAGAAGAAACGAAAGCGCCCCAACATTCTTTTTATCATAGCCGATGATCTGGGCTGGGCGGACATTGGCTACCATGGCTCAGAGATCCAAACGCCTAACCTTGACCGGCTGGCCAAACAGAGCGTACGGTTCGAGCGTCATTACGTGATGCCGACCTGCACGCCAACACGCGTCGGATTGATGACGGGTCGTTACCCAAGCCGATATGGCGTGGTCTCTCCGGCTTATGGTAAGATATTTGGCGATGATACGGTCACCTTAGCCGGCGCTCTTCGGAGTTGCGGATACAAAACCAGCATAAGCGGAAAATGGCACATGGGATCGCCGCCGGACTTCACACCCTGCAAGTACGGATTCGACTCGTCCTATGGTTATTTTCATGGGCAGATCGACCCGTATACGCACCACTACAAGACCGGTGTCCGCTCCTGGCACAGAAATGACAAGTATCTGGATGAGGAAGGCCATGCGACCGATTTGATTACGAAGGAGGCCATCAGAGTCATTGAATCCGATCATGATAAACCGTTTTTCCTCTACGTCGCTTACAGTGTGCCTCACTTTCCGCTCGACGAGCCGAAGAAATGGACGTCAATATATGAAAGGAAGATCAAGAACCGATCCCGGCTTTGGTACGCGGCGAGTGTCACTCACATGGATGCCGGGATTGGGGATATTGTCGAAGCTGTGGATCGCAAGGGGATCCGGGAAGATACACTTATCGTCTTTGTCAGTGACAACGGTGGCCAGAAGAGCTGGCATGACACGAAGCAGTATAAGGGCAGGTATGCCGAGAAACCGCACACGGTGTTAGGGAACAATCGCCCCTTGCGGGGCTGGAAGGGCGAGGTCTATGAGGGGGGCATCCGTGTTCCGGCTCTGGCCAACTGGCCGGGTGTGCTTGAACCTCGAAACCTGCCTGCATCGGTGCACATTGTCGATTGGATGCCTACACTCTGCAAACTGGCGGGGTATTCTCCTAAGACTGATTTGAAATGGGATGGGAGAGATATTTGGCCTCTGATCTGCGGTCAGACAGCTCCCAACGCGCCTCGATTGTTCTACTGGAAGACTCCCAACGCCTTCGCAATTCGGCTCGGGGATTGGAAACTCATAACCGAAAAGCAACAAGAGAAGTTTGAGCTTTATGACGTAATAGCCGATCCGTATGAAGAGCACGATGTAGCCCGGCGCCATCCTGGGCGTGTCGATGAACTGAGACGATTGCTGGCAAAGGTATCTGCTCATGATCGATGACAGAAAACCGATGATGGAAGACAGAAGACAGAAGGTGATAATCATTTCGACAATGATGCTCATCTTGTGTCACCAAGCTGTCGGCGGGGAATTTCTAAGAGCGGTGGACCTTACGGTTCTGGATCGGCCGGCGGATACCATGATGAGAGATTATCTGACGGCCATGATCGACGAACAATTTGCCAAAAGGGCAATGACACTGGCCGCGCTTAAGTCCGCCGAGGACTGGGACCGGCACGCTGCGTTTATTCGGGACTCTATGTCTGCGTGGACAGGGCCTTTTCCCAAGCGGACGCCGCTACAAACTCGCATCACTGGAAGAATTACTCGAGACGGATATGTTCTGGAGAAGGTTATATTTGAAAGTCGCCCTAACTTTTTCGTCAGTGCTAATCTCTACATACCTGCAAAGCGCCCCGGACCTTACCCGGCTATTCTTAACGTCATCGGCCATTCCCCTGCGGGTAAGGCGACGGACAAGGTCCAGCGACGGGCCATCGCCCAAGCGCGAAAAGGATTTGTCGCGTTGGTGATAGACGCTATTGGTCAGGGTGAGCGGCAAGTAGAGGACTACGCTCATATGTCAAAACCGCCTGGTAATGCGCATCAAATCATCGGCACACAGGCTTTTGTGGCCGGGACACATATTTTCAATTTCATGGCATGGGATGTTATACGGGCGGTGGATTACCTGCTGTCTCGACCGGAGGTTGATCCCAAACGAATCGGCTGCACGGGTTGTTCCAGGGGCGGTATGATGACGACTTATATCCTTCCATTCGAACCTCGCATTATTGTTGCCGTCCCAGCATGCAATCCCAATACCTGGTCACATCGAGTTCATGCAAATTTAGCCACCGACCACGAGCAGGTTTTTTTCGGAGCATTTGCTGCCGGGATCGATCCCCGCGGCGATCCCCTGTTCGCCCATGTTCCCAAGCCGTTATTAATCAATGCCACTACCGATGACACTTTGAATCCGCCTTCAGGAGTCTGGGATCTGAGTACCTGGCTTTATAAGGCTTATGCGGCCCACGGCGTGCCTCAGGCATTTCAAACGACCATGGTTAAGGCCCCACACGGCTATAACAAGGAGCAGCGTGAGTTCGCCTATGCGTGGATGTTGACGTGGTTGGGAGGTGAGCTTGAAGATTTCTGGGAAGGGGAATTTTCCGTGGAAAAGGTAGAAGACACCTGGTGCACACCACAGGGCAATGTCTATCGCGAATCCGGCAGCCGACAACCGCATGGCCTGGTGCTCGAGTATTTAAAAAAGCATCGAGTTCGGCCGCAGATCGTGAAGACGCAAGAGAACCTGACAAAACACCGCAAGCGCCTTCAAAACCTTGTTAAAGAAGCGTTGTATCTGAGAGATACGACCCAGATTCCTGAGGCGGAGATTGGCATCCCTCGGCTTGGAGCAGGGCTCAAGCTAACACCCGTAATCATAAGACCCGAAAAGGGGATCAAATTGCCGGCCGTCTGGATCGAGTCGGGAAAGAAATCCGCTGGTGGGCCGATTGTCGTCTATCTGAATGATGCAGGTAAGGGCAGGCTATCTGATGAGCGCATCATACTGCGCACGTTGCTTGATAAAGGATTTCGATTGTTCGCCGTTGACTTGCGGGGAATGGGCGAGACGGCGCCCGATCAGAAGGAGAAATTCTGGGACTTTTTGTCGGGTCGGCCAATCTTTGGCCAAAGAGTCGGCGACATACAAGCCATCGTAAATTGGTTATCACAACAGGATACAGTGAATACGAAGATCGTTGTATGGGCTCAAGGTATCACCGCCGTTAATGCAGCTTTTGCCGCCGCCTTGGAGCGGGACATAACAGGCTTAGTCCTGGAGCGACCATTGCTGAGCTTTGAGGAGATCGTCACCTCAAAAGTCCCGACCTATAAACATGAGATTATTATTCCCGGCATCCTGAAGAAATTTGATCTCCCAGATGTTTATCAAGCACTCTGCCCGACCCGTGTCGTTCTAGTCAATCCCCTGGCGGGCGATAAGTCTCCCATTTCGGACCGTAAAGCAGGACAAGTGTATCAGCAGACGGCGGATACATATGCCACGTTGAGTCAATCCGCCGAGTGGTCTGTGCACACCCAGATGGGGCCTCAGACCAGATTGAATTTGTTGGTGTCCACTTTTTTGAGGATGACAGAAAACTAAATATGACCTTGCTTTCACATATCCCTATGCTTCGATTCAGATTCTTCATCCTCCTTCTTTCTATTTGCACAATGCCTTTGGGCGCATGTGCCTGAATCCCGGCAAAATCCGAAGCTGTCGGGGGCCGGAAGAAGATCGAGGCAGATGCCATTTCAACGTCGACAAGCGCCAGTATAAGTATGAATGGAAGATCATTCTCTGTCATTCCCCAGCACGTAGATCTCTTTAGGCAACTTGAAAGATAAGATTGTTCCCTGCGTGTCGATAGCCTTGGTGTTCGTCGCCGTCGTGTCATCCACGGCACCGTTTAGTAATAGATGGCGGCCTGAAGGAAAAGGCTGGTGGGTGTTGCGCCGTACACGCTGCGGAGTTGGCCGGCGGAAGGCTCATCGCCCCAGGGGACGAAGATATTGCCGATGAGCGTGACGTTCTCGTTCAAGTCCCACCTCAGCGAAGGACTGATGACACCGGAGCCGTCGGTCGGATTGGTCAGCACGAGGAAGCTGCCATTGACGGCGTCGCTGAAAGGATAGCTCAGTTGGGTGGCGATTGCCTGGCGCCCCAAAATCTGCGTGTCGCCGCGCAGAAAACGTCGCTGGAAATCGCGGTCCTGCAATCGGACCAGCGTATCTTCTGCATCTTCAACGCCGAAATCCGAGTAGTGGTATTCACCCAGCAGCGTCAGGCCGTTGCCAACGTCAAAAGTGTAGGAACTGCCGACGACGGCCTTGGTTGCCAGATGGCTGCCGCCCCAGAATGTTCCGTCGGCCTGGGCCTCGGGCGTGTCGAAAACGGCCCATTCACCATGCACCTCCGCTTCTCCCACAACGGCTGAAAACGCACCCCCAACCATAAAGTCCTCGGCGCGCTTGCCCAGAATCAGTGAACCATCGACATTGCCCAGATAGCCGCGTAAACGACCAAGCACTGCGGATTGCTCCCATGTTTGGCCAAAAGCGGCGAAACACTCGGCCGAGCTTGTGGTGGACAGCCGATACTCGGCACGGAAGGCGTCAACACCCCTTCGCCACTCACGGTCCACTTCCAGGGGTGAGAAAGGATTGAAGACATCAACGGCACTAAACAGCACGCCGCGTCCCAGGCCGATTGCCTGACGCCCGATGGTCACGTCGCCCCATGTGGGGTGTAATCCGACCAGCGCCCGGTCTATCTCGTGACGGTACGAAGAATCGTCGTCGGCTGCTATCTCCCAGTCGAGCTGGACAAGACGAAACGGCGCCCGGGCTTGCGATGGCAGAAAGTTACTGCCGGCTCCCAGTCCTGTCGAGCCGGAAAGCCAGCGGGCCCGTTGCTCATAGGCCAGCTCCGAGTCCATCCAGTCGGAGTGCGTAACTTCCAGTCCCAGCCGCAAACGGGCCAACGTCGTTTCGCTATGATCGTCAGGGAACAGCACTGGGTCGCTCGGCGCATCGGAGGCGAGGTATGTCGCCTTGCCTGCAATGGCAAGTTCACCCCGGCGACCTTCATCATCGGACCAAAGTTCAACAGCCGATGCGCCGCGTTGGGCTATCAGGAGCAATGCGAGCAGAACAAGCCCCCTCCATTGCCGGCCATGCGCGCGGATCCCCATTACTTCTCCTTCAACTCTGCCAGGGTTCCGGATAGCGGTGCAGGCGTCTTGGTCTCATCCTTCGCCACGCGTCCATCCACCAATGTCACCACCCTTCGGGCGTGCGCTACCACGCGCGGGTCATGGGTCGAGAAGATAAACGTAATATCCTGCTCGTGGTTGAGCCGGCGCATCATGGTCAAGAGCGTTTCAGCGTTTTCACCGTCGAGGTTGGCGGTCGGCTCGTCGGCAAGCACCAACTGCGGTTTCGACGCGACGGCCCTGGCGACGGCTACCCGCTGCTGCTGTCCGCCCGACATTTCGTTCGGCCGACGGTCGGCGAATTCGCTCAGACCGAGCTGGTCCAGAATCTCCATGGCGCGCCAGGCGCGCTCGTTTCCGACGCCCTGCAATTCAAGGACAAACTCCACGTTTTCGCGCGCCGTCAGGACGGGAACGAGATTATACGCCTGAAACACGAATCCCAGTGCATGCAGCCGCAAGTCCGCACGCCGGCGCCTGCTCATGGCCGAGATATCCTGGCCGAGAACCGTGAGCTGCCCTCCCGTCGCGACATCAAGAGCACCGACGAGGTTCAGGAAGGTCGTCTTGCCGCTGCCGCTGGGTCCGACAATGGCCAGCAAATCTCCCTGACAAACCGTTAGACTCACGCCGGTCAGGGCGTGGACTTCGATTTTTCCCGTATCGTACACTTTGGTGATATCTTTTGCTTCGACCAGGGTTTCGTTTGTCATTATCAACTCCTTGGCCCGATTATATCGGGTCCCGCTATTGTTCCACGCGCAGCGCCGCGGCCGGGTCGGTGCGCATAGCAAACCATGCCGGGTACAGCGAACTTAGAATCGTAGCCGTCAAGGCCAGCTCGAATGCCAGGGGAATCAGCCACCATCCGAAATCGCCTTTGAAGACCGGATCGAAAAGAACATTCGAGACGGCCATATCCGCCCCGCCATACATTTCGGTGAAATCGATCCCTTGGGTTGCGACGTAATAGGCCGCCGGCAGACCGAACATAAGGCCCAGGACGGAGCCGAACAGGCCCAGGATAAGGCCTTCGGCCAGCATGACACGAATCAGCCGGCCGCCCCTCATGCCCACAGCCGAGAGCACGGCGAATTCCCGGCGTCGCTCCAGCACAGCGGCTAATTGCGCGCTCATGATGCCGAGGAAAACAACGATCATCACAATGGCAACCGTCAGGCGCGTCCACGTCTCATCCACTTTGACGCCGGAAGCCAACTCAGGCATGATCTCTTCCCATGTCACGACGGCATAATCATCGGACAGTCTCTCACTCAGATCGCGGACAAAGTGCTCCAGGCGCCTGGGATTATCTACCATCGCGGTCAAATCGGCTGCACCCGTTCTCCCTGTGAGAGTCTCGACGTCCTCAAGGTTTACGTGACAGATGACCGAATCCAGCTCCTCGCTACCGGTCTCGGCCATGCCGACGATGCGCAGCATCGCGCTGCTCATTTCGCCGCTGGCGCTCGCGACGGTGACCATCAGCAGATCGTCGATCTCGACGTCAAGACGCTCGGCAAGAGCACGGCCAATAACCGTGGTGCCCGGCGCACCGGCGAGCAGATAATGTCCTTCCGGAATGTTTCGCACGAGCCGGTTCGTTTCCTGCTCGGTATCCGGATCCACTCCAACGATCTCCACCCCTGCGACGCGCGTCCCAAAAGCCAGCAGCCCTTCCGTTCGGGCGTGCGGCGTGACAACAGTAACGCCTTCGGTACCCCGCGTCACGTCGCGGATCGTTTCCCAGTCCTCGAGACGAAGATCGTTCTCTCGCGTTTTGGGCCATTGGGCGGGGACGACGCGTAGATGCCCGGCCCCGCTCTCGGCAGCCGCCTTCAGCATCATCCTGCCCTCGCCACGCACGAACGCAATCATGAACAGGCAGACCGCCGAACCGAGACCGATCCCGAGAACAGCCAGAATCGTTCGTCGAAGATGCCGACGGAGACTGCACATCGCATAGCGTGTGGATATTGACAGTCTCATGCGCGCATCGCCTCCATCGGTTCCAGACGGGCCGCGATCCACGCCGGCCAAATCGACGCCACCAGCGAAGTGAACATCACGGCGACCAATCCGAGGAATGTGTCAGAGGGCTCCAGACGGGGAAAAACGTGCAAAGGCAGGTTGAGGCCCTTATACGCCATATCCTTGACTTCGCCGCTGCCTCCCCAAGAGGCCATATCAATGCCGGAATCGGCTGTACCGACAACGAAAAGATAGCCCAAAACCGTACCAAAGAGAACGCCGAGAAGCCCGGTGAGTATGGCCTCGATGACAATCAGTCGAATCAGCCGTCGAGGCCGGCTTCCCAGCGCCAGTAACATGCCGAACTCGTGCATCCGCTCAAATGTGGCCATCATCAGCGTGTTGGCGATACCGGTGACCGCGGCGATGAACACAATGACAACCACAAAATAGCCGACGTAGTCCGATGTCTTTAGAATGACGACCAGCTCGGGGACAATTTCCGTCCACGGTTTGATCTCCATTTCCGCCAACGCCGCGCTCCGGCCGAGTCTTTGAACCATCTGCTCGGCTTCGCCTGCCTGCTTGGTCCGAATGACGATTTCGTGGGCTTGGTCGGGCATCACGAATAATTCCTGCGCATTGGCCAGAGACATGACCACACCCGACTGGTTGACTATATCGGCGGGGGAACGGATGATGTCCTGGACGATATACAGGTCGTTTGCCAGCGATCCGTCGGCGGCCTGACCCACCACAGCGATCTCATCCCCTTGTCCGGCTGCGATTTTTTTAGCCAGTCGATGCCCCAGGAGAACGTGTCTGTCCCTGAGAGGTTCGTCCAGGCCTGATAGCATCCCATAGGGCTCGGATTCGACCTCTATGTCCAGCCCCACGACGATTGCGACAAAGGCGTCCTGCTTGGGTGCGACGAGCACAGGAGCGTAGATGCGCCCCGCGGCACTTCCGACCGCTTCGTCGTTGCGAATCTCTGTCATGACGCCGGAAAGGTTCTCAATGTAAAGATCGAGTGCCCGTTCTTTTCTCCACTCCGGCGCATGCACCTGGGCGTGACCTACCATGGGTCCGGTGATGGCCAGCCGAATATTGTCGGCATAGCCCCGCATCAGGCTGTTGCTGGCCAGCAGGGCGAACTGCCCGACTCCGATGGCCAGCAAGGCAAGACCCGTGCGCTTCTTGTTGCGTCCGAGATTGCGCCAACCGATTTTCAGGGTGCTCAACTTCATCGCTTCACACACTCAGCGGCTTTGTTCCAGGTTCGAAAGACTAAACGTTGCATCAGGAACTTTCACGTCGAAGTCAATATCAAGATAGACCATTTCCGTCTTGTGTCCTTCCTTGTCTGCCGGGATCAAGGTCATGCGAGAGGGGATGCGCTTGTCGTCGAACACCTTGACATCGGACCAGTGCATCATCCTCGCCAGGCGGTCCTTCCGGTCGTAGTACCTGGCCTCAATCGGAATGCGGGCATCTTCGGAAAGGATGAGTTCGAAGCGGTTCCAAAGACCGACGATATCCGGCTTGGCGGTAAACCGGACCAGCCAGCCCTTCGGTTCCTCAGACGGCCCGACAAGTTCGTAATTATAATCCTTTGAAAATGACGATTCTTTCACAAGATCGTCGTTGGTAAAATCGCTTCCCATCCAGGAAGTGAGCATCATGGACGGGGGGATACGAATCGTCCGCTTGATCCGGGGCAGGTAGTTCCAGAGGTTTTTGTCGACCTTCAGGGTGGCGGTTCCCCTTTCCCGGGCCGGATTCCGGATAACGATAAGCGCCTTCTTCTCACCCTGGGTCCAGATCTGCATTTCCAGCGTGCGCTTGCGCCGTGGTTTCGTGACGGTCAGCTTGGCCACTGAGATGCTGCTTTCGGAGCGGTATAGATCCTCAAAGTATTTCACGACAGCATCGATATCGACTTGGCCGTCCTTAACGAAAGGATGGTCCGAAGGCAGGTTGTTGGGATCAACCGTCCCACTTTGTCCGAGGGCGGGACCTGTTATGAATGCACCTAAAAAAGCCGTTATGATAAGATACCTCATTGACCGAGTGTTGTTACCATATTTCATTGTTATATCCTTTTTTCCCGTCGTCCGATCTTTTTTAGCAGATGAGACGGACTTTCTTATAAACAGGACGCTTGAAATCCGCTATTCTTCGGGCAATTTCGTCACTTGGTACTCTCACTGTCTTTTCTTTCTTTGTCGCTGCCATTTCTCGATGAGCAACGGATATTCTTTTTCTACGAATTCGAACAAATCGCGTCCCTCTATCAGTCTCTCGCGGACCTCCGGCGGTTCATTTTCCAGCGCCTCGAGCCCTCGTTCGACAAGTCTCCGGATTTCCGAGAACATCCCCGCTTCGGTATGCAGAAGCTTCACAAAACTGCCTGCCTTGATCCGGTAGCAACCGCCTCGCTTGCCCGGAACACCGATCCGCTCGACACCCCATATTTGGAGTAATCGCGTCATTGTGCTGATCGAACCCCGGCTGGCCTGTAGGGCCTCAGCGATTTGGCCCGCCGTTTGCTCGGGCGGATCACAGACCAATAGCCACCCCCAAATGCGGCCAGCCATTCGTGGAAAACCCGTTTTCTCGAAGAAAATACCCATTTCTTCTGTGAATTGCTTGCGTGAGGTGCGTGTGCTCCTAACCATTTTTGTGCTCCGTCAACACCATCAAACAATGATTTTTTCTATCTACAAGCATTCTAACAACCTGCATTTTAAGTCATTGATGTTTTCTATATTTATCGTTATGATACATTTCATTGTAATTTCAGTCAATACTGAAATTACGAAATATTGTAAATATTTGTTCGCTATGAAAATGCCCCCTCGTCATTCAGTAATACTTAAACATGATTTCCCCCCGGAGAAAAATGTTGCCTAAGACGGAAGAAATTGATGTTATAAGCATATTGTGGCTTTAGGAAAACAACCATTCTGGAATGAGGAATTGTATCATGCGAGCGTCAATCACATGCCTTTTGGCCCTTCATTGTTGTTTCTTTGCACCTGCCTCCCGTGCGGACGACGTCAAGAAAACCGACGTCTATGCCCGCATCAAGGCCAGCATCGACGCTGTGCCCGCGATTAATACGCACGATCATCTCAGGCCATTCGAGCAAATAACACCGCGCAACAGAACCGAACAGGGCCGGGGGATGACACTGCACAGCATTTGGGCAAGCAGCTACTTCCGCTGGATCCATCCGCTGGAGCCCTGGCCCAAGGATGGCTCGTTCGATACGTGGTGGTCCAAAGCGAAGCATAACTTCGCCAACGCCAGGGCGACCAGCTTCTATAGGTATTTACTGCCGGCGTTTCGCGATCTGTATGATGTGGATTTCGACACGATCACGGATGAACAGGCCTGCGCGCTGAACGACAAGATTTTCGAGAACTACAAGACCGACCAGTGGCTCAAAGAGGTCATCACCGAGCGGGCCAATATCGAGCTGATGGTCATCGACAATTACTGGGCCCGTCTTGATTTCACCACCCATTACCCCTTCGCGGTGGCCCTCTGTAATGTGACGTCCCTCGTGCGCGGTTTCCACCCATCTGAGTTCGACAATCCGCTTGACGATCCGTACGTTTTCGCCAAACGCCACGAGATGCAGATTGACTCGCTGGACGATTACGTTTCCGTTCTCGACCAGGTGCTGGCCACAGCCCGGCAGGCCGGAGCCATCTGCCTGAAAAATACACTGGCATATCAGCGGACGCTTCGATTCGAGAACGTTTCCAAAGAACGTGCGGCTCAGATTTTTGGCAGACCTCACAATGAACTGACGGCCCAAGAGATTAAAGACTTCGAGGACTTCATTATGTGGCGGCTGGTTGTGCTCGCTGCAAAACACGACCTGCCCTTTCAGATTCACACGGGCCAGGCCAGAATCCAGGGCTCCAATCCCATGCTGCTGGTGGACCTGATCGAAGCGAATCCGAAAACGAAGTTTGTCCTCTTCCACGGCGGATTCCCCTGGGTGGGCGAGACGGGTGTGATTGCCATGCGATGCCGCAACGTGTGGATCGATTCGGTATGGTTGCCCACGCTCAGCTACACCATGGCCAAACGCGCCTATCGGGAGTGGCTGGAAGCGGTGCCCTCGAACCGGATCATGTGGGGTTCCGACACGGGCACTGCCGAAGGGATCTACGGCGCGACCGTATTCACACGACGATGCCTGGCTGAAGCACTGGCTGAGAAAGTTATCCGGGGCGAACTCCGCGAGAAACACGCGCTGCATATCGGCCGGCAGATCATGCGCGAAAACGCGCTGGAATTGTTCCCGCAATTGAAGGAGCGTCTGTGGCGAAGGTGACCCAAAGTCAACATCGATCTACGGCAGCTTCCTGATAAGCTCCAGAGCGGTTGTTTCGTAGAGTTGTTGCCACTGCGGATCCAGATGGGTTAATACATCTTCATACGCTTCGCCCCCATAGACATCCGCCGTTGGAGCATAGCCAACGTGCCCATTTGAATACGCCGCAATAAACGTATGTGGGAAAGGCGACTGTTTCTTGAGCCGAAGACCGACTTCTGCAAACAATTCCCCGGGAAAAGTAACCATGATAAATTCACCAATCCTGATACTTTGTATTTCAACCACCAGAGATCTCGAATCGTCTTCTCTCAGATGCCTTTTGAGAATCTGCAGATTGGTCTGCAGCCGAATCAGCTCCTCCATTTTGTGGATGCATTGTAGATACTTCTCAACGCGTTTCTTATTAGCAGCGTCCAGATGTTTTAGGTCCCTTCGGTCTGTCGCCTGCTCAGCCAGATATAGATAGGAAGAGTAAGAGGGATAATTCGGATCGATCAAGTATTTGATATATAGCGGAAGAAAGCTCTTGAAATTCAGGCTTGTGCCTGCCCCGTGTGCGCCACAACCGATCCCCGCAAAGAACCGCAGAATTTCTACCTGCTGCTCTTCCAGAGACTGAATGCGAACTGCGACGTCTTGTCTTCTGGGTAGTTCGATAATTTCCGAGACGACCTTGATATCACTTTTTTCTTTCATAGGCAATCTCTTTGCTGTTGCGATGACGCTTCTACCCAGCATCATCCCAAGTCGCTCCGTCGGTGGCGGCGCATCGAAGTCTTTATAGCGGATGGGTGTGATGTCTCCCGCAGCTCCCTGCACGAATAGAGCGATCGCTCCAGGCCCCATTGCCTCCTCGATCACCCTCGAAGCAAAGCCCGGCAGGTCCGCCGTGACCCCGCCGTCAGGAACTCCACCGTATGGATGCACGGCAAAATTATATAGTACCGCCAGTGTTCCCCCTCCCACCTTATCGAGCCGAAGTATGCCAATCTCCGAGTCCATCGGTCCTAAGCCTACAACTTCGCTATCTTGTGGAGATGGGTTGGCCCGGCGAATCGTCCATTCTTTTCTATTCTTCAATCTGAGTCGGCGGTTCATTGATATCCGGTCTTCATACCCAACACCAACACCGATTTTCACAGGTACCATTGTGCTGGCAGCTTGTTCAACGGCTTGCACAATTCGTACAGCCATATCCTCCGCAGTCTGATTCCATGTGTGGTGGTTGTGAGAAGCGTTCAGCAGCACATTCTTCTGATTGATACCCAGCTCTTCCTGCACCCGTCGGCGAACCTCAGCAACCAGCGTACCTGAAACCGAACCAATATCCGCAGAAATTATAACAACCTTCGCTGTACCGTCGTCCAAAACCAAGGCTTTCGCATAAAGCGGATCGTGAATATTCTTGGTCGGGGCATCCGAAGTAATATCCTGTACGGCCACCCCAGCGCGCAATGATGCCGCTTCGACATTCGCAGCCCAGATACACGCCATCGCTAGGCCAAGTGCGATAAGCACAACGGTACTACTCCCAATTTTCCGTCTCAATTTCATACACGACATTTGCTTACTCCTTTTTTATCGCCACGCCCGTCGATTAGAAACACTCATTGTACACAATACGTCGCCTCGCATCGCTCGATTATCAGCTTCAAATCCGCGTCAATTTCGCTTTCAGAAAACAAGCCAGAAACAAGATCGGCTTTTCTATGGGTGTCGTCCAATGTGTCTCCTCCTATAACCGCTTTATTTTCAGTAATTTGCGTAATGGGCCCGGAAGGATTCGAACCTTCGACCAATGGATTATGAGTCCACTGCTCTGCCGCTGAGCTACGGGCCCGTCAACATTCCGTTGCTCCGAATGTGTTTTCGAGAATGCAACGTCCGATTTTCTCAGAGTGCGATTCTGCGCGCAAAGTAATCTATATGATTTGCTTTAACCTGTCTATCAAAATCCATGTGATTTTTTGGCTATTCGTCTCGACACCTCGATTGAGAGGCTTTCCCGTTTGGGTGTTTCGATAATGTCAATTTTTTTATAAAGGCAATTTGACCGAAGAACGTTGAGATGATAACATTATATTGTATCGGTTTGGTCTGTTGGATGAAAGCGTCTTAAATAACAGATGAAGAAGCTAATGTCAGTTGGAAAGAAAATAAGATCCGTAAGAGTTGGCTTCGTCATTGCGGCGTTGGGACTTGTGCTCTTTTGTTGCTCAAGTGCGGCTATCGCGCGCGTACATTTCGGCTTGAGCATCGGGACGACTGTGGGGCGTTGCTATCCATACTCTTACCATGGTTATCATCCGTACCCTTCATACTATGGCGGTTACCATTCATGGTGGGATAGAGGGTGGTACAGGCCTTTTCCCAGACGTCATTATTGGCCCCGGCATTCGTGTTCATCGAGTGTGGGGATTTGGGTACACGAATATTATCCATTGGTCATCGACGCGCCGGTTGTGATTAAAACGCACTCCATCGGATCGGCTCGCGGCAAAACCGTTTCGGTCAAAGAGGCTACAATGGATGCCCAACAGCGGGAGATCTTGCGGAGAAAGAAAAGCGAACAGCTTAAAATCCTTAAAATCGGCGACAAAGCCGAACGCATTCAG
>Ga0272441_10006194_pt1 | contig 20218 bp, 19 predicted proteins | sample SSMProp6N_FD_193582 | JGI IMG/M metagenome (GOLD analysis project Ga0272441, IMG submission 193582) | Marine sediment archaeal communities from Little Sippewissett salt marsh, Falmouth, MA, United States - SSM-Prop-6N | ecosystem: Environmental > Aquatic > Marine > Wetlands > Sediment ...
CTCAACGCCGAGTCTCGAGTCAGAGGAGGAACCCATGCTGGTTGAGCAGCTCGCTGCCTGATCGCCAACAGGATGGTGCGATGCCGTTACACCACTTGACAGGACGTGACCTGGATTCGGTTGCCCGAAACGGCATAGGAGACCTTCGCCACGACGCAACAGATTCTTCTATTTACGTTCTCTTCAAGAGATATAGTAGTAGTAGTAGGGGCGCGTGGAGACTGTGGAGTATCTATGAAAGAGGCATGAGAAGGAGAAAAGCGTCGCATGACTTCGGGTGGAGTACCTGTGGGAAGAACGCGCCTGGCTGTGGATGCCGGCTGTGGAGAACCCGAACGATAGACGTCCACACCCGAGGTCCACAAGGGAAGGCTTCTTCTCAACAGCTTGTCCACAGAGATTTCCAGAGGGAGTGAAAGCGAAGGCCTTGCAGCTTCAGTGAACCGTGGAGTAGCGCGCAGCTAGGTTGTCTTGAATCTCGCTGATCTCAGCGTAGAGAAGAGGCGTCTCCTCGAGCATCGACTTGACCTTCATGTAGGAGTGCATAATCGTCGAGTGGTCGCGATCGCCGAATGCCCGACCGATTGAGGGAAACGATTGATCGGTCATTTCTCGTGCGAGGAAGATGGCAATATGGCGAGCTTGGGTGATCTCCTTCTTCCGGCTCGAACTCTCGATGTCTTGGCACTTCACGTTGAACCGAGAAGCAACTTCCTCTTGGATATGCTGAATCGTGAGACGAGGACGGCGACCCTCTTTCGGGAGCATGGTTTCGAGGGTTCTGGGTGTCAACGGCTCTCCACGCAACTCGGCGAATGCTAGGACCTTGATCAGTGCACCTTCGAGCGCGCGGACGTTGGACGAGATTCGCGTCGCGATCAGCTCAAGCACATCGACATCGATATCGAGACCTCGCAAAGACGCCTTCTCGCGAAGAATCGCGATACGCGTCTCTAGATCGGGAGCTTGAATGTCGGCAACGAGGCCCCACCGAAAGCGTGACACGAGGCGCTCCTGCAAACCGGAAAGGTCCTCAGGCGCACGGTCGCTCGACAAGACGATCTGTTTCTCGTTGCCATGGAGCTCATTGAATGTGTGAAAAAGTTCTTCCTGGGTTGCTTCCTTCCCCTCGAGGAAATGGACGTCGTCGATCAGCAAAAGGTCGATCTGGCGGTACTTGTTCCGGAAGGCAGCGGTCGTGTTGTTCCGAATCGCGTTAATCAGCTCGATCGCGAAGCGTTCGGAAGAGGTGTAGACGACCGAGTTCGACGGCGACGCAGCCAGCACCTGATTGCCGATCGCTTGAAGAAGATGGGTCTTACCCAAGCCGACGTTTCCGTAGATGAAAAGCGGATTGTAGGCCGTGCCGAGTTTCTCTGAGACGGCCTCCGAGGCAAAGTAGGCGAGGTCGCAGTTCTTGCCGCGAATGAACGAGGCAAACGTATACTCCGGACTGAGGGGAAGTGCGCCACTTGGTTGGGTCGACTCGGATCGGGCTGTAGACACGCCGGACTCGACAGGGGAAGGCATTTCCGCGTTGACCTTGACCACGAGGGCAATCGGATGCTCGCAAAAACCTGATGCGATCTCCTCGATCATGTCGCGATATCGACGCTCGATGCCGCCCTTTGTGAACGGATCCGGAACGGAGAGCGTCAAGGTGGTGTCGTCGAGAGCACACGGTGAGACGCCCTGAAACCACGTCTCGAAGCTGGAGTAGGAAATCTCCGACTTGAGCGCCGACAGGATAGCATCCCACACGGAAGTTGCAGTTGTAGTCATTCAGGCACCCTTCAAGACGAACGGACGAGCGAAGAGTATCGCAAGGTATTCGGAGCGGTCAAGGCAACGACAAGGATGCTTGCGAGCGATTCGGGGGCGGGATAGCCCAACGGATGATAGGATCGTCGATCAGAGACACACGGCACCTCCTTCTGAGCGCCAGCTGTCGACTCCGGATCGGTCAGTTGTACCGTGAATGGAGGAAGGCAGGGAGATGCATCGGCGGGGTAAGCTACTGTGGAAAACCGGCAGAGAGGGGATCCACAACGAAAACACACTGTGGAAAACCCTGCGGAAGACCTGCGGAGAACCCGGGACCAGCACACAGGGTGGAGCCTAGCGGGGAACACGGCGAACGACAGGACGACTTATCCACAAGCAAGTCCCGAAATTGTGGGTTTTCCGGGCGCTTCTCCACAGGTTTCTCCACAGGTCTGATGTGTATGAGAGAGCAGGAAACGAACGTTCCAACAGAACTTGCTACATTGAGGCCGATGAGCAAACGCATGAAGTGTGGTGTACTTGCGGGTCAGATGTCCAGAAGAGAAGGAAGATCAGCGTACAGCGGGCAATGAGATGGTGCCGAGGCCCAGATTCGAACTGGGGACACCCGCCTTTTCAGGGCGGTGCTCTACCAACTGAGCTACCTCGGCACGGCTGCGGGGACGACCGGATTTGAACCGGCGATCTCTGGAGTGACAATCCAGCGTCCTAGACCAGACTAGACCACGCCCCCTAGAATCAAAACTCACTGGGCGAGACAGGGCTCGAACCTGTGACCTTCCGGATGTAAGCCGGATGCTCTCCCAGCTGAGCTACTCGCCCATTATAGCGGGCCCCGCGCAGGGCGCAAGACCCGTTCCTGGCGTCCCCAAGGGGATTTGAACCCCTGCCGCCGGGATGAAAACCCGGTATCCTAGGCCGCTAGATGATGGGGACTCGAAAACGCCGAATTATAGACCGCAAACCATCTGTGTTTCAATCGAACTGGGTCGTGCTGGATTCGAACCAGCGACTCCCTGATTAAAAGTCAGGTGCTCTGCCACTGAGCTAACGACCCGAATGGAGGAGAATCCCCCCTGTGGGTCGTGCAGGACTCGAACCTGCAACCAACGGATTAAGAGTCCGCTGCTCTACCATTGAGCTAACGACCCAAGCGGTCGAATGGTACGGGTGGGCGTTTGGGGTGTCAAGACTTGATGTGCGCTGAACGCATCGCCTACGATCAAGACATGGAACCATTGCCGTTCTCCGAAGCGCCACCCGCGCCGCTTGCCGAGCGCATGCGACCGGCAGATCTGGACGAAGTCATCGGGCAAGAAGATCTTCTCGGTCCGGAAGGACCCCTGCGTTCACTTGTCGAGCGAGATGCATGCCGCGCCCTGCTATTCTGGGGCCCGCCAGGGACGGGCAAGACGACAATGGGACGGATCATCGCGTCGCGGGCCACGGCGCGGTTCGTCCAGTACTCGGCCGCCTTGGCCGGTGTCCGGGAAGTCCGGCACGCATTGGAGGAGTCGCAATTCCGGAGCAAGACGGAAGGAAAGCGGGATCTTCTGTTTCTCGATGAGATCCATCGGTTCAACCGGGCACAGCAAGATGTCCTCCTATCGTTCCTCGAGGAGGGAAGCGTGATCTTCATCGGGGCGACGACGGAGAACCCATCGTTCGCGCTGAACGCGGCATTGCTGTCACGATGCCAGTTATTTTGCTTCGCACCGCTGGACGAGGGAGCGGTTCGCCGGATGATCTCCAATGCACTGTGCGCTCCCCGCGGGTTGAACGGACGGTTCCGGCTGTCCGAAGACGCGGCGACACTGCTCGTCAGCCTCTCGGATGGCGATGGTCGACGAGCGCTCACGACGCTGGAGCTTGCGTCAAGTATCGCCGAAGACGGAACGATCGATGTAGCCCTGATTACCCGTGCAGTTCAGCGCAAGGGCATGCGTTATGACCGTGCGGGAGAGGACCATTACAACGTCATCAGCGCATTACACAAATCGGTGCGCAACTCGGATCCGGATGCGGCGTTGTACTGGTTGGCACGGATGATCGAAGGCGGAGAGGATCCTCGATATATCGCGAGACGACTGATCCGCATTGCATCGGAGGACGTCGGGCTTGCCGATCCTGCCGGACTCTCCCAGGCAGTCGCCGCATGGCGTGCAGTGGAGGCGATCGGCCTGCCGGAATGCGATCTCGCCCTAGCGCAGGCAACGGTCTACCTGGCGACCGCCGAGAAGAGCAACGCGCTGTATCGTGGACTCGGCGATGCCCGGCGCGAGGTGCGCGAGCGACCGATCGAAGAGGTTCCACTCCATCTTCGAAACGCCCCAACCAAGATGATGAAGGGGCTAGGCTACGGAGACGGATACAAGTACGCGCACGATTTCGATGATGGCATTGCGCAGATGAATTGTCTTCCTCCAGCGCTCGCAGGTCGACGTTTCTACCATCCGACGGGCCGGGGGGATGAACGACCGATTGCCGAACGGCTTGCCAGATGGCGCGAGCACAAGATGGTCGCGCGGAAGTCACACAACGAAACGAACCCCACAGAAGCTCAAGGAGCGGAAGGGGAAAGCGCTACTTCGACTCCGTCGCCTCTTGTCGATCGAGATACTGAAGGATCGCATCGACGATCAGGTAATTGATCGAGCGGTCCTTCTCCTTCGCCAATTTAACCAAACGTTCAAACGGACGATGGTCTGCCTTGCTCTTCGGGATATAGATGGACAGTGCGTCTGAACGCTTCACCATTGGCCTCACCTCGTATGATCTTATTATACTTAATTGAACGGATTCTACAACAGGCCCACAAGAAAACCCCACGACGCGCCGCGCCGTGGGGTATGAGCTAACGGTGGACAGCCTATTCTTGATGAAGATGTCGCTTGATGTCGAGCTTGGCTGACTTCTCGAATGGTTCGTCGACCAGCGAGATCGACTCCTTGTACTTGATCCGTTTGAACGCTGCCAGGTTCTCGTTTTTCTCCTTGACAGCTTCCCAGATCTGATCGAGCGCGGCTTCGTTGGATTCGATCTTCTTCTCCTTCAACGCGGCTGCGTTCGGATAGACCTTTGCAGCCACGGTGGGGATCCCTTGACGGCTTCCCTCGTACACCATGATCTCCTCGATCAACGGAATCATCGCAAACTCCCACTCGATCTCCTCGGGATAGACGTTCTTCCCGGTTTCGAGCACGATCACATTCTTCGCTCGGCCGGAGATCACGAGGTGGCCGTTCTCGTAGGTCGCCAGGTCGCCGGTATGGAACCACCCGTCCGCATCGATTACCTCGGCCGTTGCTTCAGGGTTCCTGTAGTAGCCGTCCATGATGTTCGGCCCCTTGGCGAGCACCTCTCCGACGCCGCCGCTATCGGGGTCCTTCAGCTTCAGCTCGACGTCGGGGATGGCGGTCATCCCCGGCTGTTCGGCAAACGCCTCACAGATCGCGAGAAGTGGCGATGTCTCGGTCAGACCGTACCCTTCCATGACGCCGAGACCCATGCCGCGGAAGCCGGCGGCGGCTTCAGGGCTGAGCGGGGCGCCACCGGACGTGAAGAATCGGAACTGCTTGCCGAACAGCTTGTTCCGGACGAGTTTTCCCATCAGCGTGGGAGACGAACGGAAGATGGCGCGTTTGGCGACGCTCTTGCGGATCGAATCCATGACGCGTCCGTAGAGCACGTTATACAGCTTCGGAACGCCGAGAATGATTGTTGGCTGGGCTTCCTTCATGACCAACGCAAGGTTGCGGTCGACCGGCGTGTAGCTCGTGGTGGCACCGACGACGATCGGCGTCACCAACGTGATGGTCAGGCCGTAGATGTGGTTCCAAGGAACGATGGAGAGGAAAGTATCGGTCTCCGTGAGCGAGACCACCTTGGCGGAGGTCAAGGCGTTCGATGTGATGTTGGCGTGGGTGAGCATCGCGCCCTTGGCATTTCCTGTGGTGCCCGATGTGTACATTAGAATCGCCAGGGACGACGGGTCGACCTCGGCGCACGGGAATTCGGTTTTCCCAAGGAGGAGTGCGTCGAGGAACAGAACGCGCTCGTCTTGTACCCGATCCATCGAGATGACAAATGGTTTGCCGGGAAGCGAAGCCTGGAAAGACAACACATCGTCGGTCTTCCCGCCGGAGATGACGACTCCCTTGACTTCGGCTTCATGGAGAATCCGCTCGATTTCGCCGGCCTGAAGCTCCGGGTCGAGCGGCACGACGACAGCTCCACAGCGAAGGATTGCGAAGAAGGTTGTCGCCCAGGCGGCACGTGGCTTGGCGATCAACGCGACGCGGTCTCCTTCCGAGACGCCCAACTCGGACAATGCGGTCGCGAACCGACCGACCATCTCGCCAAGCCGACTGTAGGTGATCTCGTTCAAGACAAGCTGTACGCCACGTCCACGCTTGCGCTCCTTCGGAATCGGCATGCGCAAAGCGGTCCGGTCTCCATATTCTGCGACCGCTACGTCCAGTAGTTTGGCAATCGTTGGATACATACGCTTCTCCTTTGTCCTCCTCGTATTCGCCCGGCCCGAGGGATCGAAGACGAGGACCGGAATACCGCTCTCCACGCCGTCCTTGACTACGTATCGTCCAGATACTTCTCGACTTCGATGGCGGCCATTGCCCCCTCGCCTGCGGCGATGACGCCTTGAGCGTAGCGGCTGGCATCAATCCGAGCATCTCCGGCGGCAAAGATCCCAGGAACGCTCGTCCGCAGATACTTGTCGGTGATGATGTAGCCGTCAGGATCCAGGTCGATGGTCGCTTGGAGGAAGTCGGTCTGCGGATCATGTCCGATGTTCACGAACACGCCGTCAATCGGAAGATCGCTTGTCTCGTTCGTCGTCAGGTCCCGTAGCCGTACGGCTTCCACGAAATTCTCGCCGAGGACCTCGACGATGACCCGGTTCCACAGGATGTGGATCTTCGGGTGCTCGCGCATCCGTTGTTGAAGGATCGGCGAGGCACGGAACGCCTTGGGATCAGTCTGAGGATGACGAACGGCGATCGATACGGACTCGACGAATCGCGTCAGGAAGAGCGCCTCGGTCAATCCGGAATCGCCGGCGCCAACCTCAAGAATCTGTTTTCCTTGGAAGAAGAAACCGTCGCATGTGGCGCAGTAGGAGAGTCCCTTGCCCTTAAGCCGCTGTGCCCCTTCCGCCGGAAGCTCTCTCGGACGCGATCCGCAGGCAAGGATGACGGTTGTCGCCTCGAATATCTTGCCGGATGTGAGCACCTTGTGCGTCGTCGTACCGGGTTCGATCGACACGACTTCATCAAGCACAAACTGCGTCCCAAACCGCTCCGCTTGAGCGCGGAGTGCCATCATCAACTCTGGAGCGGAGACGGCATCGGCAAAACCTGGCCAGTTCTCAATGAGATCGGTCTCGTTCAGCTGCCCGCCGGGGAGACCCTTCTCGATGACGACGGTCGACAACAGCGCACGCCCTGCGTACACCGCCGCTGTCAGACCGGCTGGCCCGGCGCCTACGATAACGACATCCACCGGACTGCCCTGTTCAACCATAGTCCGGATTATAGGTCAGTTCGAATCGAGGTCAAAAGACGCGAGATCGAAGCTACCCTTCGTGGTCTCGATGACTTGCTCGATCCGGAGCTTCGCCTTGTCGAGATCCTCCTTGATCGATGCGGCAAGCGGAAGGCCTTCCTCGAACAGAGCGAGTGCCTCATCGAGGGCGAGGTCGGCCTGCTCCAATCTCGTGGTGATCTTCTCGAGTTTCGCAAGATCCAGTTCGATGCTCATTCGGGATTCACCTCCTCGACACGGGATAGGAGACGACCGCTGTCAAGACGAGTCTCAATCTCGTCACCGACGGAGAGTTCGGATGCATCCCGAACCGGCTGGGACGACGATGCGACAAGGGTCAGAGAATAGCCGCGGCGCAGCGGAAGGTTTGGATCTGAGAGGCGGAGAAGCTCAACGGCATGCTGTGCCGCGCGCCGTCGCGCGCTCCATACGGTTGCCGTGCCACGAAGCAAGCTGGCGAGATGAAGGTCCAGTTGCTGTCCAAGTGTGTCCAGCAACCGCTTGGGGACCCCAAACAGGTAGCCGCGGAGTTGGGATTGAAGCGACTGCCGGCGAGATCGAAGTGTCGCTTCGATGCCTCGGACCATTCGGGATGAACGGTCTGCAAGCTGGGTGAGCAACTCCGTGCGGTTCGGAACCGCCAGTTCGGCCGCGGCCGAAGGCGTCGGCGCACGACGGTCGGCGACGAAATCAACGATCGAAAAATCGATCTCATGCCCGACGGCAGAGATGATCGGGATCGGACAATCGAACACGGCACGGGCAAGCGCTTCATCGTTGAATGCTGCGAGATCCTCGGCCGAACCGCCGCCACGACCGATCAAGAGAAGGTCTATCGGGTTGACATCCTGTGAGAAACGGACCGCACGATCGAGGGCGGCAAGAAGGGAGGCTGGCGCGGCGGCTCCCTGAACCGACGAAGGGAACAACAAGAGATCGCTGAGCGGCCAGCGTCGTTCGAGGACCGAGGCGATGTCTCGAAGTGCCGCACCGGTAGGAGATGTGATCACGCCGATCTTCCTTGGAAACCGTGGAATCGGTTGCTTGTGATCGGGAGAGAACAGCCCTTCCGCCTGTAGCTTCTCCTTGAGCTGTTCGAACGCGACGCGAAGTCCCCCGGCACTGACGGGATGAATCAGCGATGCGATGAACTGGTATCGACCGCGCGGTTCGTAGATTGTCAGCCGGCCGAACGCCAGAACAAGAGTCCCGGCTTCGACGGAACGGTCATCGAAAAGCGCCGAGCGGCTTCGAAAACGCACGGCGCTCAGTTCGCCGGTTTCGTCTTTCAGGGTGAAGTAGAGGTGTCCGGAAGGGGCACGCTTCAGTTCCGAGATCTCTCCCTTGATCCACAGTTCTCCGAAGTGCGTTTCCAGAAGGTCGCGAGCCGACCGGTTGATCTCTCCGACAGTGAACACATGCTCCGAGGGCATCATGGTTGTGGAGAGTGTAACGAGACCGCTTTCGAAAACCGAAGGAGGGCACCGAAACCTTGAAACCTACGGCATTCGAGACTATAGTCAGATCATGAATGGAGACGGTGAGGGCCGTTTCCCTTCCACGATGCGTCTCAAGCGACGAAGCGATTTTCGGTCTGTCTACCGAAGGGGCGTTGTGTGGAGGGGATCCTGTTTTACCCTCCATGTTCTTCCACGCGAGGGCGGCGCTCGTTTGGGGATTGTCGTGTCGCGTCGGTTTGGGAACGCGGTGGAGAGGAACCGAACCAAGCGGCGCCTTCGGGAGGCGTTTCGCCGAATCGCGGGGAGCCTTCCGTCGGTGGATATCATCGTAAGGCCGACGAGAGACTGTGAGCGGTTCAGTGCGGAAAAGATACAACGGATGTTCGCCCGGGGCGTTGGAGAGGCGTTCTCCAGGGAGGTCGAACCATGAAAAAAGAGACGATCAAACTTACCGAAGCAGGATACGCGTTGATGCAGCAGGAGCTCGACCAGGCCCAGAAAACGCTGTATGAAGAGATCCCTGAGAAGCTCAAGGCGTCGAAGCTCAACGGCGGCGATCTGCGGGAGAACAAGGAGTACATGTATCTCCAGAGCCAGCAGCAATACTACGAACGCGAGGTCCGTCGGCTTACGTCGATTCTTGAAGTCGCGGAGATCCTTCCGGAGGAAGAGATCAGCAAGGATGTCATCGGAATCGGCTCAAGCTTCATCCTTCAAGACCTCACGATCAAAGAGAGCGGAACCTACACGCTGGTCAGCCCGGCGGAAGTGGACCTAGACAGCGGGAAGATCTCCATGGCGTCGCCCGTGGGCCGGACCCTTCTTGGCAAGCGAGAGGGTGAAGAGGTCACGGTGGAGCTGCCGTGGGGGAAGAGTAAGTACCGCGTAATCGCAATCAACAAATAGAACCGGGAGCATCCGATGCCTGATCCGTTGGTTCAAGCGCGGCTTGAGAAGCTGCGTGCGTATCGAGAGAAGGGAGTCGATCCGTATCCGGCACGCGTCCCGGAAGTCACGCAAATCGGCTCGGTGATCGAACGGTTTGCCTCGCTCGAGACAGAAGAGCGAAGCGAGACGCGCCTATCGGTTGCGGGACGGCAGATGGCGGTCCGCAGCATGGGAAAGGCGTCGTTCCTCGACCTGAGGGACGGAACGGGAAAGATCCAGATTCACGCGACTGCTGATGCCCTGGGAGCAGAGGAATACGCTTCGCTCGGTGGCACCGATATCGGAGATATCATTTCGGTGCACGGCGAGGTCTTCCGTACGAAGCGCGGGGAGCTAACGATTGCAGCGGAGAAGTGGACACTCCTGTCCAAATCGGTGCGACCGTTGCCCGAGAAGTGGCATGGCCTGAAAGATGTCGAGGTTCGGTATCGGCATCGATCGCTCGATTTGATCTCCAACGACGAGGTAAGGGAAACATTCGTCAAGCGGTCGCGAATCCTTTCTGCCATTCGGAGAGCGCTTGACGAGCAGGGGTTCCTCGAAGTCGAGAATCCCGTCCTACAAGCGGTGGCTAGCGGCGGGCATGCACGGCCGTTCATGACACACCACAACACGCTGGACGCCGATCTGTACCTTCGCATTGCGCTGGAGCTCCACTTGAAGCGATTGCTGGTCGGAGGATTGGATCGCGTGTACGAGATGGGAAAATGCTTCCGCAACGAGGGTGTGTCGACCGATCACAATCCGGAATTCACTATGCTCGAGCTTTATCAAGCATATGCCGACTATGAGGACATGATGAAGATGGCCGAGCGGCTGGTCCACGCGGGACTTGTTGCAGTCGGCCAATCCCCAGAAGTGACGTTCAAGGGGCACACGATAGACCTGAACACCCCGTGGAAGAGAATCGGGATGATCGACGCCGTCGCGGAAGCAACAGGTTTCGATCCGGACGCCCTTCGTACCGAGGAGGCGATCGGACTTGCGGCCTCCAAGGGGGTCGATCCGGCGCCGTTGTCGGCGGGGGAGGCGATCGAGATGTTGTTCGATCGGTTCGTCGAGCCAACGCTGATCCAGCCGACGTTTATCACCGACTACCCCATCGAGATCTCGCCGCTTGCCAAGCGGAAGCCGGGGCACGAAGGCGTGGTCGAGCGGTTCGAGTTGTTCGTTGGCGGGATCGAGTTGGCAAATGCGTTCACCGAGCTCAACGACCCGGTTGACCAGAGAGAACGGTTTGAGGCACAGGAGAAGCTACGCGAGCAAGGGAACGAGGAAACCCAGCCGCTAGACGAGGATTTCCTGTATGCCATTGAGCACGGCATGCCTCCGGCCGGAGGCATGGGGATCGGTATCGATCGTCTGGTCATGTTGTTGACCGAAGCGACGTCAATTCGAGATGTTATCTTGTTTCCCGCAATGCGAAGGAAGGTGACGTGATCCAAGGCTTCGCCTCGCTCGTACGCCGGGTGGATGCATGGATTGACGCAGCGCTGCACTGGGACCGGCGAGCCGTTCACACGGTTGCCGAACATCCGGCACTCCGTCGATGGGCGCGGATGTTCGTGACGGCGACCTATCTTGGAGACGGATACTTGTGGGGCAGTCTGGGGCTTGGTTTGATCATCTTCGGGCGGTCGATCGATCGGATCAACGTGCTGGTGGGATGCGTCATCACGGCAGTGAATATTGGCATCGTTCACCTGATCAAGGTAGGGATCGGCCGGCTGAGACCGATGAACATCCTGCCGAAGCTCCGCCTACGATTGGTAGACGGGTACTCGTTTCCGTCCGGGCACGCAACCACATCGTTCGGGCTTGCATGGGTGGTTGCTCGAAGCTATCCGTACCTCTCGGTGCAGTTGGCGGTGTACCTTGTCGCTGCGACCATCGCGTTCTCTCGTGTGTACGTCCGGGAGCACTATCCGCTAGATGTCGTTGGCGGAGCTGTCCTCGGATCGGTCGTTGCAGTTCTCCTTTACCCGGCGTTGCTCGGGTTGTTCCTTTGACGGATCCTGGGTGGATTGCGTAGAATTCAAGGCGCTTTGCTCGGCATACAAGCGCAACAGGGAGGGTTCGATGAGACATCACTTCTCAGAGCGCGTGAAGGGTGCGAAACGCTCGGCGATTCGCGAACTTCTCAAGCTGACCGCACGACCGGAGATCATCTCGTTTGGAGGAGGGCTTCCGGCACCGGAGACATTCCCCCATGAAGAGATGGCCAAGATTGCGGAAGAAGCCATTCGAAACGACTATTCGGAGGTCCTCCAGTATGGGCTGACGGAGGGGAGTACTGTGCTCCGCGAGGCGGTCTGTGATTGGTTGCGGCCGCAGGGGATCCAAGTCACCGTCGACGAATTGCTGGTCACTACCGCGTCGCAGCAGGCGCTGGATCTTCTCTGCAAGTCGTTCATCGATCCAGGGGATGTTGTCTTCTGTGGTCTCCCAACGTACCTCGGTGCGGTGCAGGTGTTCACGTTGTTCCAAACCTCGATGGTTGGCGTGACACTCGAAGATGATGGGATGGATCTCGACGAGCTCGAGGCACAGATCGAGCAGGTCAAGAACGCAGGAAAGTCGATGAAAGCCGTGTACGTGATCCCAGATTTCCAGAATCCAAGCGGAATCACGATGTCGCTCGAGAAGCGCAAGCGACTTCTCGAGATTGCCAAGCGCGAGGATCTCCTTATCTTCGAGGACAACCCGTACGGGCAGTTGAGGTTCGCAGGAGAGCCAGTTCCGTCCATCTGTAGCCTGGACGAAGACGGGCGCGTCGTGCTGCTGCTCACCTTCTCGAAGACCCTTTCCGCCGGGCTTCGTCTGGCGGTCATGCTAGCCCGCGAAGAGCAGATGGATGCGTTGGTTCGAGCGAAGCAAGCAACCGATCTGTGTACCTCGAACCTGATCCAGCGGATTGCGTCGGATTACATGCGGCAGTATGGGATCGAGAAACACCTCGACGAAATCCGGCCGATCTACCGCGAGAAGCGCAACGCGATGATTGCCGCGCTCGAGCGCTACATGCCGAAGGACACCGGGATCACATGGACCGAACCCGAGGGCGGGTTGTTCGTGTGGGTACGACTTCCCAAGGAAATCGATGCGACCGAGATGTTGAAAGACGCCATCGAGAACAAGGTAGCCTATGTTCCTGGAACACCATCGTATGTCGACGGCGGCGGACAGAACACGCTTCGTCTTGCGTTCTCTCTTGCGACACCCGACGTGATCGATGAAGGAATTCGCCGACTGGCCGATGTGGTCAAGCAGACGATTGCCGCAAAGCAGGTTGCAGCGGGAACGCAGTAGTTCCTGAGCCATTGACGGGAAACGCGACGAACGGGCATCGAATCTTCTGATTCGCTGCCCGTTCTTCTCTTGAAGGTCGAGCATGCGCTTCCGGATGGCTACGCAAGCAAGGTGGTTGGAAGCTCGTCGACGAGCGCCGTCGTCAACAGGATGGTGTTTTCCAGGTCATCGAGCCGAAGTGTGGAAATCGGCGAGTGGATGTATCGACAGGGGACCGAGATCACCCCGGCGAGCACACCCCCGCGGGTCAGGTGAATTGCACCCGCATCGGTGCCCCCATAGGTGGGGAGCTTGTACTGATACGGAATCGACCTGTTCTCTGCGATGGTCTCCAACGCTACGAGCAGCTTGCGGGAGACGATGATCGAACGATCGGCGACGCTGAGCGCGGGGCCGAGGCCGAGGCGTACCGGTTGGCTTTCCGGAGGGACACCCGGCATATCGGCGCCGATCGTTCCCTCCAATGCAATCGCGAGATCGGGCTCGATCTGGTACGCCGCGGTCCGTGCGCCGCGAAGCCCGACTTCCTCGCCGAACACGAACGAGAAGACCAGATCAACCTTGAGCGGATGCTCCGCCAGACGGCGGGCTGTCTCGATCAACACAGTGCATCCGGCACGGTCGTCGAACGCCTTGCCGGTGACATAGCCGTCTCGCAGCGCGGTGAACGGGTAGTGAATCGTCAACGGATCACCGATCCGAATTCCCATCTCGGCGGCCTCTTGCTTCGATGTTGCCCCGACGTCGATAAACATGCTCTCAAGTGGGATTGGCTGCTTGCGGCTCTCAACCGGCACGATATGGGGCGGCGCGGTGCCGATGACGCCCTCTTGTCGCCTTCCGTTCCGGGTGAGGAGGACGACCCGGTGTCCCGGGACGATCCGTTCATCCCAACCGCCGATCGGCGCGAAACGCAGGTACCCGTTCTCATCGATCCACTTGACGACGAAGCCCACCTCGTCCATGTGTGCATCGAGCATCAACGTCTTGTCGCCCGACCCACGGCGGAGGGCAAACAGGTTTCCCAACGCGTCGACCTTGATCTCATCGACAAACGGGGAGATCCGTTGAACGATCGCCTCTCGTACCTCATCCTCGAATCCGGAGACGCCGAAACCATCAGACAGCTCGCGTAGAACCTCAACCGCTTGCATGGCTTGAAACTCCTTCCATCGTCCCAAAGATCATGCCGTTCCGTCGCGGAGCGGCGCGTCGGCGGGATGGTACCGCGTGATGCGCCCGGGTTCGATCGGAACCAAGGACGGGGAGACGAAGGGACATCAACCGGCCCGTAGATGCCGAAGGATTCGCTCAGAGAGTCCTCTCGGGATCCCGGTCTTCTCAGTGATTTCCTCTTTCGAGGCGTGGGATAGACGGGCGACGGAGCCGAACGCCTTGATCAGCGCGCTCCTACGGGTCGGACCCACGCCATGGACTTCATCGAGGATCGAAGAAAGGCTGCGTTTCGCACGTAGATGCCGGTGATAGGTCACGGCAAAACGATGCGCTTCATCGCGGATTCTTCGCAACAGCAACAACGCGGGACTATTCCGATCGAGGCGGATCGGCTCGGACTGTCCAGGGCGGAAGACTTCTTCGTTCCGTTTGGCCAGGCCGAGCACTTCGATTCCTTCGATGTTCGCATTGCGAAGGACCTCGACGGCAACCTGCAGCTGTCCCTTGCCCCCGTCGATCAACAGAAGATCTGGAAGCTCCGAGAACCGTCTTCGCTGAACGGTTGGGTCAGCGAGTTCGGAAAGCCCACGACGGAACCGCCGGATCAGGACCTCGGCCATCATCGCATAGTCGTCCGGCCCACTCGACCGTTGGATCTTGAAACGCCGGTACGCATCACGACAGGGCTGGCCGTTCTCGAAGACGACCATCGATCCGGTCGCCTCTCCACCCTGCGTATTGGAGATATCGTACGCTTCGATCCGCTGGGGGAAGGCGGACAGCGATAGCGCTTCGGAAAGCTCAACAAGCGCCGTGGCGGCCTTGTTGCGTCCCGCCGCGTGACGCAAGCCGGCTTTCATCATGAACCGTGCGTTGTCCGTGGCCAGCATCACCACATGGCGTTTCTCGCCGCGTTTGGGTATACGGACATAGACACGACGACCGCGAAGCTCGCTCAACCAGGACTCAAGCTTCGCAACCCCCTCGATCTCCAGCGGGAGCAACACCTCGCGGGGAATCGAAGAGGCATTCGCATAGTACTGCGTTAAGAATGCGGAGAGGATCTCCTCCTCCGACGCTTCGGTCGGGACGCGGAGAGGGTACGTCTCTCGCCCCACGATCAACCCCCCGCGGACAAGGAAGACCTGCGCACTGGCCTGGCCTTCCTCCAGAGCGAGACCGTGAACGTCCCGATCGATTGTGTCTGACATCACGACCGATTGGTGTTCGAAGGTTCGGCGCAGCGACGAAATCTGATCGCGCAGGCGGGCAGCCTGCTCGAACCGTCTGGCCCCCGAAGCGGCAAGCATCTCCTCGTGGAGACCGATGAGCAGTCCGGAATACCGGCCCTCGAACAGCAGCGCGGCCCGATCGACGAGAACGCCGTATTCCTCTGGGCTGACAAGATCTGCGCAGGGTGCAAGACACCTTCCGATCTGATGGTTCAGACATGGGCGGCGGGGCGTGCTCAACGGCAGATCGAGAGAGCAGGTGCGGATTGGGAACAGCTTCTGCGCCAGCCGGAGTGTTGATCGCATTGCCTTTGCGTTCGTGTACGGGCCGAAGTAGCGTGCACTATCGTCAAGCCGCCGTCGAACGACCTTGACCCGAGGAAACGGTTCGGCCGTGATCTTCAGGTATGGATAGCGTTTGTCGTCTCGCAGCCGCGCGTTGAACCGCGGCTGATGACGCTTGATCAAGGCATCCTCGAGGAGAAACGCTTCCGATTCTGTCTGGGTTTGAATCAGCTCGAAGTCTGCAATCTCCACCACGAGCCGACGCGTTCGTCGTTCCTTTCTTGCCTGAGCCTGGAAATACGAGCGGACCCGCGGCCGAAGCGAGGCAGCCTTTCCCACATAGATAACGCGACCCTTGGCATCCTTCATGAGATAGACGCCTGGAGATGTCGGGAGAGACTTCAGTTTCTCTTCAATCGGTTCGGTGGTGGGCATCAGGGATCCTCCTCATAGTAGCGACGATCGAATAGACGCTCAAACGACGAGGAGGGAGGCGCAGGAGTTGATCGGAAGACGTGCGCTGCTACAATGGCCCTCTCGAAACGATTCGGGGGTGTAGCTCTAACTGGGAGAGCGCCCGCCTTGCACGCGGGAGGCTGGCGGTTCGAATCCGCTCACCTCCACCAGGTGTGAATGAATGGAGAACCGAGGGCCTAGTGCCCTCGGTTCTGTCTGTTGGCCTTGGCAGTGTGTACTCGATCTCGACTCGATCTCGACTCACCCGGATTTCCGTCACAAGTGCGCCAAGGAATGCTCTCTGCTCCTCAAACGATCCAGTTCTCAGGGTCTCTCTCAGATCCATGCCGAGCTGCAGAACTCGCTGAGCTTCAACAGCCAGTTCCCCGCCTTGGTCTCTTGCTGTGATTAGGCTGAGTTCCTCTTCCTCCAGATTTGAGACCGTATCCCGCAATTCCCTAATACGCGGAGCAACATCGACAATGGCCAGGGCCCCTGTTTCTAGAGCTTGGTAGTGCCTGTCAAGTCTTGCCTGAGTCCCTTTGAGCGCGTGCCGGCAGCGGTCCAGCTTCCCGTCCAACTCCGTTTGCCGCTGTTCAAGATCCTCATTGACAAGGGCCACGAGTTCTTGAAGGTTTGACTCCTCGAGCACAATGTCACGCAGCTGAGAGATCACGAAGTTCTCAAGCCTGCTTTGGCGAACACGCACGCCACTGCAGGATTCCTTCCCCTCACGGTAGTATCGTCCACAGGTGTAGTACTGGTAGCGACCTCCCTTGGCCGATGTCCCTGCCATGAAGCTACCGCAGTGGCCGCAGCGAACCAGGCCGCTCAGGAGGTATGGACTTGACACCCTCCGAGCTTTGCCGTAGTCGCAAGATCGCGATGCTAGGATTGCTTGAGCTTCCTCGAAGATCGAACGTGTCACGAGGGGCTCATGCACATCCTGAACGGTGATTTGATTCGCACCGCGCCGCCTTCTGCCCGACGAATCTACGCAACGACTACCAACAGTGATGTCTCCACAGTACGTGCCGTTTCTCAGGATGTCATACAGACGTTTTGCGGTCCAGCGCTTCCCGTTGTGTGTGCGAATTCCTTCCTCATTCAATTGCTCAGCTATCTTCGGGCCCGTCACGCCGTTTACATAGGAATGGAAGATGCGCTCAATGACCATGTCGTAGGACTCATCAGGGACGAGCCGGTACCTGACTGCCCCGCCTTCCTGAATCGGTTCCCTGCGGTATCCGATTGGAGCATGTGAAAACGGGTAGAAACCTCGGCGTGCTACCTCTCTGATGCCGCGCTGAATGTCCTGAGACAGGTTGTTCGAGTAGAACTCCGCAAAGCTCTCGAAGAGTCGCGCAGTCAGTTTGCCCTGAGGTGTGTCGTCAATGTTCTCGTGTAGAGATACGACCCTGACTCCGTTGTCATGGAAGAGGGCATCCGTCTCGGCTGAGATTCGCATGTTGCGAGCAAGACGGTCAAGCTTCCACACTAGAACGGCGTCGATGTCTCGGTACTCCACAGCAGCCAGCATCCGCTTAAATGCTGGTCGATCCATTGTCCTTCCACTCTTCGCTTTATCGACATACTCCGCAGTGACGATCCATTCCTTTTCCCTGGCGTAGGCCCTGAGCGCTCCCAATTGAGCTTTGATCGAGAGGTCTTTCTTCGCCTGCTTCTCCGACGAGACCCGCGCATACAGAACGACATTCATTGACTCATCCCCCAGACCAAACCTCTTGACCAACTGTGAGAGGCATTCAGAATTCACCGGCCTGGCGAAGTCTTGGCAGCGCTTCTAGGGCAGCAGCTTCGTGACCGCCACCTCTCTCAACATCTCGGATCGTGTCAAGCAGCAGTTCGATTGTCTCAGTGCAGTCACTTCCCATTGCCTGTGCAGTCGACAGATCGGAAACCGCCTGGTTGAAGAACTCAACTGCTCGTCTGCCGTGCGAGCGCTTCTCCTTGATCCTTGCACAGCGGAGGCACTCAGCAACCAGGCTGAGCTCTTGGACTCCCTTGGCCATGAACGCAGTTGCTCTGAGGTTGTAGGACTTGACAAAGCCGGGGGCGAGATGTGTCGCCTTGCCACATGAGCCGATTGCCTCATCTACTAGGCCGAGCTCGGCTTGACTGCGGGCGATGCACACGAAGGCCAGAGGTTCTTCAGGATCAAGTGCAATAGCCTTCCTGCAGTGCTCGACGGCTTCGCTGTGCCGACCGAGATTGCGTAGATTGGAGGCCACCCTGAGCCAGTTCCTCGCATTGTCTGGTTCGAGTTCGATGAGTTGCTTGCACAGGCCAAGGCAGGACACGTAGTCCTGACTCTCGAAGGACTTCTTGGCCTGTGTCTTCAACTGCTTGATGGTGCCCATGTTCTTCCACCTCCTATCACTGCCCAGCTTTGAGAAGAGCCCCCTACTTACTCCTCGCGATGTTTGCTGGCAAGCTGCTGAGACATGAGCGCAAAGCCCCACGTCCATTGCCTTCAGCATTGCTTCTCGGTTCGACATCACGCTCTGATCTGGCTCCTCCTATGAACTAGCGCAGCCAACCAACGAAGCAGCCGCTTGCTTGAGCTCTGCAACTTGAAGCCCGCGCGTCTCCGCATTCCTGATCGTGGCCAGCAGCACATCAATCATCTCACTCGCCTCGCCACTGAGGTCCTCAGCTCGCCTGAAATCCGCGACCGCTCTTCTCAGCTCTTCGACGGCCAGCTTCTCGTGCTCTGTCTTGGCGTCGATGTCAAGCCTCTTGAGAAACTCGACACAGACATACAGCTGCTCCACTGCTCTCCTCACGAAACATGTCGCTCTGAGAGAAAACGCGAAGGAACTTGGAGATATCTCGATCGATTGGCTGTATGCGCCAATTGCCTTCTGAATCTCGCCCAGCTTCGCTAAGCTAATGCCCATCTGAACGAGCGCCAGGTACTCTCGTGGATCAATCGCCACAGCCCTCTCGCAGAAGTCGATCGCCTCTGTCGATCTTCCAAGGCCATCGAGGTTTGTCGCACCCCATATCAAATACGTCGGGTCCTCTGGCTTGAGGGCGATTAGTTGCTTGCAGGCCTCCAGTCCAGCCTGGTAGTCGCCGCTCTCATGGCTCTCCGTAGCTTTGCCTTCTAGCTTCTCGATCTCATCCATCCCCTCCTCCTTCTCTATCCGAACAGCCTTGACAGAAACCCACCGCGTTGCCTTCTTCTCGATTGGCGCAGGATTGCCCGGACTTCCCGTTCCATTTCTCGGTAGTACTCCCAGCGATCGTGGAAGCGGCAGAAGGTCAGGCCATCGCAGAGGTCGCTATGGAAGATCGTTGCTGCCAGATGCCTGCACTGAATCACTGATGCAAGCGCCTTCTCATACTCCCCTCGCTCGAACGCGCCATGGAAAACCTGATCGCAGACCTGTAGCTCGTCACCGATCCTCATGTCATTCTCCCCCAGACGACAATTGCCCGGCTTCCGGGGCGCCAATTGATGGAGATACTGGGGCACCGAGAACCCGAGACCGAAACTGCGGCAACAGAGCCAGTCGTTCAGCTGGACCGAATCCTGCTCGCGCCAACTTGAGACTCAGATCGAAATCGAGTTCATCAAGCCTTGCTTCCACAGCTGTGAACGCTTCTTGATAGCCTCCTCCACTCCGCACGACAGCAGCGACTGGGCTGCCCAGGACTACGATCCTCTTGACAGCGTCAAGGTTTCGCCCAGTCTCAATCTCACCGAGTAGCCGCTGCACGAGTAGATGCACGCCTCTTCGTAGTTCGTCGTTCTCCTCTTGGCCGTGTGGCATGGTCCCTCCTTATGTATGTCCCTCTATAACGTATGTTCTTTTTAACAATACAGCAGAATACATTGCCGGTCAAGCCCCGCGGGAAGTGTCCCACGGATTGTTGGAACTGGAAGCGATGGCCTCCCCCGCAGCCAGTAGGCTGACGAAAAGGAGGCCACCCAATGAAAGTGAATCAACGTAACGTGCTAGAGCGTCTGGGGCAAGT
>Ga0272441_10006196_pt1 | contig 20216 bp, 15 predicted proteins | sample SSMProp6N_FD_193582 | JGI IMG/M metagenome (GOLD analysis project Ga0272441, IMG submission 193582) | Marine sediment archaeal communities from Little Sippewissett salt marsh, Falmouth, MA, United States - SSM-Prop-6N | ecosystem: Environmental > Aquatic > Marine > Wetlands > Sediment ...
TGAGGGATTGGTAACTGTTTAGCGGATTGGCGTGAAGGCCATGTGATTCCGTCATTGCGAGCGAAGCGAAGCAATCTCGACCGGAAATCACGCCATATGTAAGCGAGATTGCTTCGCTTCGCTCGCAATGACGGAGTAACTGGGCCTCAGCTGACCACCCTCGCCAATCGGCTAAAGAACTACAGAGATTGAGAGTTAGAGTGAGTTGGGTCAAGGAGTCTAATCGTATGAAGTACGGAAATGTGCCTGGAGTCGGCATGCCGATCGCGCGTCTCGTGCAAGGCACGGTAATGGTCAGCATGGAGGATCTGGACTACGCGTTCAACCTATTGGACGCCGTGTTCGAGCAGGGCTGCAACGCCTTTGACACGGCGCACGTCTACGGCAACGGCGATTGCGAGCGCGCACTCGCGGCGTGGTACACGGACCGCGGCATCCGCGACAAGGTGGTCGTGGTGACCAAGGGCGCACATTTCAACGCAGACCGGCACCGGGTCACCCCATTTGATATCACCTCCGACCTCTACGACTCGCTGGCCCGGCTCAAGACGGATTACATCGACCTGTACTTGCTTCATCGCGACGACCCTAGCGTCCCGGTCGAGCCCATCGTCGACGTGCTGAACGAACACCTCGAGGCCGGCCGGATCCACGCGTTCGGCGGGTCCAACTGGACCCACGAACGGCTCGAACAAGCCAACGCATACGCCCGGGAGAACGGCCTCACCCCGTTTGCCGTGAGCAGTCCCCACTTCAGCCTGGCCGAGCAGATTCAGGAGCCGTGGCCGGGGTGCGTGAGCATCACCGGTCCCCAAGCCGCCGCGGCCCGCGCGTGGTACCGCGAGAGTGAAATGCCCGTCTTCGCCTGGTCCAGCCTTGCGCGCGGCTTTCTGTCCGGCCAATACACCCGCCAGTATGTCGAGACCTTTCCGTCGGACACCGCCGACATGTCGGTCCGCTGCTATCGATCTCGAGACAACCTGGCCCGGCTGGACCGGACCTTCGAGTTGGCCAAGGAGAAAGGCCTCTCCGTGGCGCAGGTCGCCGTGGCCTATGTGCTCAATCAGCCGCTCAACCTGTTTGCGCTCACGGCGTGCCGGACCGCAGACGAGATCCGCGCGAACGCCGAGGCCGTTGACGTAAACCTGAGTGAAGAGGAATTGGCCTGGCTGAATCTGGAGCAGGCCGGGCGCGGTTAGGCAACGAATTTGTAGCGCAGGCATCCCCCCTGCAAAACCGAAAGAATGCAGGCGACACGCCTGCGCTACAAGGCCATGGAGTGTGGCCCTGTTTGTGTTGAGATGTACTAAGCAGCAGAACGAAAGGAGAACGTCATGACGAAGTCCACTGTGCTGAACCTGGGTATTGCGATGCTGGTTGGGGTGCTGATGTGCGGGTGCGCGACTACGGCCAAAGGCCCGAGCGATGAGGAACTCATCGCGACTGGCACGGAGGAGTGCCTGGCGGCCGCCATGGCGAAAGACATCGACGGCCTGCTCGAACACTACTCCGACGATTTCTACAACTACGAGGTTGGCGACAAGGACGGCTTGAAGGGGTTTCTCGAAGACGCGAAGACCATGGGCTACCTTGATAACCTTGAGGTTGACCTCGACGAAGCCGAGACCGAGATCGACGGCGACACCGCGTCCGTCTCTCCCGTCATCCTCAATGGCGTGTTTGGCACGGTGACGCTTGGCTTCGACCTCATCAAGAAGGACGGGGAATGGCAAATCACCAACATGGAGATCAGCCTCTGATCCGCAAGCACCGTGGTGGGCTTATCCGACGCGAGCGTTCCGCGCGTCCGGAGGTGAAGGCATGTGGCAGCCGAACAGACGGGCTTTCTTGTGGCCCGGCGCTTTCGGGCTGACGGTTGCGGTTGCCCTGTTCGCTCAAGCTTCGGGTTCCGCCCAAGGCGTGCAGAAGGGCGCGGACGCCAAGGCCCGGGGCCGGGACAAACTGCGTATCGAGTACGTCGGGTATCGTGCAGCGCGTTGGGAAACCCAGCATGTGACCGAAGTCGAGGAGGACCGGCCCAACCGCGGCGGCCTCGTGTCCGTATACTTCACCAACGTGACGCAGGACCCCGTGCACCTTGCCTATTGGCGCTGCAACGGCAAAGACGAGTCGTATTGGCGGTTGGGCGCCCACTTGGCCTGGGATCGTGCGTATGATCGGGATCTGGCGCCGGGGGCCTTGGGCGTACTCGAGATCAACGCCGTAACCGAGGACTTCTCGGCAGGCCGCCCGTTCAAGTTCTCTTACGTGGATCGTTCTTGGGCGCCTGCAGGCCGGTATGAAACGGTGCTCGAGGAGGACCCGGTCCAGGTCAGCTTCATTCGCGTTCTGCCGGGAATGGCTGAAGTCGAGGTTCACCTCCGCCACAGCGGGGCCGGAACCGTCGAAGCGACCTCGCTGAGCGTCGTGGGCCACGGGGCGCGAGCGGTGCGCTGGGTGGGAGCGAAGATGCACGGCCCCTCGCGCGCCATCGGGCGTATCGCCCTCGACCGGCCGCTCGCGCCCGCCGAGTTGCTCGTGGTGAAGGTCGGCGTCACGGGCAAGGACGGGCCGCGCACGATCTTTGCTCACCGGCGGGCCTTCGAGGATTGGTTCCCCATCGGGGTGTGGTCCAACAAGCCGGAGACCTATGCCCTGCTGCGGCGCCATCACATCGAAACCGTCGTGCGCGGGGGCCGCGCCGAGGACGAGTTCTATGCCGAAATCGCGCCCAAGTATGGTTTCCGGACCATGGCGCCGTGCGGCAAGCCTGTGGACGTGGATACCGTGCGCAGCCTGGGCGAGCATCCTGCGGTAGCATGCTGGATGTTGGCCGATGAGCCGGACTGGAGCATTCAGGCGGACGTGATGCTGTTCGTGGACCAGACGGTGCGGCGGTACAACACCACGAAACCGACCTTCATCACGCTATGCCGCAACGTCAAGTTCTTCGAATACGCGCCGATCCCGGATATCCCGTGCATGGACCACTACGCGGTGACCGCGCCAAGCAGCAGCAGGTGGCCCAAATTCTATGGGACGCGCCTTGAGGAGACGGCCTTTTACACGCGTGACCTGAAGGCGGCCTCGGAGCCGAAGCCCATCTGGATCTGGTCGCAGGGCATCGCGTCGTGGAGCCAGCGGCCCAAGCGGCCCGTGCCCACGCCCGCAGAGCTTGCCGCGCAGTTGATGCTGAACCTGGGCCGCGGCGCCAAAGGCATCCTCTGGTTCAACTACGATCACAACGTTGCCGAGAAGTACCCGGACACGCGGGAGGCCATGCGCCTGTGGGGCCGCGTGCTGCGGCTCACGCGGGACGACTTCCTCAGCTCTGAACCATATGTGGGCGGGGTGGACGCGCCGGACAAAATCGATGTCGCGCCGCTGGTTTCCTGGGACAGGGCCCTCCTTTGCGTCACCAATCTCGATTACGAGATCGATGCGGAGGCCTACCCCTTCAGAACCAAGGAGGACGTCCGGGTTTCGGTGCGGCTTCCGGAGTGGATCCGACCCGAGGCCGCGTTGTTGGTAGCACCGGATGGCGTCTCACCGTTGCCTTTCAAGACCACGAGGAAGGGCGCCGAGTTGGCCCTCGGCGATCTCGAGGTCTGCAAGCTTGTAGTGCTCTGCAATGACATTGCCGCCGAAGGCGCATACAGGCAACTCTACGCGCGCGTCCTCGAAGACGAGCACCGCGCGTCCTGACATCGCGCCAAGCAGAAACGCGGTTGCGTGCGTCAGTATACGCACTCGCGGGCCGCATCTGCGTATGCCTGAAGATTCGCGGGCGGCGTGTCGAAGAAATGGTCGGCCAGCGAGCAGATGTATCCGCCGTTGTAGCCCACTCTCTCGAAGAGTTCGTGCACGTTGGCCCGGATGCGTTCAGGTGAGCCGTCCGTCAAGACGTTGAACTGGTCTACCCCGCCGATCAGCGCGATGCGGTCGCCGACCTTGGCCTTGAAATCCCACGGCTCCTGGTTGCCGCCAATGCTGATCGGGGCGAGTGTTTCGGACGCGTCGCACCCGTTCTGCACGATGTACTCCTCGATGGCCAGGTTCCCGCCGCAGGTGTGATACGTGATCCTGAAACCGAGCGCGTGCAGGGCGTCGTGCATCTTGCGCGCATAGGGCAGGCAGAACTCGCGGTGCAGGTCGGGCGAGATGAGCGTCGAGGAACCTGACCCGCCGCCGGTCTCGATGAGGTCGAACCGGGCGCCCTTCATCGACTCGATGAATTCGAGCTTCTTGTCGAGCAGGATGCCGAGCAGCTCGTGGACCCAGTCGGGCATCTCAAGACACCGGAGGATCAGCAGGTTCGGGTCCATCAGGCAGCAGGCGTGCTGCCAGCAGCCGGCTTGGTCGCCCCAGACGAAGCCGCGTAGGATCCCCTTGTCACCGAGCGCGTCGTAGGCTTCGCTGACAGGTTTCGGGTTGAGCGTCGGGACCGGCATGTACTTGCGGATGAGGTCGATGTCCTCGTCGCGTTTGATCAGGTACTCGGTGATCCAGGTGGTCTTCCGGTTGCCGGCGGTCTTGTACGTCAATGTCCCCTCGGGCGTGTGGATGGTGTGGTGGACGAGGCGGTCGTCGGGTTCGTCTCGGATCACGTCGGCTTCGTCGCGCCACTGGTGCGTCGAGGCCTTGGCGAAATCGGCGTCCGGCATCCAGAATTGGCCCATCTCCTCGAAGTACTGGACCTGCGCGTCCATGCCGAAGCGTTGGAAGGCCTCGATGTCACTGATGCCGTCGAGGTACTCCTCGAGGTGGTAGCCCTGCCACTGGTGGATGGACACGGGTAGCCGGTCGGGTTTGCCGCGATCGAGCGCGCAAAGCAGTCGCTCCTTGCTGGTCATGATTGCGTCTCCCTAATTCAATTAGGTCGCTTCGCCTTTGCTGTAGTCGTATTCCTTAATCGTATCGAACATGGCGAGGACATTCTCAAGCGGGGTCTCCTCGAGTATCGTGTCGTGACTCGCGCCTGCGACGAACCCGCCGCCCGGCGCCATGATATCGAGGACTTCGCGCGTCTTCTCGCGGACGCCCTCGGGGGTACTGTCGATGAGGACGTGGTGCGAGTCGATACACCCGTTGAACAGGATCTTGTCGCCGAACCGGGCCTTGAGCGTCCGCAGGTCCATGCCATGGCAACTCGGTTGGACCGCGTGCAGACCGTCCAGTCCTGCGTCAATCATCGAGGGGATCAGCGGCGTGAAACCGCCGCAGCAGTGAAGCTGGACTTTCAGGCCGTACGCGTGGCCCAGATCGATCAGGCGCCTGAGGGCGGGAAGGATGAACCGGTCAAACAGTTCCGGGCTCAGCAGCGGGCCGGTCTGCCCGCCGAAATCGTTCCCGATGAAGAAGATGTCCAGCGCATCAGCCGCGGCATCGAAGATGCGCTGGCTGACCGTTGCATAGTAGTCCACGAGATGGTCCATTACGGCATCCACGATTTCGGGCGCGTCGAACATCTTCACATACAGGTTTTCCATACCCAGCACGTCGATAGCGTCGTGCCAAAAGGGCGACCAGTCGCCGCCAAGGATGGCGTACTCGCGGCCGTAGGCCTCGGCCTCCGCTTTGACGTTGGACACATCCGTCCACATCGGGTCAGGCCAGGCATAGTCGTGCACCTCGGTGAGCGTCGCATCGGCCAACGGGTGGCTCAATGGCTGGCCGTAGCCAATGCCCTGGCGTTCGATGCCGAACACCGTGCGATACGTTGCGCCTTCGGACAGCGGCGGCTCCGGCCCGGCGTACTTCGCGAATACGCGCCGGAAGTCGTCCCCGAACCGCACACGCAGGCCTTCGTCGTCAAGCCGGAGCACGCGCTTCGCCTTGTCCCAGAACTCCGGCGACGCCCCGCACCAGGCCGGCACCAAGTCCGGCTCCTCGTGTGCGAAGGCTGTGAGCACCCGTTCCCGCGGAGTCATCGCCATGGCGCCTCGCCCTCATGTTGTTCCGCAACAACTCAAGCATACCCCAGGACGCCCCCGGAAGGGAACGAGGGACGGGGGAAACGAGGGAAAAACCGACCCGGTCGCGGCGGCGGCCAACGTGATACGGTCAACTCTTGCTATCCTCACCGGCCGACTCCGCGACCGTGTATGCCCAAACCGTCGTCGACCCCTCACCCACGAGCAGCAGCTCGGAGTCGTCACCGGTGTCTAGTGCAAAGATGCCCCGTGACTTCTTCAGGACCTCCTCGTACACCAATTGGCCCGTCGGCGAGAAGATATAGAGTATCGACTGCACGTACTCGGATCCCGGGTCCAGCAGTACGGCGAAATACGCATCCTTGGCTGCGACGAACCTGACTGGCGTAGCGTCGTGCCATTGCATGTTGCAGTCGACCTCCTGTTGCAGGAACAGATTGCCTCCCTTATCAACAACACAGAACCCATGTCGCCTGTGCAGCGGTGCCGCGCTAGCCCTAAACCATGCGAAATAGTATCCTTGTTGCGAAGGCCAACCATCGTCATGGAAACCGCCGATCTCCCAGATGTCTGTGTGCTTGCCTTTCACAAGCGCGGCGAGTTGCCTGTTTTCCGTTTCCACAAATGTGGCCCAATACGCTTCGCCATACGCTTCAAAATCTAGCTTGTACTCCTTGCTGCTTTCCACCTGCCTCGTGGTGCGATTGACCACATATCGCCGCCGAAAATGACGGATAACCACCGGCGATTCGCCCGGCCGATCTGGCTCCAGTAACTCGATCGCAATGGCGTAGCCGCGCCCTGGCACCTCACAGTACAGAGACTTGGTGAGAGGTTCTTCACTCACCACACAGACACCGGTAGGTACGGCCTCCGGAACGCATCCTTCAAGACCAAGAGATAGCAGAATCGCTATCGCGAGAATGGGCCTTCGCATCGCTAAGATCTCTTCGGAGCGGTTGGGCCTCCGGCCCGCATTCATCTCCACGGAACGTTCACCACATACATCCTACCACACATGTCGCACAAAATCCCCACAAATGGTGACTACAATTCTCGGCAGCAAGCGCCGTCGAGTATTGTGCTCGGGAGGGGGCACACTCGGTGCTTTCCCAGTTAAGTTTCTCTGTTCGGTTGGCGACCTTCACGCCACCAAACCGCCAGCGCGTCCGTGGACGTTTCAAGCCAACGGCGGTGTTCACTCGCCAGCCGATCCTCGCCCAAGCGCGCCCGCTCCTCCGCCAACGCCGCCTGTACCCGAGTCTTAAGCGCAACGCAGTCGAAGGTCTTGGTCTTCACGCTCATCTAAACAAGCTCCCTTGGCGATCGTATGTCGATCACTGGATACCCTTCACGTGCATTCACTGCGTTGAAACCGCGGACCTTGTCGAAGTGCACGATATGCTTGAAGTTCCAGCTCACAACTACGTCTGCCCGCGATAGCGTAGCCAATGCAACGTGATATGCATCGTCCTTCGAGCCCTCCGGGACAACGCCCCCCGCCACGTAGGCATCGCGCAGGCGCTTCCCCTCGTCCGAAGGTGCCACCTCCTCGGTGTACTCCCGGGGCACAGCCGTCAGCACCTCCTGCACCTCGCGGGGTGCGCGCGCCAGCTCTTGCAGCAGAAGGTCGGAGACAAGCAACACCACCTCGCCACGCCGTGCCATCTCAATCAGTGCGCGACTCTCCTCGGCAAATTCCGCGTCCAAACATCCGCCGACCACCGACGTGTCCACGTATACGCGAAGCCGCATCTTGCCGCACCAACCTATTTGTCGTTTCCGACTCCCTGTTGATCCCAGTATACCATGCCCCACCGGCCGCTCAGCATGCATTCCCACGGAGTCATTATGCGTTCTCAGGGAGGACCGTGGGAACGAGGGGCGAAAGCGGCAGGGATGCCGCTTCTACGTTACGGATAGCCTTCAACTCGCCAGCTATGACGAGGAGTGTACCTGCTGCCTCTAGAACTGGCCTTTGAACTCGGTGGCGTTGTCTTGGGTGATGGGCGGGCAGTCGACCGGATAGCGTTTTTCGAGGCGCTCGCCGTTGAGATAGCGGACGGCCAAGCGCACGCCGCTGCGGCCCTCTTCCTCGGGGCGCTGGTAGCTGGTGCCGGTCAGCAGGCCGGCCTTGATGGCGTCGATGGCCTCCTGGCTGCCGCCCATGCCCACGGCCTTGACGTTCGCGCGGCCGGCTTTGCGGCACACCTGGGCCGCTGCGATGGCGAAGTTGTCGCCGTGGGCGTAAACGCCCTTGAGGTCCGGGTATTTCTCGAGCAGGGTCTGCATCTCGGTCTTCACGGTATCGCGTTCGCCCTTGTGGGGTATCCGCTCGACGATGGCGATGCCGGGGTAGTCCTCGAGCACGTCGCGCAGGGCCTTGCTGCGGGCGATCTCGGGGCCGGTCCCGAGTTGTTGATGGAACTCGACGATCTCGCCTTGGCCGCCGATGGCTTCGGCCAGGATTCGGGCGGAGACGAGCGCGCCTTGGTAGGTGTCCGTGCCGGTGTAGCAGAGATAGTCGCAGCCTTCCGCGATCTCGCGGTTCACGATGACCACCGGGATCTTCGCGCGGTTGAGCAGTTGCACGCCCCGGACCAGCGGCTCCTTCTTCATCGGCACGAGGCACACGATGTCCACCTGCTTGGCGATCGCGTCCTGGATTTGCTCGATCTGGAGGACCGGGTCTTCTTTGGCGTTGAGGATGGTGACCTCGGCGCCCAGCTTCCGGCCTTCGTCCTCGGCGCCGAGCCGCATGTTCTGCCAATACGGATGGTCGAGCGTCATCAGGAATCCTATCTGGCGTTTGCGGACGGCGGGTGCGTGGAACCTCATGGCCGCGACCACGAGGAGCGCAGCGATCAAGACCGCTACGCCGATAACGACGCCGAGTTTCCCGCGCCGGCCAATGCCTTGGCGCACGCCGCCTCTGCTGCTGCGCCGCTTGACCAGCACGTCGATAGCGACCACGACCACGATGATGAGACCGGTGACCACTTTGCGGTATTCGGCGCCGACGCTGAACTGGGTGAGCAGGTTGTCGATCAGGCGCAGGAGCAGCACGCCGATCAGGGTCGAGTTGAGGCCGCCGCTCCCGCCGCCCAACGGCGTGCCGCCGACGATGACGCTGGCGATGACGTCGAGTTCCTTGCCCTGGTGGCTCTCGGCCTGGGCGGTCTCGGTCATGGCGACGAAGATGGCCGCGGCCACGGCGCAGGTCAGGCCGCACAGCACGTAGGAGGCGGCCTTGATCAGGCGGGTGTTGACGCCCGCGAGGCGCGCGGCCTGCTCATTGCCGCCAATGGCATAGGTGTAGTGGCCGAAACGCGTGTACTTGAGCAGGTACATCCCGGCGAGAAAGACGACGATGAAGATGATGATGGGCATGGTGATCGAATGCCCCGCCCCGAATAGCGGCACCTGTGCGTCGTAGACCCAGTTGAACTGCGTGCGCAGCGGGATATCCTCGACCTGCATGGCCTGGCCGCCCCCGGTGAGGATCAGCGCGATGCCGCGGAAAACCAGCATGGTGCTGAGGGTCACGACAAAGGGGTTGACGCCTACGTAGGCAATGAGCGCGCCGTTGATCGCGCCCAGGGCGAGACCGGCGGCCGCCGTGGCGAGGAGCGCGCCCGGAATGGCCACGGCCGCGCCAAAGCCCGACAGGGCGTCCATCACGATCACGAGGACGACGCTGCACACCGCCGTGATCGAGGCCACGGACAGGTCGAACCCGCCGGCGATCATGACGAACGTCATGCCCAGCGCGATGACGCCGACCGCCGCGGCGTTGGTGAGGAGATTGTCGACCAGGTTGGTCCACCGGAAGAACGTGGGGCTCTGAAAGGAGGCAAACAGGCACAGGACCACGAGGAGCACCAGGATCGAGGCCTGTTGGAGCTTGCGGAATGAGATGCCCGTGTTTCGTTGATAGGCAGCGGACGGGTTCTTCGGCGCATCACTCATGGGGCGTCTTTCCAATCTGGTTCACGGCTGTCATGGTTTCTGTTGTTTCCCGCACAGGGCGAACAGGGCCTCCTCGCTGGTCTCCGGGCCCAGCACTTCACGTATGACCCGGCCGTCGCGGATCGCGAGAATGCGGTCGGCCAGCTTGGTGATCTCGATGAACTCGGACGAGATAAGGATGATCCCGCGGCCTTCACACGCAAGGCCCATGATGACGTTGTACATCTGCGATTTCGTGCCGACGTCGATGCCTTGGGTCGGCTCGTCGAAGATGATGACCTTCGGGTCGGCGGCCAGCCAGCGGCCGACAATGGCCTTTTGCTGATTGCCGCCGCTGAGGTGTTCGATGGGCATGTCGGGCCGCGGGGGTTCGATGTGCATGCGCTCAATCATGCGGCGCGTGTTTTGCAGGATGCGGCGGGGCGCAAGGAAGCCGAGCGCGCCCGACAGGCGCGGGAGAATGCCGATGGTGATGTTCTCGGCCATGCTTCTGCCGGTGATATTGCCTTCGCGTTTTCGGTCTTCGGGCGCCATGCCGATGCCGAGGGAACGGCTGCGGTGCGGCGACCGCTTCACCAATGGGCGGCCCAGGAACTCGCAGGCACCTTCGGCCGGGTCGGCCCCGAATATGGCGCGGGCGATCTCGGTACGGCCCGATCCGACTAGGCCCGCAATCCCGAGGATCTCGCCCTCGTGGAGTTCGAACGAGACGTCCTCGAACACGCCGGGCCGGGTCAGGCCATTCACCTTGAGGATGACCGAACCCGGGCAGTTGGTCTTCTGAGGAAAGACCTCGTCGAGGTCGCGCCCGAGCATGATGCGCGTCAACTCGGCCAGGGGTGCGTCGGCCACGTTCCGTACGCCGACCGCTTGGCCGTCGCGCAGCACGGTGACGCGGTCCGCGATCCGGGACAGTTCCGCCAGGCGGTGCGAGATGTAGACGATGCCAAGCCCGCGGCCCTTGAGGTCGTGGATAACCTGGAAGAGCTTATCGACGTCGTCGCTGCCGAGCGAAGCGGTGGGCTCGTCAAACACGAGCAGCTTGACCTTGCGGCGCACGGCGCCCGCGATCTCGACAAGGCACTGCTTGGCCGTGCTGAGTTGGCCGACCGGCGCATCCGGGTCCAGGTCGAACTCGAGATAGTCGATGGTGCGGCGTGCGCCGGTCCGAATCGCGTTGCGGTTGAGTTTTCGGGACCACGGCGCGTATTCCTCATCGCCGAGCATGATGTTTTCGGCGACGCTCAGGTTGGGCAGGACGCTCAGGTCCTGGTAAATGACGGCGATCCCGAGGTCGCGCGCCTGGCGCGGGCTCGTGATTCTCACCTCGCGGCCGTCGAACGCTATGCGGCCCTCGTATTCATCGAACCGGCCGGCCAGCACGTTCATGAGGGTGGACTTGCCTGCGCCGTTCTCGCCGATCAGGGCGTGGATCTCGCCGGGCCGGACTTCGAAATCAACGCCGTCCAATGCCCGGATGCCGCCGAAGTCCTTCACGATGCCGTGCATTTTGAGTAGGGGATCTACCACGAACTCTACTTGACTCCTTGGCCTGTTGCCTCTTCCTGTCGCGACTTTCGGGGCTGCAAGCCTGTGGTTTGAAATGCCAGGGCGCCTTATTTAACTAAGCGGCGGCGGCATAGTCAAGGATGGCCGTTTCGAGGAGACTGGCGCGGGCAGACATTAGTTTACACAATATACTATTTATAAGAAAAAAGGAACAATTGCTTGACTTAGCCAGCGCGTGTCGCGTAGAATATGTAATGGCCTACGCCTTTTGCATGAGGGGGGTGAAGTTTTTCGGCCGTTCAGTGACTGCCGCTGGTGCACCTAACAATGCAAGCTGATGGGACTTTCAGAACCGAGGGCCAGCCATTCAACGGCCAGGAGGAGCATTTGTTCTCTCACGCCAGAAGCCTTTCGTTTCTCACCGTGCTCTTTCTTTTCGCGGTGGATGCGATCTGCGTTTTCTTGGCATGCTTGGTGGCCGTGTTGCTTCTCTTCCCTGGGGGATCTCGCGAGTCCGTCCTGCAGCACTTCGCAGATTATCTGGCCTACCCGGTGGTTTTCGTTGCGCTGTGGTTCTGGGTGGGAGCGTGGCAGCAGTTGTTTGCGTCGCACCGCAAGGACAGTCTCCTCTTCCAATGGTGGGAGGTGCTGAAGGCGGTGTTGATTACGCTGGTGCTTTGCGGCTTCGCGGTGGCCTTCTTCACGCGGCTGAGAACAGATCCGCGGTTCCTCGTTTCTTTTGGTCTTGGGGCACTCGTGCTTATTTCCGCGTTCCGGATCGGCCTGCGGCTCGCGTTGTGGGCGGCCCGCCACCGTGGGCTCGACCCGCGCCGCGTGCTCATCGTGGGCGCGAACCCGCGGACGGCGCATCTGGTCAAGGTACTCCACAGTCATCCGCGCTATGGGTATGAGATCGTCGGGGTTCTGGAAGACGAGCCGGCGCGCCTCGAATGTCTGGCCGGGTTGGCCGTCCCGCACGTGGGCAAACTCGATGATCTGGAGCGGGTCCTCATCGACAAGGTGATCGATGAGGTGCATGTGTGCCTTCCGGTGCGTTCGTTTTACGAGACGATTCAACACATTGCCCACCTTTGCGTTGGGGTGGGCGTTTCGGTCCGACTGATCGCGGACCTGTTTCCGCTGCGCCTGGCGACGAGTCGCTTGCATCGGATCGAGAATATCCCCATGCTGTCGCTGTCGACTACCCCGGAGAGCACGGCACAACTTGCGTTCAAGCGCGCGGTGGACATCCTCGGGTCACTCGGCGGGCTGGTTGTATTGTCTCCGGCGCTGTTGGTCACGGCGATTGCCATCAAATGGGACTCGCCGGGCCCGGCGTTCTTCCTGCAAGAGCGCGTGGGGAAGAACCAGCGGCGCTTCAGGATCGTGAAGTTCCGCTCGATGGTGGCCGACGCCGAAGCGCAACGGGAGGACCTGGAGGCCCTGAACGAGGCGGACGGTCCCGTGTTCAAGATCCGGCAGGATCCGCGTATTACGCGGGTGGGCCGGTTCATCCGCAAGTACAGCATTGATGAATTGCCCCAGTTATTCAACGTGCTCAAGGGCGAGATGAGCCTTGTCGGACCCCGGCCCCCGATCCCGAAGGAGGTGGCGCAATACACGTGGGACCAGCGGCGCCGCTTGAGTGTGAAGCCCGGGATGACGGGGCTATGGCAGGTGAGCGGACGCAGTGACGTGAGCTTCAAGGAATGGGTTGACCTGGACCTCAGGTACATCGACACGTGGTCCGTGCTCGAGGATTTTCGGATCCTCCTCAAGACGTTTCGTGTCGTCATTCAAGGTCGGGGCGCTGCGTAGCCGCGCTGTGGCGAGGTACGCGGGTTTGCAGCGCAACCCCGCCGCGTGTTTCACGGCGACGAAGGAGTAGACGGTCATCCGACGCTTAGCATCCGACATGTGGCGCCATCCGATGATACGCGCGGTTGGCTCGGTCCTTGGATTTCGCGGTATGGCCGCTGGCGCCGCGTTCTTGGCCAATGTGTTGGTCGCGCGGCAACTTGGACCGGCCCGGTATTCGCAGTTTGCCATCCTCTTCTCGATCATGACGGTGGTGACGGGGCTGAGCGGTCCCGCGCTTGACGCCAGCCTTGTCCGATTTGCGGCCCGCTACATCCTGCCCGACCGGGACGATTCCGCCGTCTACTTCAAGTTGGTCTTCTATGTGAAGTGTTGCATTGGGGTCCTCATCCTTATCGCGGGCGTCCTGCTCGCCAAGCCGCTGCTTCACCTGCTGTTCGAGCGCGATTCCGCTGTGGCGCGCGTGCCGGCTTATGCGGTGGTCCTGGCGTTCTTCGGCGGCGCGGTGATGACGATGTGGGGCCTTGCGCAGTCGTATTACCAATCCCACCAGCGTTTTGCCAAGTACGCGGGTTTTGAGTTGATGAATTCGGTGCTGCGGGTCGTTCTTGTGCTGATCCTGCTGCTGGTCCACGTGAACAGCGCCATCATCATGTTGTGCGCCTACGTGGCGGCGCCGCTGGTTGTTGCGCACGTCGCCTGGTTGCTGTTGCCACGGGGCCTCTTACGCGTCCGCGTGACCCCCGGGGTGGGCATCGAGTTTGTGCACTTTGCCAAGTGGGTGGTGCTGGCCGGGCTGTTTACAACGGTTGCGCAGCGGCTGGATATCCTGCTGCTGGGCTACTTCAAGGTGCCCGAGGTGCAGGTCGGGTACTATGGCGCAGCCGTGGTGCTGGCGCTGTTGGGCGATCTGGTCGTGCTGACCCTCTTCCACGTCATGTTGCCCAAGGCCAGCCAGATCCGCACGGCGGTCGAGATGATGGAATTCCTGCGCCAGTTCCGCTGGCCCTCGATCCTCGCCGGCCTGGCCGCGGCGCCCATCATCGTGTTCGCCGGTCTCGTGGTCCGTATGACCTTTGGCCAGGCGTATGCCGAAACGGGCAGGCTTTTCGCCATACTGTTCGCAGGCGCGTTGGCCTCGCTCGCATGTACGCCGCCGGTTACAGCCGTCTATGCACTCGGACGCTCCCACCTCATCGCCGTCCTTGAAGGGATCAGGCTGGCGGCGTCGTTTGCCATCGGGGTGTGGGTCGTGCCGCGATTTGGCGTATTGGGGATGGCCTGGACCGTCAGTCTCGTTAGAGGTACAATAGGGGCGGTAACCTATGTGGTCGCCTATTGGGAACTTAGACGGATCCGCAGGCTCGAGCGTACGGCGCCCGGGGCGTGACCCGCGTCACCGCGCCCGCGCCGTGACGCGCGGCAGGCAGCACGCGAATCCGCCTGGACAGAGTTGGCTATGCTGACAGGTCGTGACATTGTCGTGTTTACGTACTCGGACTGGCTCGCCAGTTGGAGCACACCGCAACAGATTGCCACGCGCCTGGCGCCAGCCAACCGGGTACTCTTTGTCGATGTCCCGCGCCCGCTTCTGTATGGGTTGAAGAAGTCCGACCCGCAAGGCGCGGGGCAGTGGGTGGGCGAGCCCCTCCAGGAAGTGCGCCCGAACTTCTACGTGTACCACCCGCCGCATATCTTTCTGCCGTTCACCGGCATGCCCTTTGTAGCGATGAAGGTCGTTCTGGACTTCAATGGGCGGGCTTTGACGAAGCTGCTCAAGAAGGTCCTGGGGCAATTGGGATTCGCGCATCCCATTGTCTGGAATTTCTCCCCGCTGCACGGCATGGCCGTCGAACGGCTCGACCGCTGCTTCACCCTTTACGACATCTGCGATGAGTGGGCCAACTATCTGCACAGCGACAGCGGCCGCAAGCTTGTGGCGTGGATCGAGGAACGGCTGTGCCGGGGGGCCGACCTCGTTTTCGTCGGCACGGACAATGCCAAGCCCTCGCGGGACCCCTTCAATCCGGAAGTCCATGTGGTCCACCATGCCGCGGACTACGGCCATTTCTCGAAAGCCGCCCTGCCCGAGACCCCGGTGCCTGACGACATGAGAGAGATCCCGCGTCCGGTCATCGGTTCGGTGGGCGTGATGGACCCGGCCCGATTCGACGCGGAACTCATCCTGCGTTTAGCGAAACAACGGCCGGACTGGTCGCTGGTGCTGGTGGGGCCGCCGAGGGCCGACATGGACTTGGGCCCGCTCGAGGGGATTGCCAACATTCATCTCATGGGCAACCGGGCCATCACTGAGCTGCCGGCATACCTGAAGGCGTTCGACGTCGCCATCATCCCTTACATGGTCAATGAGGCCACGCGCGACATCTACCCCCTAAAACTCCAGGAATACCTGGCCACGGGGAAGCCGGTCGTCAGCGCGGCATTGCCGGCATTGCTGCCGTATGGCGACGTGGTTTCCATTGCCGAATCGCACCGTGATTTCGAGGCGAAGATCGCGCAGGCCATTCAAGACGACACCCCCGAAGCCCGCGAGACGCGGCAAGAGGTCGCGCGCCGGAACTCCTGGGAACAGCGGGTCGAAGAGAAAAGCGCCCACGTCGTGCGCCTGTTGGATGGCGTTTCCGAAAATGAAGGAGGTCATGAATCATGACGGCAATCGGCGACGTTATGAAGACGCGGCGTAGCCCGCTGGGCGCATTGGCGATGGCCGTGCTGGCCGTTGCGTTGGGGGCATCTGTCCTGGCCTTCGGGAAGATGGCGCTGGTGGGTTTGATTGGCTTCCTCGCGTTTTGTGTGTTTGTCTGGTACCCCGTTCTAGGGGTGTATGCCACGACGGTTTTGTTGCTTCTCTCCGGATCGGCGGGCGTGATCGGGCCGGGGGGCATCAATGTAGCCGTGCCCCTGACGGCCGCCAAGCTGTGTGGCGCCGCTGCGCTCGTTGCCTGGCTGACCAACCTCGTGGCGCGCGGGCTTCGGTGGCACGTGGGGTGGGCGGCGATCCTGCTGGGGGCGTTTCTGCTGTGGAGCGCCGTCGGCGTCCTTTTCTCGCCCACGCGCGGCGCGCAGTACCCTGAATGGATCCGCCTGGGAACCTTCGCGGCTTTCTTCGTGATGGTGGTGGACGTGCTCCTCAATGCCCCGGACCCGCGCCGCGCCATACGCACGTACGCGCTTATCATTCTCGTGTGCGGGCTGCTGTCTGCGGCGTCCGCGGTCGCGCAGTACTTCATGCCCAGCACGTACCTCGAAACCTTCGAAGAGCGCGCCGCGTTCCAGCACGTCGGCGGGCCCATTGTGGACACGGAATCGCTCGAGGGGGTGTCCGCCATCCGCGTTTCCGGCCGGGCGCTCCACTCGAACTGGCTTGCCCTGTTGCTCTTGTGCGTGCTGCCGCTGAATGCGTATTGGTTTACGGCATCGAAGACGTGGCAGGGCAAATTGCTCGTGGGTTTGGCGGTACTCGTTGAGCTTGCGGCCTTGGTCCTGACGTTCACGCGGACCGGGCTTCTCGTCGGGGTGGTGCTCCTGATGCTGGTTACGGCCAAACGGCTGGCGCGCGCCACGCCGTACCGGTTTGTCGCCATGGCCCTGGCCGTCGTCGTGGGGTGGACGGTGCTCCCCGGAGCCTACAAGCAGCGCGTGCTCTCGCTCGGCCAGTACACCAGCAGCAAGTCCATCGAAGCCCGGGCCGGGCTCCAGGGCGCCGCCTACGGCTGCATGCTCGAACACCCGGTCAAGGGCGTGGGCCTCGGGGGATTCGGCCTGCATTTCGTGCGGGAGCGGGGTGTGGTGGCCGAGACCATGCGCCTGGTCGTGAACGAATTCAACTGGAATCCCCTCTTTGTCGGCGTACACAATCTGTACCTCCAAATCGGGTGCGAGACGGGCGTGGTCGGTTTGGCGCTCTTCCTCACGTTCTTTGTCGTGATGATGCGCAATCTCCATCTGGCCGAGCAGCGTTTCAAGGCAACGGAACAACCCGAGTGGCGAAGCCTCGCCGGGTCGCTCCAGGTGAGCCTTGTGGCCTTCTTGTTGTGCGGGATCTTCTTGCATGCGTTGCAGCAGAAGATCTGGTGGATCGTGGCCGCCGGGGCGGTCGCGCTGTCGATGTACACGGTTGCGCTGTCTTCGGATGAGACCGGCGTAGCACATTCTGAGACGAAGACGGAAGAGGCCGAGGCTACATGACGAAGGCGTTGTCTTGGACGCGACCACTGGCGTTGCTTGCGCTGTTCGGCGTCGTAACGGGGGGGGGTGCTGCCGAGGGTCTCTCCGGGGTGCTCCATGACACCCAAAACCAGGCCGTTACCGCGGCGTTTCTTGCCCTGATGTCACCCACGTTCGACCAAATCAAGCAGACCGCGTTCACCGGGAAGGACGGGGCATTCGAATTCAGCCGCGCCGAGGCCGGCGACCACGTGGTCGTGCAGCCGCCCACCCAACGCAATCGCCAAGGCATCAACGCGTTTCGCCTGCAACCCCGGGTCTACCGGCTGGGCCCCGAGGCAACGGTCACCCTGCGCCTCCCGCCGGCCGGCTGTTTCGTGCTCGATGGGTACGACAACGCGGGCAAACTCATGCGTGTCGAAGACTATCTGCGCGCCGGCTCTTTTGGCAGTGTGTTCTGCTACGTGACGGACCTCGAAGATCAAATGAAGCCGGCCGTGTCCTGGTGGGTGCACAATGAGGACTCCGGTTTCAAAAAGACCCGAGAGAACGGCCTGCCCGCGTTGGCCATCGAGCCTGGAGACGACACGTACGCCGTGCACGTGTTGTTCTGGGAGGTCCCCGGCTACGGCAAGCTTATGTTGCGCGCGGACAACGCGGGCGCGGGCTTCCGTGTTGGGCAGGCCGGTGAGTGCGTGGTCCTCGAACTCAATGTGGAACTTGCGCGGACGGCGGTGGCGGATCTGGGGCGGCGGCGCGAAGCGTTGCCCGAACGCGCGGGGCCGGAGATTGACGCGATCCAGACGCGGCTGGAGGAGGCCTTGAGCGTTGCCGACAAACCCCTGAGGGCGGCGGCGGCCAATGGCGTGCTCGCCGCTGCGTTGAAGCTGCGCGACGACCTCGAGTACGAAGCGGCCAACGCAGCCATCCCCCGCGTGCGAAGAGGGAAGGTGGCGATTCGCGTGGTGGGCGCGAACGGCGCTGCGCTGCCCGGCTGTGGCGTGCAGATCCGCCAACGGTCCCATGATTTTCTGTTCGGCATCTTCGAGGGCAGCCCGTACAACGCCAAGGCGCACACCAAGGCCCGCGAGGCGGGATTCGAAATGGCCACGGTGCTGCTTGGGTGGAATTGGACCGAACCCGCAAACGACGATTGGGACCCTATCGACGAGGTGTTTGGCGTGAGCGCCCTCAAAGCCCTCGGGTTCAAGGTCAAGGCGCACGGCGTGATCTATCTGCAAGGCTACGGCATTACGCCGGAGCGTGCCATGGCCATGGACAAGGCGGAGGTCCCTGCCGCCATTCTCGAGCATCAGCGGGCCCTGTTGCAGAGCCCCCTGGGCAAACCGATCGACCTTTGGGAGGTCATCAACGAAGCGGGCGTGACCAACATCCTGGGTTTGCCTCGCGCGGACGTGATCGCGCTGACGCGCCAGGCGGCGAGCACTATCAAACAGGAAACCGGCAAGCCCACCCTGATCAACAGCGCCCACGAGATCGATTTCGGGCGCAAGTACTTGGCCTTCAGCACGGACAACGTCCCCTTGGGTGATTACGCCTTGACCTACTCGGATTTTCTTCGGCAAGCTGCCGACGCGGGCGCGCTGGAAGCCATCGACACGATTGGCCTCCAGGTGTATCCGGGCACGCACCTGAGCGAGGTGTTCGGCGGGATCGAAGGCCCGGCCTTCACACCTGCGTGGCTGCTCGATACGATCGAGCGGTACGCGGCACGCTTTGACAAACCCGTCCACATTACCGAATTCTCGCTGCCCTCGAGCTATGGCGCCGACTGGAAGTGCGGGTACTGGCGCGCGCCGTGGAACGAAAGCGTGCAGGCCGAGTGCGCGGACTACGTCTACACCCTCGCGTTCGGCAATCCGCACGTCCACTCGGTCACGTGGTGGGATTTTGCGGCCGACAAGCCGGCCGTCGTGACCGGCAGCCTGGTCGACAAGCGCTACGAACCCAAACCCGTCCTCGAACGGCTTACACAGCGCTTCAGGGAATGGACGACGGAAGCGTCCGCGGAGACGGACCCGGCCGGCGCGGCCACGATCGAGGGGTATGCCGGAGAGTATGAGCTGACCTTGACCTCGCCCGACGGCGCGAGGGTGACGCGGACGTTTCACATTAGCGAACGCGAAACGACTGCACTGACCGTTGAAGTTGGGAGTACCTCATGAAGCAGTTAAACGTGTTGTACCTGATCCGGACGTGGGCGTTCGGCGGATCGCATACCATCATCCTGCTGTTGCTCAAGCACCTGCCCAAGGACCTGTTCAACATCACGGTGGTCCCGTATGAGTCTTTTTCGGGCGGCGATGATCAATTCATTGCGGCGGCGCGCAAGGAAGGGCATGAGGTGGCCGACGACCGGATTCCGTGGCACGGCCGGGCATCGTGGTTTGGGGCGCGCCGCAAGGTGGACGCGTTGATCGAGAAGTACCGCGTGGACCTCATCCATGCACACGACACCAATTCGAACGTCCTGATCGGCATCGGGCGCAAGCGGTGGCCGTGCGCAACCGTCGCCAGTCCGTATGGATGGTGGCAGCCGAAGTTCCATATTCGCGCCCACCTCAACCACTGGGCCGAACGCAACCTGGCGCTGCCGAACGTGGACCGCGTCATCACGGTCTCTAACGACATGAAGCAGAAGATCCTGCGCGGCAGAACGCAGGAAGACAAGATCCGCGTCATCAATACCGGGCTCGATCTCACCAAGTTCGACGCGGGTGCGGCGCGAGACGAGGTCCGCCGCGCGTTCGACATCCCCGAAGATGCCTGCGTGGTCGG